>OLQM01001582.1_pt1 | contig 24892 bp, 19 predicted proteins | sample 1673161 | NCBI WGS metagenome assembly OLQM01 (sample SAMEA3136761, study PRJEB25190) | human gut metagenome | reverse complement strand
CACGCCCAGCTGGGCGGCGGTGTCCTTCAGGGTCAATTCTTCGCCCTCGGCAAACTGGTGGCTTAAAATAGCTTCCCGCAGTGCCGCCGCCACACGGTCGCGGGCAGGCAGCATCTGGATGGGATTTAATGGTGCAAGGCTCATACGACAAGCTCCTTTGCGGTCTGTTCGGTCAGATCATCATAGTAACGGCGGATGTGCGGCGCGGTATCCTTCCCCACCGTGAACGCCTCGGCAATGGCGCGGTTGCGCTCGATCAGTGCGGCGGGTTCAGCCGCCCCCAGCGCCTGCGCGGCGTCCAACAGCCCTTGCCGCTGGGTGAAAAAGCGCTGATACAGCGTTGGATTGTCCAGAACCTCGGCGGCTGCCAAATGGAACTTCGCATCGCACGCCGGGTCGGGCAGCCCCTTTTCCCGCAGGGCGGTGTCTGCCAGCGCGAACAACTCGCACTCCATAGCCGCCAGCACGGCAAAGCTCTGCCGCAGACGCGCGGCGGTCACCCCCACCACCCGCACATGGCGGTTGGGCAGGCGCTCTAGCAGCCCCTCGTTTTGCAGCTGCTGCATCGCCTCGCGCACCGGCAATCGGCTGATACCCAGCTGCGCAGCAATATCCTCCTGCCGCAGCTCGGCACCATCCGGCAGCTCACCCGCGTATATTTCCCGCCGCAGCACCGCGGCAGCTTGGTCCTTTAAGGAAACAAGAGAAACACTTTTCATCAAGCGCCTCCATATTTGTTGTTTATTAATATTGTATACAAAATCATCCGTTGCGTCAAGTGGCGAGGATCGTATTCTATGTTTCTGCTTTTATGCCCCTCCATGCCTGACCACCATTTGACCACTACTGTGCAGCCGCACCGCAAAATGTCGGAAAAGCCTGTTGTGACAACCAACAATGGGCTTTTTCTTGTTTTGGCGGCAAATGTGCAGAACCAACAAAATTTGCGTTCCTACGTCCGATTGTAATATCCTGTCGTAGTTCTCCGACGCCAGGTGCCGGGGGTTCGAATTCCTTCGGGCGCACTTAAAAAGAGGCTGTTGCACAAGGAAAAAATCCAAGTGCAGCAGCCTCCTGTGTTGATGAAGGAGAAACGAAGGGAATATCCAGTTACAGATTCAGTTCAAACTGTTCCACAGTAATGGTTGCCTGACCGCCTGCAGCAAAGGTGATGCCATCGGCGGATTGCGGGGTGTAGATCCACGCTGTCATCGTCTGCTCGCCATCGTTGACAAAAACCTCCACGCTGTTTTTATCCAGCAGGATGCGAAGCTTGAGAGCGCCGTTTTGGCTGCGCACCTTGCAGCTGCGGGTATGCACAATATCGGCGCGGGAACCGGCACAGCTGCGATCCAGCGTCAGCAGCGAGGTGTAGGGGTCATAGGTCAGGCGGGTGTGATACGCTGCATCGGCTGCCAGCTTGACGGTAAAGCTGCGGTATTCGCCCGCTGCCACGGTGACGGTCAGGTCGGCAATGCGCCCGCCGATGCCGGCCAGCGCCGTTTCATTCTGTACAGTCACATCTTCGTGCAGAGTGCGCTTACCGTGGGCGGCATCCAGCTCCCGAACCGGGGTCTGCACAATGTGTCCGTCCTTCAGATGCAGCTCGCGCGGGCAGATGGTCTGCCCGAACCACTTGCATCCCTGCGGCTTATCCTCGGTGTCAGACCAGGTTTGCAGCCACGCCGTCATCAGGCGGCGCCCATCGGGTGCCTGTGTGGTTTGGGTGGCGTAAAAGTCGATGCCGCCGTCCACCAGCTGCACCTGTTCGCGGGTAAAGGTATGGGTTTTCTCATCATAACTGCCGACAAATGCGATCACATTGTGTCCGTTGTGGAACTCACCGGACGGACGCATTTCCATCGGTCCGACCATCAGCACATGCTTGCCGTCCAGCGGGAAAAAGTCCGGGCACTCCCACATTTTGCCGTACACGTTGTTGTTGCGCGCCAGCACGGTAACAAAATGCCAGTCGAAACCGTCCTTGCTTTGGAACAGTACGGCTGCACCGCTGCCGTCCTCGGTCAGGGCAACGGTCACGGCAGAGTAGGTGCCGTCAGCTTCGCGCCAGATCTTCGGGTCACGGAAGTCGAATTTGCTGTATCCTTCAGGCAAATCTTTCTGGGTCAGCACCGGGTTGCAGGCAGGTTTTTCGTAATCCAATCCATCGCCCACAGCAACGCTCTGGGTCTGAATATCCCGCATTTCACCATTCGGCTGTTTTTCGGAAACCACGCTGGTGTACAGTAAGAGCTGACGGCCGTCGTCCATTTCGGTGGCCGAGCCGGAGAAGCAGCCGGGGCCGTTATCAGACGGAGAATCCGGAGCAATGGCGCAGGGCAGATACTCCCAATGCAGCAAGTCTGTGCTGACCGCGTGTCCCCAGTGCATCGGACCCCAGTGTGTTGCGTAGGGGTTATACTGGTAAAACAGGTGGTATTTCCCATGATAGAAGGAAAAGCCGTTCGGGTCATTCATCCAGCCTACATAAGGGGTCAAGTGGTAGGCAGGGCGCTCTGCCGCAGAAATGGCAGCGCTGTGCTCTTCCTCGTAATCGCGTGCTTTCTGCAAAATTGTATTGCTCATGGATTCCTCCTGGTGAAACTTATTGCTTTGCGTAATAGGCGTCAAGATACTTCTGCATAATTGCCAGATAGTCAGACAATCCGTAGGCTTCCAGTTTGTCGAGGTACTCATTCCACTCAGCATCGGTAGTACCGTTCATGATCCAGTTTGCCTTCTGGGTGTTCATGTAGGTTTGGAGATCTGCCTGAAGGTTGGAAACCTGCTCGGTGTCCTCGTTGCTCATAAAAACATTGGGGTAAACATACTTTTTGTTCATATCCGGGGTGTAAATATCCTTGATCCAGTCCAAACGGTACTGTGCATCGTCCGGGCAGGTGACATAAACGCCGTAGTAATCATCCAGAACCGCCAGAGGACCGCCGACGCACTGTGCTTCGCGGACTTCAACGGGGGACGCATCGCCGAGGGGGGCGTGCTTCAGCATCGGCTCGCCCTTATCGTTCGTGGACATTTCAAAGATATTGAAACCGGTTTCATCGCCGTAGGTACCCCAGTTGTTCTGGGGAGACTGCAGGGGTGCATACATCTGGTCGAGCCAGGCACAAACCAGCGCGGGGTTCGATGCCTTGGCGGTGACAACACACTTGCCGCGCCCAAAGCCACTGGTGAAGGAGCCGTTCTGCGGGGTGATATTGCGGGTATCGGCAGTCAGTGCGGGCAGGGGTTCCCAATCGGTCAGGTTGTCGATGTTGGCAACATCCCAGCTAAAGCAGACGCCGTAACGACCAGCCTTGCCTTTAGAAACATAGGTGGACCATTCCTGCGTAAAGCATTCGGGGTCAATGAGGTTTTCAGAATACAGCTTGTGCAGCCAGTCAAGACCTTCACGGTAGCCCTGCTGAGTGGCCGCGCAGATAACCTTCAGGTCATCCGTGACGGCAATGTGGCGGTCCTTATCGGCGTCACCATAGCCCTCACCAAAGCCGTTGATCAGGATACTGGGGTCCTGGTCACCGTTGTTGACAATGCAGGACATCGGGATGATATCACCCTCAATGCCAAACTCACTCTTGATGGCATCCGCGTTGTCACGGAAAGCGATCAGTACCTGCTCAAATTCATCCACCGTCGTCGGCATCTCCAGACCCAGGAAATCCAGCCACTTCTTGTTGATGAAGCTCATATTTCCCACCGTTTGGATCGCCGTCTTTTCAGCGCCCAACTGCTCGATCCACGGCAACGCCCAGATATGTCCCTCGGAATCTGTACACATGGTACGGTACTCCGGGTACATCTCAAAAACCTTCTTGAGGTTGGGCATATTGTTGTCGATGTAGTCCTCCAGATTGACAATAACGCCCTGATCTGCGTAGCGCAGCAGGTCACTGTCGCTGAAATCTGCCGTAAAGACAAAATCCGTCAGAGTGCTGGGGTTGGACATATTCAGGGTGATTTTATCGCTCCACTGGTCAGCCTGAATAGCCGTCCAGTCGATATGAACATTGGTGGCTTCCTCAAGACGTTTGAAAATGGTACGGTTGTTCGGATCGGATTCACTGCCGACCGGATAGCTTGTCATACCGGTAAAGGTTACCTGCTCCGCCAGAGGAAACGAAACGGTACCGGTAACATCTACATTGGCACCCGAATCTTTTCCGCCTCCGGCACCGCCGCCGCAGGCAGCCAGCATCATAACAGCGCTCGCCAGGGCGCCCATTTTGAGGAAATTGCAGCGTGAAATCAATTTTTTCATTGCGTTTTTCTCCTTTTTTAATATTGCGGCCGGGAAATCCCGGTCGAGTTTTCCTAACAATCAGCCCTTGACGGAGCCCGCCATAATGCCTGCATCAAAATACTTTTGGAAGAAGGGGTACATGACCAGCAGCGGCAGGCTGGAAATGATAATGGTTGCATACTTGAGCAACTCGGCCATTTTTGCGCGTTCAGCCGTGCTTTGAATATCGGCAATCATACCGGATTCGGGCTGGCTTTGGATCAGGATAGAGCGCAGCACCAACTGCAGGGGCTGTTTGGAGGCACTGTTCAGGTAGATCATCGCGTCAAAATAGCTGTTCCACATAGCGACAAACTGCCAAAGAGCAAGCACCGCCACTACCGGCATACAAACCGGCAGCAAGATATTAAAAAAGTAGCGCATTTCGCTGGCACCATCCACATCGGCTGCCTCACGAAGCTCACGCGGGATCCCCTGATAGTAGGTACGGGCAATGATCATATTCCAGACGCTGAATGCACCCGGCAGGATAACCGCCCACATGGAATCCAGCAGACCGATATTGTTGATGAGCAGGTAGGTAGGGATCAGACCGCCGTTGAAAAACATCGTGATAACGAATAAGGTGTTGAAAAATTTCTTTCCCTTGAAGTCCGGCAGCGACATCGGATAGGCTGCCAGCATCGTTACGGCAACGGAAATGACGGTAAATATAACCGAATAAAGAACAGCGTTTTTGAAGCCGACCCATATCTGTTTGTCCGAGATGACGCGCTCATAGGCATCCAGGCTCCATTTGCTGAAGTCAAAGGAAATGCCCTTGTTTTGCAATGTGACGGGGTCCATGAACGAAGCGATCACAATGTAAACCATCGGCACAATAATGGCGATGAGAAACACAGCCAACAGTGCATAGCCGCAGTAGAGGATGGCTTTGTCTTGTTTGGTATAGATCTGCATTCCCGACTTTTTCTTAGACATAGCGGGCACCTCCTTACAAGCCTTGCCCATCGTTCATCTTGGCAACGACTTTGTTTACAGCGATAAGCAATATGACATTGATAACTGTGTTGAACAGACCGACTGCTGTCGAAAAGCTGTAATCACCGTCTAACAGACCTTTTTTATACACATAAGTAGCGATGATTTCTGCCGAATCCAGGTTCAGATCCGTTTGCAGTGCGTAGGCTTTTTCAAAGCCGATGCTCATAATGTTGCCTGCCTGCAGGATGAACTGAATCACGACCATATCCTTGATGGCGGGCCATTCAACGGTTCGTATTTGCTGAATCAGGTTCGCGCCGTCCAGCATGGCGGCTTCTTTCAGCTCCTGGCTGGCGTTGGAAAGCGCGGCTGTGTACATAATGGAGGACCAACCTGCGCCCTGCCAGATTCCGCTGATGATGTAAATCGGGCGGAAAGCCTCCGGCAATGTCATAAAGTTGATGCCGGTATGAAACAGCCCATTTACAGGACCTGTGACAGACAGCAGAACGCGCACGATACCGCAAAGCACGATCACGGAAATAAAGTTTGGCATATACAGGACAAGCTGTACCTTCTGCTTGATCTTATTGCTTTTAATGCGGTTGAGCAGGAAGGCCAACAAAATCGGAATGGGGAAGCCCCACAGCAAGCCATAGACGCTCAGTTTCAAGGTGTTGATCAAATACCGCATGAAATCCGGCGAGGACAGGAACCGCGTAAAGTTCTTGAACCCGACCCATTCGCTGCCCCAGATGCCCTTGAACGGGTTGTATTTTTGGAAGGCGATCAGTACGCCGCCCATAGGAATGTAGCGGAATACAAGGGTCAGCAATACAGCCGGCATCAGAAATAGCAGGTAGAGCTGCCAATGACGCTTAATGTACACCCATGTATTATGCAGTTTACGGTCAACCGCCATGACCGCGCTTTGGGGTGCAACTGACTTTGGTTTCATGAATCATTCTCCTCCTTTTTGATTTCATTGTACCGTTTCTTCTTTGTTTTACATTTGCACAACATGTTCTGCTCAGGCCCCCTTGAATGGTGCATTTGTAAAACCCTGTGATTTATTTATACCATCACCAATCGCAAAAGTCAATGGCGTTTTCCTCGTTTTTAAGCGAATTACGGTACATTCGTGCAGCTGCACAAAAACCGGTGCGCGCGAATGTGCAATATGCTGATTTGCGTTTTTACATTTGACTAATTTGTGCATATGCACTATACTGGTATCAGAAACACAGTAATTTCCCGGACGGAGATACCTACAGAATATATTAATTAAAGTACATTTCTTACTTATAGAGTGTACAGAATCGAGACGAATCATGTCTACCAAAGTCACCATTCAGGATATTGCCAACGAGCTTCAGCTTTCCCGCAATACGGTTTCCAAGGCTATCAATAACACCGGCGTTCTGGCCGATGCAACACGGGAGAAGATCCTGCGCAAGGCTGCCGAAATGGGATACAAGCAATTTTCCTACCTTCCGGTATTTGATGGGAACAGCAACTCTGGGGATGCTTCCATTCTCCCCGTCGATAAGCGGGAAATTGCCATACTGACAACCCGTTTTTTGAATAACTCCCACTTTGCCGCAATGATGTTGGATCGCTTTCAATCAGAGCTTCAGCATCTTCACGCCTGTATGACGATCCACCGCATTTCGCCCGCTGAGCTGGCTGCAAAGGAGCTGCCGTCTTCCTTAAACACAGAGCACACGGCAGGCATCATCTGCTTTGAAGTATTTGACTATGATTACGCCCAGATGCTTTGTACGCTGGGCATTCCGCTTCTTTTTGTGGACACACCCGTGACGGAAATGCGCCCTCCGCTGCAGGCTGATCGGCTGTATATGGAAAACCGTATCGAAATTCAGAACATGATGGTGCAGATGGCACAGCGCGGACGAAAACGTATCGCCTTTGCCGGGGATAAAGAGCACTGCCAGTCTTTTCATGAACGTTACCTGGCTTACAAGGATGCAGCCGAGCATCTTGGTATGGCAACCGACTGGCCGACCTGCGCAACGCAAAAAACACAGACAAACTATTCGGAGTATCTGTATCAGTCGCTGCGCGGTTGCCCGACCATGCCGGACGCTTTTATCTGCGCCAATGATTTTATAGCAATGGATCTTATCAACGCCTTGCATCGGCTTGGCTATTCCGTTCCGGATGACATCTGGATTTGCGGATTTGATGACAGCCAAGAGGCATCGTATTTTTCACCTCGGCTGACATCCATTCATATTCACGGGCAAATCATGGGGTATGCCGCCGCCAATCTGCTTATGACCCGTATTGAGGAGCCCTCGCTGAATTATCGGACTGTTTATACGGAAACGAATCTGATCCTGCGTGAATCCACAGGAGATTGAGAGGTACAGTATGCGTGACCTGTGGGACAAGCCGTGGTTTTCTGTGCTGACAAAGCTGACATACAGCGCCTATCTGAACATTTTGTGGCTTATATGCAGCCTGCCGATTTTTACGATTGGCGCCTCCACTACGGCGCTGTTTTACTGCACATTGAAAATGGCTGAGGATCGTGATGAGGGGCTTACCCGTATGTTCTTCCGTGCGTTTCGCAGCAATTTCAAGCCTGCCACAAAGCTGTGGCTTATCCTGCTGGCACTTGGCTGCTTTTTGGGCGTCGATGGCTTCGTGTTGAGCCGCCTTTGGAACACCAGTGCATTCTGGACGATTTTGACAGCGCTGGTGATCGGTGCTGCCGTGCTGTACGCCATTGTACTGCTCTACGCCTTTCCCCTGCTGGCACGTTTTGAAAATACGACGCTTGGCATTTTAAGGACCTCCTTTGCCGTCGGAGTTCGCTATTTGTTCTGCACCCTGCTGATGGCGTTCATCTACGCTGTCATGGGGTGGATTACAGTTTGCGTATTCGCGCCCGCCTTTCTTTTGGGAATGGGCTTGTGTGCCATGCTATGTTCTTTCCTCCTGGTAAAAATCATTCATCTTATCGGCGGAGATCCCGATGCGGCAGATGAGGAATCGCACGATGAAGAGCGCTGATCTTGCCACCCTGCGCGCTCTGCATGGGCGCAAAAGATGGGAGCACATTTGGGCATACTACAAACTCCCCATCATAGGAATTTTAATCGTTTTGTACATTTTCGGATATGCCGCTTATCGGCATTTCACCAAAAAAGAAGCTGTGCTGTACGTTAGCCTTGTGAACATTTCAGCCGGTTCTGATTTGACCGGGCAGCTTACTGACGGCTTTGCCCAAGATGCGCATCTGACAAAAAAGCAGCAGGTCAATCTGCTGACCGGGCTGATTATAAATGAAACTGCCAATGTCGATGAACAATATGTCTATGCCTCTGAGCTGAAGCTGCTGGCTGCTGTCAGCGCACAGCAATTAGATGTTATTCTAATGGACACCGCTGCGCGAGATCAACTGCAAGACGAAGAGTATTTTCTTGACCTGCGTACACTGGATGCAGATTTCAGCAGCTTGGATGAATTGTCTGCCGATGGCGTAACGCTGGATATTTCCGACACGCCCCTCATAGCACAAGCCGGTTTCGAGGGATCCGTTTACCTCGGTGTCATTGCAAATGCACCGCACCCGGAGCGCGCAGCTGCCTATATTCGTTATCTTTTGAAGTAGTAAATCTGCTTCTTTTTGTTCGATACATTCAGCAAGGAGAGATACACATGGATATTGTAACGATTGGTGAAGTTTTGATCGACCTGACCCAAACCGGCAGGGATGAACGCGGCATTCCGCAGTTTGCGGCAAACCCCGGCGGTGCCCCCGCCAATCTGGCGGTTGCCGCCGCCAAGTTGGGCGCACAGACTACCTTTATCGGCAAGGTGGGCGAGGATGCCTTTGGCCGCTATCTGACCGAGGTTTTGCAGGAAAACAAGGTAGACACCCGCTATATGGTCACCGATGCCGACCACCCCACCACCATGGCCGTCGTTTCGGTGGATGCAGCCGGCGAACGCGATTTCAGCTTTTACCGCAGTGCCAACGCTGATGTGATGCTGTGCAAAGAGGACATTCCGGAGGAAGCCCTGAAAGCAACCAAAATCGTCCATTTCGGCTCGGTCAGTCTGACCGCCGACCCCGCCCGCACCGCCACGCTGGACGCCGCCGCCCGTGCCAAAAAGCTGGGGGCAATCATCACCTACGACCCCAACTACCGCGCCAACCTTTGGCACAGCGAGGAAGAAGCGATCACACAGATGAAAGCTCCCCTGCCGCTGGTGGATATCCTGAAGGTTTCGGACGAGGAGCTGCCCCTGCTGACCGGCACCACCGACTGCGAAAACGGCACGGCGCAGCTGGCACAAAACGGCATTCGGCTGATTTTTGTCACCTTGGGTGCAAACGGTGTGTTCTACCGCTTTGGAGAGAAAACCGGTCATGTAGCCGGTGTTCCCTGCAAGGTGGGCGACACCAACGGTGCAGGCGACACCTTCTTTGGGGCAGCGCTGTCCAAGCTGTGCAAGGAGGATTTGAACACCCTGACGGCGGACAAATTGGAAGGCATTCTGGCTTTTGCCAACAAAGCGGCCAGCATCACCACCAGCCGCCGCGGTGCCATCCCCGCCATGCCCACCCTGACAGAAGTGGAGGGCTGACCCATGGCGCAGGAATTTTCCACACGATTTGCCCGCCATAAGGACGAGCTGGAATGGCTGTTCATGGAATTGTACAACAACCGGGAAGGGTTGGAGGTTCTTGAACGGGAGATGGCAGATGCCTACGACGCCCGCAGCGCCGAGCTGAAGGCGCTGGACAAAGCCCGTGCCGCCGACCCGAACTGGTACAAGCGGGGCAATATGTTCGGCATGACGATGTACACCGACCTATTTGCCGGAAATTTGAAAGAATTGGCAAAGAAGCTGCCCTATTTCAAGGAGCAAAAGCTGACCTATCTGCACCTGATGCCTTTACTGCAGATGCCCCACCCGCACAACGATGGCGGCTATGCGGTGGAGGATTTCGATACCGTAGACCCGGCTCTCGGCACGAATAAAGACCTCGAAAATCTGACCCGCGAACTGCGCAAGGCCGGCATCAGCCTGTGTCTGGATTTTGTTATGAACCATACTGCCAGCACCCACCGCTGGGCCATGGCGGCCAAGGCGGGCGACCCGTGGTTTCAAGCCTACTATCACCTGTTTGAGGACCGCACCATCCCGGACCAATACGAGCAGACCGTGCCGCAGGTATTTCCCAACACCGCGCCCGGCAACTTTACCTGGTGCGAGGAGATGCACAAGTGGGTGCTGACCACCTTCCACGACTATCAGTGGGATCTGAACTACGCAAACCCGGCGGTGTTCGTGGACATGACCAAAAGTATTCTGCATCTGGCAAATCTGGGTGTGGAGGTGTTCCGCATTGACGCTGTGCCTTACATTTGGAAGCAGCTTGGCACGACCTGCCGCAATTTACCGCAGGTACATACCATTGTGCGGATGCTGCGCATGGTGCTGGAATGTGTCTGCCCCGCGGTCATCCTCAAGGGCGAAGTGGTCATGGCGCCCAAGGAGCTGGCAGCGTACTTTGGCACACCCGAAAAGCCGGAATGCCACATGCTTTACAATGTGTCCACCATGGTCAACCTGTGGGCTGCCTTGGCAAGCCGTGACACCCGCCTGCTGAAGGCACAGCTGGACGCCCTGCACGCCCTGCCGGGCAACTGCTGGTTTGTAAACTATCTGCGCTGCCACGATGATATCGGCTGGGGTCTGGATGAAGCGGCTGAGAACCGTTTTGATATTGACCCCCAAAAGCACAAGGAGTATCTCTACCATTTTTATGCGGGCGATTTCCCCGGAAGCTGGGCAAAGGGCGAGCTGTACAACTACGACCCCGCCACCGGCGATGCCCGCAGCTGCGGCACCACCGCCAGCCTGTGCGGCGTGGAGCAGGCGCTGGAATCGGGCGATGTGATCGCGCTGGACTACGCGGTCCGCCGCGACCTGCTGCTGCATAGCGTCATGGCATTTTTGCAGGGATTTCCGATGCTGAACTCCGGCGACGAGATTGCCCAGCTCAACGGCTGGGATTATAAGTCCGACCCCAATCGGGCAGACGACAGCCGCAACCTGCACCGCAGTGCGTTTAACTGGGAAAACGCAAAACAACGCACCCAAAAGGGTACGCTGCCGAACAAGCTGTGGCATGGCATGGAAGAACTGCGCAAAATGCGGGCAGACGAGTGCTTTGCCCCGGATGCGTGGGTAACCACATGGGACACCCACAACCCCGGCGTCCTGGCACTGGTACGCAAGCACGGTGAGGAGACGCTGGTGGGACTGTTCAACTTTACCGAGTACCCGGCAGGGGCCGGTCTTGACGCTTTGGGCGGCAGCTACCGTTCCGCAGACGGTCAGCCCGTCTGGCTGGCGGATGTAGAACTGGAACCGTATCAGGCACTGCTCGTGAAGAATGTATAAGCCTTGAGGCAGACAGATATCCCCGTTCGGCTGCACCATCCATGCAGGTGGTTATGAAATGATTGTCAGGCATTTTACGTTTATGCCTTCAGAATTGGTCTAATTAGAAGTTTTCTTCCTTTCCGTGTTGTATCGTTATTCTGTGCAACCCATTTGCATGCACTTTCCGGCGAGAAAAAAGAGCCTGGAGAACCTTACCGATTTGGTAAGGCCCTCCGGGCTCTTTTTACTCCAGTCATTATCAGTCGGTCAATAGTAAGTGCTAATTGCTTACGAGACGTGCACAATTCACGGCGACAAGCCACCTATGATGGATTTCATCAGCAGGGTTTGCTCATCATCCAAACCTGCAATCAGTTATCTGCGGCGCTCGTAAAGTGATATTCTCTCCCTCACTTCCCGCTTTCAGGGAAGATGATTTTGTTGACAAAGAAGAAAATGACCATAGACACGCCGCCGTTCAAAACCGTCGTGCCGATGTTATAAATAAAGTCCGGCACAAGCAGCCCGGCTACGGCAACCCATACGCAGTTGATGGAGTTGACGATGCAGGTGATGACGCAGAACGCCAGCACGTACCATGCGATCTGCTTGCCCAGATTGTCCTTGCTGCGGAACACAAAATTACGCTGGATCGGGAAGTTGATGCATTCACCAATCACCATAGCAATCATGTAAGCGCAAAAGTACGGCAGACCGCCGTGGGCGGCATCGTAGCCGAGGATGTTCCACTTGAAGGTTTCCCCAAACAGGGTCACATCCACGCCGGGCCAGCCGAAATCCACCACCGGCAGACTGCTGAATGCAGCGGGCAAAAATTGCAGCAGCAGATACTTGAACACGGTAATCAGATTCGAGACGATGACGAACAGACCGCCCTCGCGCACCCACTTGGCTGCGGCGGGGTGTTTAGCCGCAAAATTATTCCAAAACTGCATAATGCAACCTCCATCAAGCGCCGCGCAGACGCTTTTCCATCTGCGCATTCAGCACCACATTCTTAATTGCTTCATAAATCACCCGCACAAGACCCAAGATCCAGAAGCCCTGCAATTCCATGACAATGCCGTCCACCATGCCCATGCTGATGGCGCCGTTCGTCATCTTTGCCAAGGCGCGAAGGGGCATATTGTACTGGAACAAGATGTTCAGGTCCGGCTTGCCGCGTTTATAGCTGACATCCAGCAGGATCGTCAGCACAAGCCAGACAAGCCAGCCCAGCGGGCTGCGTGCGTGGTTCAGTTCGCCCAAGGTCAGATTGCGGTCAATTTTGGTTTTGCCATTCGGGATGGGATGCCCCAACAGCTTTTCAAAGTCTGCATCGGAAACGTGCAGCACATCGCCTTTATAATGGCAATCCAAGTTCCTATCCTCATACGGATGTACGGTAGCCGTTCCATGCACGGAGATTTTCTCGCACAGCCGGATGTCCTCCACGCTTGCGCCGACAAGCAGCTCATACTCGCCGCCCTCGATTTCCCAGTGGTTAGCCTTGACATTCCAGAAACGGAACGCCTTATCGTCCAGCGTAATGGTGATGCGCTGTTTCTCGCCGGGGGCAAGCGTTACGCGGGCAAAGCCTTTCAGTTCCTTTGCAGGGCGGAAAAGCTCACTGTTCTTTTTAGCAATATACAGCTGCACAATTTCCGTTCCTGCCACACTGCCGGTGTTCGTTACGGTAAGGCTGACCCCCTGTTCATCGGCGGCCATATCGCTGTACGCAAACGTCGTGTAGCTCATACCATAGCCAAACGGGAAGCGCACAGCTTTTTCCGCCGTGGTAAAGTAGCGGTAGCCGATGTACAGCCCCTCGCGGTACTCCACAGTCTTGCGGCGGGTGGCAAAGTCGGCGGCGCTGGGGACGTCGGCGTAGGCCAACGGCCATGTTTCTGCCAGCTTGCCGCAGGGATTGACCTTGCCGGTCAGTGCATCCGCAACGGCGCCCGCCCCCGCCTGACCGCCTAAGGCGGCGTACAACAGGGCTTGGCAGTTGTCCAGCCACGGCGTTTCGACTACGCTGCCGCTGTACAATACCACGACAATTTTCGGGTTGACAGCCGCCACAGCCTGCAGCAGCTCCACCTGATTTTGCGCAAGGCGCAGATTGCTGCGGTCAAGACCCTCACTCTCGGCGATTTCATCCAGACCCATGCACAAAAAAACTGCATCCGCCTGTGTCGCCAGTTCGCAGGCGGATTTCTGCAAAGCAGCATCCGGCTTACCGTGGCGGTCAAAGCCCTGCTGATACCCGATGACGTTCAACTCGGAGTCGATCAGCTTATCCAGCAGCACATCCACCTGTGTCGAGTTCACCATGCTGGAGCCTGCGCCCTGATAGCGCGGATTTTTGGCAAAGTCGCCGATGACAGCCACCTTGGTACCCGCCGCCAACGGCAGCAAAGAGCCCTCGTTTTTCAGCAGCACAAGGCTTTCCTCGGCGGCGCGGCGGGCAAGCGCATGATGGGCTGCCGCATCAAACTCGCGCGGGGCAGCGTCCAGCGCAGCCTTGGTATCAAACACCAGCGGCAGCAGCTCTGACAAGCGGGCGTCGATGTCGGATTCAGAGATTTTCCCGCTTTCCACCGCCGCCAGCAGTTCGCGCACGCTGTCCCCGCCGGGCGCGGGCATTTCCAGCGTGGAGCCGTTTTTCACACCCAGCGCGTGGTCGTTGCTTCCGCCCCAGTCGGTGATGACCGCACCATCAAAGCCCCACTCACCGCGCAAAATCTCCATGAGCAGGTGCTTATTCTCGTTGGCATACGTACCGTTCACAAGATTGTACGACGACATAATGCTGCGGGGATGCCCCTCTTTGACGGCAATTTCAAACCCGGTCAGGTAGATTTCCCGCAGGGTGCGCTCGTCCACGATGGAGTCCGAAGCCATACGCCGCGTTTCCTGACTGTTGACGGCAAAGTGCTTTGGGCAGGCAGCTACGCCCTTGGACTGGATGCCGCGAATATATCCCGCCGCCAGCTTGCCCGCGAGATACGGGTCCTCGGAGAAATACTCAAAGCTACGCCCGCACAGCGGGTTGCGCTTCATGTTAAGCCCCGGTCCCAACACCACCGACACTTCCTGCGCAGCGGCTTCCTCGCCCAAGGCTGCGCCGATTTCCTCGCCCAGTGCGGCATCCCAGCTGTTTGCAACAGCCGACGCCGTGGGGAAGCAGGTGGCGGGAACACTGGGGTTCAGCCCCAAGTGGTCGCTCTCCCCCGCCTGCTTGCGCAAGCCGTGGGGACCGTCCGACAGCCAGATCTGCGGGATGCCGTGTTCGGGCATACCCCGCGTTTTGAAGGTCTCCGCGCCGGAAAGCAGGGCGCATTTTTCTTCCAAGGTCAATTTTTTCAGCAAAAGTTCTGTATTTTGCATATATTTTCCCTTCTCATAAAAAAAGCCGCATCCAACGCCTGCAAGCAGACATCAGACGCGGCTTTCATTCAGCAAGTACCGTTATGTTTTATCAGGGGCAATGGACGCTTACTCTGCCGCCAGCGTGACCACAGCCTCGTTGATGGAGTAGGTGGTGCTGGAGCCCCAGCCGGAAACGATTTCGTCGTGGGCGGGGATGGTCAGCTGCTTGCTGCCGTCCTCACCCTCGGTGATGGGCACCGTCAGGGCATCGCTGCCGTTCAGGGTCATGGTAAGGGCATCGTCCTGCGCATCCACCAGCGTGCCGGTGATGGAGGCAGAGCCGTCGGCGGCAGTCAGCGTGCAGACCTTGTGGGAGTAATCCACCAGCAGCACGGCATCCGTTGCGGTAGGCGTTTCGCCCTGCACCAGCTCATAGCTGCCGGTGTACTGCTCGGTGACCAGTTCCTCGACCTGCACTTCAAACGTAGCGGTTGCACCCAGGAAGGAGGCCGTCACGGTCTTGGTGCCTGTGGTGTCGCTGTCGTAACCGGTGAAGGTCAAGCGACCGCCCCAGATGGACTCCTCCGCACCGTTGGCGCGGGTAGCCGTCACAACCAGCTCAGCCGGGTTGAAGGTGTCACCCGTGTAGAAAGTGCGCAGGTTGGAGGCATCGATCGTCAGGCTCTTGGCAGGGGCATAGGGCTGACCGTAGATGTTGATGTTACGGGTGAACGCACCGCCATAAACGCCATAGCTCAGGCTGGCTTCCATGCTGTATGCACCGTGGTCGGTGTCAAAGATGAAGACATCCGCATCAGCGCCGCCATCCACATCGGTGGGGCGCACAGTGCCGTCGGCGTCCTGGTTGCCCAGCAGATGAATGACGAAGTTCTTCTCGCCGTTTTCATCGTAGTTGTACCAGTAGCCGTAAACATGGGAGATAGAGTCGCCGCCCACGGAGGTGCTGGGACCGCTGAAGGAACCCCACATCGAACCGTCGGTGTAGCAGTACATATCCAGACAGGCCGGATCCACGACGGTGCTGAAGCCTTCGGTGTACTGACCCTCGAAGAAGTAGGCAACTTCCCCGTTCGGCTCCTTGGCTTCCCAGGTTTCCTGCGGGATGGCAATCAGGTCATCCAGCGTCTTGGAGACATACTCGTTGTCGTTGTAGTTCATAACGGGACCATCGGCAGAAGTCTGCGCCGCATCGGGGGCAACCTCCGCACTGTCGGCCGAGGGCAGGCTGCTGCTCTGCAGGGAGAAACCGCCCACGCAGACCGCAGCGACCACGACCACCGCACCGGCGGCAGCAAACTGTTTGCCGGTGGCTTTTGCCTCGCCGGTTTTCGTCTGCTTGCAGAAGCAGGCGATCACGCTGAGCAGGCAGGCAAGGAACGTGCCGACCATATAGAACACGCACAGACCGGCGTTGCCGCCCGCAAAGGTGACATGGTTGATGACGTCGGCAAAGACGAAATACAACTGCACAACAACAAGATACAGGGCAATGTTATAAATGGCCGCCTGAATCAGCGCGCTGAACGGAACGGAAACAAAGAAGAAAACGAGCGAAGCGGCAGCACCGACCAGCAGCACCACGCCGGCCATCGTGCCGGAGTGACCCAGAGGGGCAGCCGTGGCCTGTGTGAGCAGGAATACAATGCCGGTGATCAGCGCGACCAGCGCTGCGGCAAGGCAGAACCAGCTGCCCAGCCCTTTATTTTTCAAGCCTTTATTCATCAGGTTCCACCTCCATCAATTCTTTTTGGCGGCACGATTCTTCCGCTTTTCCTCGGAGAAAACGTCCGTGTAGGTATGCAGCACATACATCACAACAGCGGCAACGGCCAGTGCGCAGAACACAACATCGAGAGCGCGCAGGGTCGTCTGCCACCACGGGGCCGCGTCGGAAACGACAACGTCCTCCGCGCCGGAGCCGCCCATAGAGGACTGCAGCATGACGTAGTACAGATAATGGTTGGAGTCGATGACCTTCTGCAGCAGGTCGCCGTCATCGGTGCTGGTGATCAGCTTCTCGATTTCGTTCGGGCGGGCGGTATCCAGGCAGAAGATGTTGTTGCCCGCCATCAGCATTTCGGGGGCGGAGGAATACTCGGACGCAGTCAGCGCATCGTCGATGATGTAGCCGCCGTAGTTCCACTCGTCACGCAGGATGTGCTGGATGCCCTGGTTGGCGGCAGCGTACATAACGCCGATACGGTTGTAAGCGGTCATAACACCGAGAGAATCGCCCTCAGCCAGAGAACCCTCAAAGGCGCGCATATAGATCTCGCGGATGGCCTGCTCGTTCGCAAAGGTGGAGATGCCCTGACGACCGGCTTCCTGCTCGTTCAGGAAGAAGTGCTTGACCGTACCGATCAGACCCTTGTTGCGCATACCGTGGGAAACGGCCTTGGCAGCATAGTAGCTGAGAACGCCGTCCTCGGAGAAATACTCAGAGGTACGACCGGAGTAGGGAGAACGCAGGGTGTCCGCGCCGGGCGCGTAGGCGATGGGGATGGACGCATACAGCGCATCCTCGCCGTACATCTCGCCAAAGCGGGTCTGTACATCGTGGTTCCAGGTTGCGCCGACGATGGGCAGCGTAGCCCAGCCGGTGCAGTTGCGGCGGTCACCGTACTTAAACTGACCGTTCATGCCCTCGGGACCATCGACGATGGTGCAGCCGGGCTTGTTGACAGCCTTGACAGCCTTGATGCCCTTGGAGTCGCCCATGTTGATGAGCAGATCGCTCAGCGTCAGCTGAGAAAGGAAGTCATTCCACTTCGGGTCGTCGAAGGCGACGCCGATCATATCGCTAAAGTTGATCTTCTCATCCAGCTCCACGCCGAGGTTGAAGTCGGAAACGCTCTTGGCGTCGGCTGCCTTGACGTAGGTCTGCATATTCAGACCGTTGTACAGCTTATCGTTGACCGTCAGGGTCTCCAGCGTGGTGGGGTAGGTCGTATCCCACGCGCTGCGGGACAGGTAGGTGATTTTTTCGTCGTCGTTCGCCCAGTAGTTCACATCAGCGTCGTCGAAGGTGTTCGTGACTTCCACATCGCTGTTGTAACGGGAGTTGCGGTACTTTTGGGTATCGACCTCGGTGTTGGGGGCGGTCCAGGTGGCCACGGCGGCGGTGTTGCCGGTGACGACATTGCCGTCCTGATCGATCAGCTTGCCCGCAACGGCGTCACCGCACTTGGCGGCCAGCACATTGTTCAGTGCCTCGTGTGCGCCGTTGCCGACGGCGAAGTAGTAATCGCCCGCATCGAGGATGTAGCCCTTCGCGCCGTTGGCGTCATAGGACGCGAGGAAGTAGCCGGGCACGTCGACCGTGACAGTCTCGGATGCACCTGCGGCCACGTCGATCTTGTCATAGCCCAGCAGCTGGATCGAGGACTTTTCGACGTTGTTCTGCTTGTCGTAGTCGGTGTAGGGGGACTGTCCGTACAGCTCCACGGTAGCCTTGCCGTCCCTGTCGCCGGTATTGTTCACCGTGACGGTCGCCGTGAAGGTGTCGGTGTCGCTGTTGTAGTCCAGTTTGTCAAGGCTGTACTCATAGTTCGTGTAGGACAGACCGTAGCCGAAGGGGAAGCAGACCTCCTCGGCGTAGTTCCAGCCGTCGGTCGAGGCTTTGGTGCCAACCGCGGAATCGGCGTTGCCCTGACCGAGGATGGTGTCCTCGTAGCGGGTCTCGTAGTAGCGGTAGCCGACGTAGATGCCCTCGTTATAGCTGACAAAGCTGTCGCCTGCCGCGCGGGGCGTTTTGCTGCCGTAGTTGTAGGCGTGCAGACCGAAGTTCTCGGCGCTGGGCGCGGACAGGGAGTTGGCGGCAAAGGTGGCGGTGGTGTGACCGGAGGGGTTGACCTCACCGGTCACAACGCGGATGGCGCCGGGCATACCGTAGAAGCCGGGGTTGCCGACCCACAGCACGGCGTCAACATTGTACTCGTCCAGCCAGTCCATCTCCATCGCAAAGACGGAGTTCAGCAGGACGACGGTTTTCTTGAATTTACCGGAGTCCTTGATTTGCTGGAAGATTGCCTTCTCGTTGTCGTCCAGCTCCAGCATACGCTTGCCCTTGTCGTTGACCATCGCAAGGTCGTTGCCCTCGGTGGCAAAGCGGGACAGCGTAACAAACGCGACATCGCCGTAGGATGCAAACGAGTCGGTGACGCTGCCGGTGAACAGCGCCGGGTCATATTCTCCCACGCTGGAAACGCTTCTTTCTTTCGGCGCTTCGGCGGAAGCGTAGGCGTCCAGCACGGTTTGGTTCACGTTGAAGCCGGCATCCTGCAGAGCGTCAACGGGGGTTTTCTGGTAATCCGGGTTTGTGGAGGAACCGCCTGCGGTGCTGCGGAACACCGGGTCGATGCTGCCGCGGCCAAAGACCGTGACGTTGCGCTCAGACTCGGAAAGCGGCAGGGCATTGTTGCGGTTGTAGAGCAGCACACTGCCCTCTTCTTCTTCCTGCTCACAGAACTGATAAGCGGCTTCGATGTACTTTTCGTAGCTTGCGTCAGACAGAGTGCCGTCAGCGGAGAACTCCGTGCCGCCGTAAGATGCGCCAGCGCCTTCGATGCCGAGTGCGTGGTTGACTTCGCCTTCCTGCTGGAACGCAATAGTCGTTCCGGTCAGGACAAGGTTGGCCACCAGCACAGCCGCGCCGGACAAGCCCAGCCAACGGCGGGACTTGCTTGAGGTTTCCTTTTGTGCCATAGGTTTTTCTCCTTCCTAAACTGTCACAGATGAATGATACGATGCGCTTGCTGCCAAGGACTGCGCACTTCCCTTTTGCAGAAACCTTTCATATCTTTTTCACAAAGCTATCATAAAGGGAAGCGTTGACCGGGTCAATGGAGTTGGCGCAAACGTCAAAAAACACGGCACAAATGACACAAAAGCAAAGCGACTGCCGAAAGGCAGTCGCTTTTGGGTTATGCAGTTTCTTTTTGGCTTTTCCCGCAGGGGAAGGTGACCACCAGGTAAAAAATCGAGTCCTCCACAAAGCAGTCTGCCGTGCCGCCGTACAGCTCGGCAATGCTTTTGATGCTTTTTATGCCGTAGCCATGCTCCTCGGTATCCTGCTTGGTTGTGACGATAGCGCCGTCCCGCAGCGTCGGCGGTGCGGGGGTGTAGTTCTGCACGCGGATGACCGCCATGTCACGGCAGCGGCTGATGTCCAGTGTGATGACCCGCTTAGACGCATCGCTTACCTGCGTCAGACACTCAATGGCATTGTCCAGCGCATTGCCCAGCAGGGAGTAAATGTGGTAGTGCTTCATATCCTCCAGACAGCTGCCGTCTGCCGAGCAGACCAGCTGAATACCTGCCTGCCCGCAGAGTGCCGACTTTTGGGTCAGTGTGATGTCCAGCGCCTTATTCCCGGTGAGATAGCGCAGGTTCAGGTTGTCCATCTCTTCTTCCAGACGGGCGCGTTCCTCATCCGTGGCGCGGGAATACTGCTGTTTCAGGTCATGGTAGCGGATGTTGATTTTTTCCATGTCTTTTTTTGCCTGCTCATACTGCTGCTTGTCACATTCCAGCAGCTGCGCCAGCGTTTCATTCTCGTGTTCCAGACTCTTGATGCTGCAATTTGAAAATTCCAGCGCCAGAATCGTGATGGCAAACAGGATGCAGAACGCATTCAGCGCCAGATAGGCGGTCAGGTAGGACTCTGCGCTGCTGTCCAGGACATCCTCCAGCACAACACTCAGGTAGACCGCGGCAATCAGGAAAAAGCCGGAGTAAAGCACGGTCTTGACATTGTCAAACAGCAGGCGCCCGCGCCGGATGCGCAGGGTGAACAGCAGGTAGATGACCAGACAGACCACAAGGTTGCTGAAAAGCAGAATGACAAAGGTATCGAGCCTGTCCGTGCGCCCATGCTGAACCAGCCAAATAATAGGCATATAGGCCAGCTTACTGGCAATGTGCTGCACCGCGTAGGCACAGGTTGTATAAAACAGGGCGTGCAGCGGGCTGCAGTCAAAGCTGAACCATATCAGACCAAACAGCAGCGTCGTATACAGCAGCAATCTTGCCCAAAGCGGCAGAAATGCCAGGGTGTCCGTCAGCGCAAGAAAGACCCATACACCCGCCGTCAACCGCGGAACGAAGCAGCTGCGGCGCTGCCCCCACGGGACAAACAGGCAGGCGCATAGAATCATACCCAGCTGGACTTGCTGGATCAGTATCCAATTTATGACCGGCACGGGTCTTCCCACTCCTTTTTTGCCATATATCGGGAGAATGCTTCGGTGAAGGCGTCCTTGTAGGTGCGCCCGATGGGCAGTGCCGCCCCGCCGATATAGACATTCATACGGCTTACCGCCGTGATACAGCGCAGGTTCACAAGATAACTGGCGCTGCATCGCACAAAGCCGTAGGGCGTCAGCTGCGCCGCGATTTCCTGCATCGAACCGCGGTTTTTGATGATCTCGGTCTTACCGTCCCCGCCGCACAGGTTGTACAGCAGGTCGTGCTGGCGCACCTCCACATAGGCGATTTCCGCTGCATCCAGCAGCCGCGTCACGGTGCCGTCCTTGACGACAATGTGCGGCGGCGCAGTCTTTTGACCGGCGCGCTTTTGCAGCACCTTCAGCGCCCGCGTCAGATACATATGGAAGGAGTACCACTGTATCGGCTTTACAATAAAGCCCAGCGCGCCGACACTGTACCCGTTCAGCGCGAATTGCTGCAAATTCGTGCAAAAAATTAGGATGACGTCTTGATCTGTCTCCCGGATTTTTTCGGCCAGTTCCATGCCGGACATCTGCGGCATATCAATGTCCAGATATAAAATGTCAAAATCACGGTCTTGCGCCGCCAGATAGACTGCCGCACAGTCGAACTCCTGTACGTTCAGTTCTGTGCCGCTCTCCGCGCCAAACCGCGCCAGTGCCTGTTTCAGTTGGTCTCTTTCTTGTTTTTCATCGTCCACAATGCCGATTCGGATCATCGTGCGTTCCTCCCTCCGCGCAAGGATCTATACAAATATGATATACCCCCGAGCGCAGCCGCGTCAACCTTTTACGAGCGAATCGTCCAATTTTTCCAAGATATTTTCGGAATGCTGCGTGCTGCGCATGGAAGATTCTTGACCACTACGGTGGCAAAATAACAGCACAGCCCCCGCCGGAAACTCATAGAGCTTGGCGGGGGCTGTACTATTTTAATCAGCCAATAGTTAAATCAGGCCCATCAGGCTGGGCAGACCCAGAGACAGAGCCGGGATGTAGGTGACGGCCAGCAGGGCGGCAACCAGTGCCGCAAAGTAGGGGATCAGCTTGGACGTGACCTGCTCGATGGAGACATGACCGATGCCGCAGCCGACGAACAGAACCGAGCCGACCGGCGGGGTGATGTTGCCCAGGCACATATTGAAGATCAGCATAACGCCGAACTGGATCTCCGTCATGCCAAAGCTGGTGGCGATGGGCAGGAAGATCGGGGTGAAAATCAGGATGGCCGGGGTGATGTCCATGAACATGCCGATGACCAGCAGGATGATGTTCATGAGCAGGAAGATGATGTACTTGTTGTCAGTCAGGCTCATCAGGCCGTTGGAGATGGCTGCCGGGATGCCGGAGTAGGCCATAACGAAGGACATGGCGGAGGAGGCAGAAATCAGGAACAGGATGATGCCGGACGTTTTGGCGGAGTTGAGCAGGATGCCAAGGAAGCCTTTGAAGTCGATGCTCTTATAGATGATGGAAAGAATCAGGCAGTAGAGAACCGCGATGCCTGCGCCCTCGGTGGCGGTAAAGACACCGGAGACGATGCCGCCGATGACGATGACGATGAGCAGCAGGGACGGAACTGCATCCCAGACGGTTTTCAGCACGCTCTGGCTGCGGTCAAAGCCGGTGGCCTTCATGCCGGCCTTTTTTGCGCCGATGAACGCTACGATCATGCAGCACAGACCCATCAGGATGCCGGGGATGTAGCCGGCCATGAACAGGGTGGAGATGGAGACACCGCCCGCGACGGTGGAGTAGACAATGAAGGCAGACGTCGGGGGAATCAGCAGGCCGGTGGGGGCGGAGGCAATGTTGGCGGCGGCGGAGTAGGCGGGGTCGTAGCCGTTTTCTTCCTCAATGGGGCTGATGCAGCCGCCCATGGCAGATGCGGCAGCAACGGAGGAGCCGGACAGCGCACCGAACAGCATGTTGCCCAGGATGTTGGCCTGCGCCATGGAGCCGGGGATCTTGCCGACGAACAGCTGGGCAAAGTTGACCAGGCGCTTGGCAATACCGCCGTTGTTCATGATGTTGCCGGCCAGAATGAACAGGGGCACAGCAAGCAGAGAGAAGCTCTCCACGCCGGAGTTCATCTTCTGCATCGTGATAAAGGTGATCTGGTCCCAGGACAGGGTGGACATGGCGGTCACGATAGACGACGCCACAATGCTGATGGAGATAGGCACGCCGAGGAACAGCAGCACGCCGAACACGGCGAACAGGATAACGGTGGTCATGGTGATACTCATTTGTCTGCACCCTCCTTGGATTCAACTTTTTCGCCGGTGACGTCCTCATAGATGTTGATGATCTGCGCCAGGACGATGAACACGCCGGAAATCGGGGCGATGGAGTAAACCAGGCTGCGGGGAATACCCAGCAGGGCCGAGAACTCGCGGCTGGCAGAGACAGCCAGCTTAAAGCCGCCGATAGTGAATACAAAGATGGCCATCAGCAGAATCAGACCATCGATGACCACCAGCAGGGCGGTGTGCGCCTTGCCGGTGAATTTGTCGCGGATGAGGGTCAGGGACATGTGCTCCCGGGTGGAGAAGGCGTAGGCCGCGCCGATGAAGCCGGTCCAGATCAGGCTGTAGCGGACAAGCTCCTCGGTGAAAGCCACGGGGCTGTTGAGGATATAGCGGGAGAAAACCTGAATCAGAACCAGCACCGTCATAAAGGTAAGCAGTACGGCGCAGGCAATGCTCAAAATTTTGTCCATCCAGAATTTGATGGCAGCAAAGGTGTTTTTCATGGCTTACTCCTCCCCTCTTGCGGCTTCGATGGTGTCCATCAGCGTCTTGACGCCGGGATACTCTTCTTCGTAGGCTTCGATCATGGGCTGGGTCGCCTCGCGGAAGGCCTCCTTGTCGACGTCATAGACGAACTCAACGCCCATCGTCTCCTGTGCTTCCTTGACGGCCTCGTCCACAGCGGTGTCCCACATGACCTTGTGGGCATCGGTGGAATCGTGGGCGGCCTCCAGAATGATCTCCTGATCCTCGGGGCTGATGGTCTCCCAGACCTTCTCACTCATGATGAGGACGTCGGGGATCATGGCGTGCTGGTCCACCGAGTAGACCTTGCAGACCTCGCCGTGCTTGCCGGTGGTCAGGGCGGTCTCGTTGTTCTCGGTACCGTCAATGATGCCGGTCTGCAGCGAGGTGTAAACGTCGCCGTAGGACATGGCGACGGGAATGCCGCCCAGATAGCTCATCATGTCGGTCTGGCTCTTCATATCCTGCACGCGGATCTTCAGGCCCTTCAGGTCGGCGGGCGTACGGATGGCGCGGTCCTTCGTGTAGAAGGAGCGTGCGCCGGAGGTGTAATAGGTCAGCGTGACAAAGCCGTCATCACCGGTGGAGAGGAAGAAGTCCTGCATCTCCTGCGAGTCCATGACATGGTAGAAGTCATCGGTATCGTTGAAGATATAGGGCAGGCCGAAGGTGTTGAAGGCATCGTTGTAGGTAGCCAGACCGGGTGCGGAAACCTTGGTCATGGCGATAACGCCGGCCTGCAGCTGCTCAAGGTTCTCGTTCTCGCTGCCGAGCTGGCCGTTGGGGAAGATCTTGACCTGGATGCGGCCATCGGTCTTTTC
>OLQM01001580.1_pt1 | contig 24902 bp, 19 predicted proteins | sample 1673161 | NCBI WGS metagenome assembly OLQM01 (sample SAMEA3136761, study PRJEB25190) | human gut metagenome | reverse complement strand
GAAAGTATATCTGGATAAAGGCGCACGATATGGCTATGCGGCGCAGGAAGAGAACAGTAACGAACGCCAGGCTCCCCGACGGATTGGTCTGGAGAATCAAGGAGTATATCACCAACGACCAGTGGTCTCCAAGACAAATATCAGGATACCTGCGCAAGAACGAGGGGATAAGGTGTGTCCCACCAATCCATATACAACGTCATCCACAATGACACGACAGGGGAACTTGCCAGGTAACTATTCAGCAATAGCCATAGGCCATCTCCCATCCTACAATGATAGGATGGTGCTGGTCAGATGGTATTCTCGGATTCTCCAGGAAGTTGAATATGTAATCCATGCATTTGAAGAGCCCTTTGCGCATCCTCTCGAGTGCCTCGTCTTTAAAGGGTTCTTTAGAAGGCGGCGTACTGCTGTTGTTTGAGTTCTTCTTCGGTCTCTCGTATTTCTCCAGCCGTTTACGCAAGGTACGGTTCTCCGCCTGCAATTTTTCCACATTGCGGCGCAAGCTGACATTCTCCGTATGCATCGCATCCATGCTCTACCGCATTGATGCCATCTCAGAAGTCAGTCTTTTAAACACTTGCGATATGTCCGTAACTTGCTCATTCATAAGTATAAAAACACGAGAAATATATGATATATGCAAGTAAATAAGTATGTGTTTTCTTGATAATCAAAGAATTTTCATATTGCGGATAACCGTATTCTGATCGATAGTCAAGTTAGTGCTGAGACAGAATTTGTCATGAACAATATTGCTGAATAGTTACAGGATTTACTGTTTTCTTAGAAACATGAAAAATTCCATCTTTTACCTCCTAATGTCTAATAAGAATCAATGACCATAAAAGCAAAAATACCTATTTTTGGGGATTGTCAGACTAAAAATGTATTGCGACCTTTGCAAGCAATTAGAACATTGTACTATCATCTATGGGTAAAGACAATCAAACAAAGGAGAGATTACTTTTCTTGGCTAAGAAAGAATTTCTCCGACGAGGTTTTCAAAAAGTTTCCATGAGGGACATTTCTGCTGTTACAGGAATGGCTTTAGGTAACATATATTATTACTACAAGACCAAAGATGAGTTATTCCGTGATATTCTACATCCTGTACTGCTACAAATTCAGGCATTCATAGATAGCCACAATACAACATCCAAACTAAATACGCATTTTTTTGAGGTAGAACATGATGGGGATGCTATTTTATGGCACTTTTCACCATTGGTTTCTAAAAATTGCGACGATCTACACCTTTTATTTTTCGGTTCAAGAGGTTCTTCCTTTGAGAACTATTCAGAGATATTAATTCAAAAATTCACAGATATGGGAATGGAATACATTCGTAGAATGAAAGAAATTTACCCTAATATAAATTCAAACATAGATCCATTTTTTATGCATGTATATGCTGCTATACAGGTTTCTGTAATCAAGGAATTCATTCATCATAGAAAAATTCCCAAAGATAAATTACAAACATTTTCGGAAACTTATTCGAGTTATACGAAAGCTGGATGGAAGTATTTAATGAGAGTCTGAGAAATCAGGCTCTCTTTTTTTAGTACGAAATCAAAGATTTGTCCCATATAAAAATTGAAAGTTATAACAAACAGTCATGAATCAAAAATTATTCTGCGCAATAAGACGTTATGCAGGGAAAAAGGCTTCATTCATTCCCATTGCAATGTTTCTTTCGGGATTGAGTGCCGTATGTAGCATGTTCCCTTATCTATACATATATTACATCATAGACGAGATAATTTCTCACATACACGAGGGGGAATATCCTTCAGTAATCAGTCAATATGCATATTCTGCCTTGGCTTTCGCCTGCGGTGGAATCTTTTTCTATTTTCTGTCTCTCACTTTTTCTCATTTGGGCGCATTTCGAATAGAACGAGAAATGAGATATCGGGCTATGAAGAAAATTCTTTCGTTCCCTCTTGTTTTCTTCAATCAGAATACAACAGGGAAAATACGCAAAATTATTGATGACAACGTGAGTATTACACATAGTTTTGTGGCACATCAGTTACCGGATTTAGTTGCAGCAATAACAATGCCCATCGTTTTTATCGTCGCCTTATTTGTTTTCGATTGGAGATACGGAGTTGTAACTCTTTGCTTATTGCTTTTGAGTGCCTTTTTCATCAAACGTATGATCGTAGAGTCAACCAGCAAGTGCAAAGCGGCACCCATAACGAACTGATAAATCAAGAAGGAATATATAAGCAGATGGTACAGCTCCAATCTAAAAAATAAACGACAATGAAAAGAAATAGTATTGCCAAACAACTCTCTTGGGTCTACCGGGTCTCATTGATTTTTATTGCTTTGGCTTTTGTTGAAAGCATGGTTATGGCACAATCAAATGAAGACATTTACGAGTGTCGTGGAGTTGTGAAGGATAAGAAAACAGGGATTCCATTGGAAGGGGTTTCTGTATGTTGCAAGATGCAAAAAAACGGAACAACAACGAACAGCAAGGGAGAATTTACATTAAAACTACCCTTAGGGAAACATGAACTTTTGTTCTCCTATATTGGCTACGAGGATGAGAAAAAGCTTTTGGAATGTCGAAAGGTTACAAAACCGATTACTGTCTTTCTTACAGAAACTTCCTCCTCTTTGCATGAAGTAGTCGTTGTGGGGAAAAGCAAGGAGCAAAGGATGCGAGAATCGACAATTCCCGTTTCTGTAATTTCAGCAAAGGACTTACAGGGTACTGTAAGTAATGCCAACGAAATACTCGCAAAAACTGTAGGTGTTACAGTAAGGAACGGAGGCGGTGAAGGAAGTTCGGCGAGAATATCTGTCAGAGGACTTGAAGGAAAGCGTATCGGGGTGTTCGTTGACGGTCGTCCCATGAATGAGAACAGCGACTACGCCGATATAAATGATTTCCCTTTAGATATGATAGAAAGAATTGAAATCTACAAGGGCATTGTACCTGCATGGTTAGGCGGAAACTCCGTAGGAGGAGCGATAAATATCGTTCTGAAAGAGTTTCCTCCCGGTTATTACGACTTTGCTTACGGATATTCATCTTTCAATACGCATAAGTTCAATTCTGTAGTGAAGCATAATGAGGAAAAGTTGGGACTTTTATTTGGTATTGGAATTGGATATACGTATTCCGACAATAATTACATGATGGATTCTCCCTATTATGACAATTTAAAAATCAAGCGTAACCATGATCAGTACAAGAAGTTGCTCACTGGCTTTGGAGTGAAAGCTTTTAAGTGGTGGTTCGACGAAGTCGAAATCGAAATGGGACGTATTCATAGCCAGAAACAGATTCAAGGGATAGAATATGACATTCGGCAGGCTCATACAGATATCAAGAGCTATATGGGTAAACTTCATTTGGACAAAACAGACTTCCTTATAAAGAATTTGGACTTGAAATCGGATTTCATGTATTCGTATGGCAACACCTCTTTCGTGGATACGGCTACGATTCGTTATCAATTTGATGGAACACCGTTCCCTTGCCCTTCTCCTTATGGAGGAGAAGTTGGGCGCTATCCATCTCAGGCACAGAATCGGAAGCATGGATTCATGAGTAAAATAAATCTGAATTACATGTTTGCCCGTCAGCACACGTTAAACTTCAATTCTCTTGTCAATTATGCTTATGGCATTCCTAAAGACGAGGTGAGAGACGTCGCCTTAGGGTACAAAAACAGCTTTGATACCCACTTGACAAGTGCTACGCATGGTTTGTCCTATGAATACAAGACAAAAAACAGCCGCCTGATGAACGTATTGGCTGCCAAGCATTATTTCTATAACACGCATACCACAATAGTAAATCCGTTAAAAAAGCAAGACCGTTATCAACAAGTACATTGTAAAAAACATGACTTGGGAGTCAGTGAGAGCTTACGCTACCAATTGTTCCCCTCTATTTTCTTAAAAGGGAGTTTTTCTTATGATGTGCGCCTTCCTTCGGAGGAAGAATTATTGGGCGACGGCTGGGTGATAGAACCATCCACAAACTTGACACCGGAACATAGCAGAAGTGCCAATGTTGGTTTGATTTTTAATCGGACAATCTCAAGCGGGAATAATCTTCAGATGGAATTGAATGGCTTCTATACTTATCTGACGGATATGATCCGATTTGTCGGAGGTCCGATACGCTCCCATTATGAGAATTTTGGAGAAATGAGAATGACAGGAATAGAGTATGAAATGAAAGCAGACATTAACCGTTGGCTATATGGTTATGGAAATATAACCTATCAAGACTTGCGCGACACGAGAAAATACGAACCGCTAACTCAAAATCCCAATCCTACCAAAGGAGACAGAATGCCCAACATACCCTTTTTGATGATGAATGGAGGTGTGGAGTTCCACAAAGAAAATTTGTTTGGAGGCAAAGGGCAAAACACACGAATAATGACTGATTTTTCATATATCCACGAATATTACTACGATTTCAAGCAGAGTAATTATCAGGAAAGAAAAATCCCCACCTCCTTTACTGTCAATTTAGGAATTGAACACAGTCTTTGGAGTGAGCGGCTCTTTATCTCCAGCTACATTAACAATCTGACAAACGCAAAGATTATGTCGGAGTTTAATCGCCCTCTCCCCGGAAGAAATTTCGGACTGAAAATTCGATATGTACATCGTTAGAAGATTTTTTAACTCAATTGTTTAATATAAAATTTAAAATTATGATTAAAAACAACTTTTTCAAATTCACGCTTGCAGCTTGTGCAATGCTTGGTTTTGTGGGGTGCAGCAAGGATGAACCAAATCCTACCCCGGAACTGTTAAAAGGAGACATCGCCGTTTCCTTCAATATGGTAAATCCTGACGGCAAATCAGGGAGCGTTCATGTAAAACTGATTGATGGCATAGAAGCCAAGCATGTTGATAATGCAAATGCTTTCTATGGAGGATTCATGTCTGGAATGTTCGGGCATAAGAATAGCATTTATGTATTCCCCGCTTATATGGGCGGAGACAAGCCAGAATTGTCCAAGTACAACCGTAATAACGGAAAACTCGAACCTGTAGGAAAACTCCCTCTTCCGCCACAAGCTTCCGCCGCTTGCATGGAGATTCTCAACGAGAGTAAGGCCTATGTATCGTTGCAGGCGTTGGGCAAACTGTTGATATTCAATCCAACCACCATGCAGCAAATCGGGGAGATTGATCTCAACGGCTGTATTCCCGACCTGAAGGATGAGAACGGAACCTTTGTCAAGAATCCAAGTCCCGGTGCAATGATTATCCGAGATGGAGTATTGTTTGTCGCTTTGGATGCGATGGTGGGTGAATATTGGCTGCCTTCAGAAAAGCGACCTTATTCAGACATGGCTGTTATTGATACTAAAACAGATAAACTTGAGAAGGTCATTACGGAAAAAAGCAGCGGCATCGCTTTCCCATCCCGTCCTATTGACCGCAAGACAATCTTTATGGATGAGCAAGGGGATATTTACATTGCCTGCATGGGAGGATTCGGATATAAACCAATAGATGCAGGATTCTTGCGAATCAAGAAAGGAACGACAGAGTTCGATCCCAGTTATCATTGGGTTATCAGTAAACAACCTTTAGAAGGTTTCTCTGTCAGTCCTAAATATATTCCTGCATGCCGATATATCGGTAATGGCAAAGTATGCGCCTATGTGTTTGTCAAGGAAAGTAACCAGTCTATAGGACACATTGACTTGGCTTGTGTTCCCGTAATGATGGATTTGAAGTCCAAGACTATGAAGCGAATCAACATCCCTATTTCCAGTGGATATTCGGTTGCCATTGAGAAGTACAAAGACAAGGTTCTGTTTGGTAACATGAACGAGAAAGACAAAGGCATATACATATACGACCCTAAAACAAATACGGCAAGCGACAATGCTGTTATTACGACGGAAGGACAGGCTTGGCAAATGCACTATTTCGGAGAATAATCTATTCTGATTATATTTCTGTTTGTAGTAAGGGCAAACTGTCCAATGTCTTTTTAGAGAAGATATATCTAATTCTCTAAATAGCATTTATTGGATAGTTTGCCCTTCATTCATCTTATTATTTATAACATGAAAAAACTCATACAAACAACAGCATTTGAACTATTAACTTCAAATGATTTGAGAGCAATCCATTTAAGGGGTGCTTGTGATAGTTTTTATTGAAGATGTAATAAGATTAAGCGAAACATAAAAAGATCCACAATCTTTGTTTCGGACTCTTTGTTATACTCGCTTCCATTTGCAAATAATCAACCAAAAGGACGGATTAACAACTGAGATGGGGAAAAAATATCTGAACTTCTACATGTCATTGATACAGAATTAGAATTGTGGAATATGCGAATGCAAGGAGTTTTATCTTCATCACCTCCGAGTCTGCAATCCCATTACTTCTGTATTCGTCGGACAGGAAAAGCAACCGACTTGGCCGCTTATTTTCGGCAGGCGCAAACATTTTCATATAAAAAAACTTGCAAATAGTATTTTGATATAGTATTTTTGCAGGCGGAAACCAACTATTGCCTGCATGACGACAGGCAAGGGTGTTAGGAGGAGTAAAACATAACATTGACATTAAGAAACCATTATGAAAGAAACCGCAAATAAGGCATTGACACTCAAGATGTTGAACAAGAGCAACGTTTGGGACATCCAGGAGAACGATATATTCCGTATGCTCAAGGCTGCAGAGAAAGACGCAGACCTGAAAGAAAACATGCTACGATATACTGACATAATAAAGAGTGCGTTCGACATCGAGGAGGTTAAGGTTGACAGACCAGAGGTCATAAAGAAATATGAGGCGAGGGGATTCAAAATCGCGAAGGTTGGCACAGACGGAAAGGAAAGTGTCAAATGGGCTGTCAGGAAGCATCCCATATTGAGGGTTACCGACCTTACATACGAGAACATAGGGCATATCTCGGCGGCGAAACTCGTCGAGGTGCTTGACAGGAACTTCGGAGGCGGATGGGAGTCGCTCTCGCAGAGCATTCAGGACATAATACAGCACGGCTTCGACATAAGCACGACAACGCTGCCTGCCGACAGGCTGCACAAGAAAGGCGGGATGTATGAGAAGAAAATTGCCGACGGCTTCGAGGTCCTCGAAATCCAGAAAGGCAGCTGGGTAGAGGCCATCTTCGCAAAAGAGAAGCCAAGGGCTAACCGCCAGCATACGAAATTCGACATTGACGACGACGGTGATGTATTTCCTGACGACGACGGGACATTAAACGATGACGATGAGATAACTGACACATACGAACAGATGGACGATGAAGACGAGTATGACGAGGACAAGCTGACCGAGGAGAGTTACCGCACCACAATAGAGGAAGACCCGGAGACACTGTCTCTCGAAGCTACGGAAATAGTGGAGGATGACGGATTTTGACAGGCGTGGCCAGACGCGGGATGCATCGCGCCTGAATATCCCACGTCAGGCAAAGCGGGGATCCCGCCGGCGCGACATCTCTCCCAAGATCTGCGGATGTGTCACCTCACTGTGACATGGAAACAACTCTGCTTCACCTCGTGCTTGACATAGCATCGCCCGCTCTGGCGCATGTCGCGCAACACCTCTGACAGCACCCACTTCAACTTGTCGTTCCTGACAGGCTCTGAGATGTGACTGTATCTCGTGTAGGATATGTCAAATGTAGTGCCATATATGTGGCAACTGTTCTCCGTGGCGTTTTTGTTGTTACGGCGCAGCCGCGCAACATCTTCCTTGGTTCGCGTGGCACTCGTCACAATAAGTTTGTTGGGCGGCAGGCCCTTGATTTGCAGGCTGTCCATGAACACGCGGCCAATGTCGTTAAGAAGCGACGCGGCATGTGGCACAAGGTATGGTATGCTCTGCCGCAGTGGGTCAACGTCATAATATGGGTTGGCGCCGATATACACCAATCCGGTCTTGTCATTCTCCGCATCAGCCCGACGCTCCACGGGGCGGACCCCGTACTTACGGGCGGCAATCAACTGCACGCTGTTTGAGTCTGGGAAAGCCTCCTTGTAGTCAGCCACACTCATTATCCTGTGCCTTATCACATTGCCTGAGGCATCGAAGAATTTTGTAGTCTTGGTTTGCAACGGCTTCGTCTGCGGCCCTGCCCCTTCGGCGGCGGCATCGTCAGAATCAGTGCCTGCCACCCCGGCGCTGTCTCCAACCGATGAAGGTTTTTCCTTTGCAACAGGATTGGCTATGTCGGGGAACACGCACCGCACAAGGGCGAGCAGAACGACCACCACGCCGAACACCTCGATATATCTGTTCTTGGTAATACGGAACTTCATAAAAGCATTTTTCGAGGTACAAAGTTAATGGTTTTCCATGACTTTTTCATTCATTTAAGTCAAAAGTTGCAGGTTTTGTCATAAAATAAAAGGAAAGGAAGCACGGTTTGGAATTATTTTTGTACTTTTGCACATGGGTTTAACACCTTATTATATCTAAGACAATACCGGATACGGTGAATGGGAAATCAAACGTGACAGAGAAACATATAGTACTCGAGGACATAGACCCGGTGGTGTTCTACGGTGTCGGCAACAACCACCTGCAGATGATAAAGGCACTGTTCCCGAAACTGCGCATCGCGGCGCGCGACAATGTGATACGCCTGCTTGGCGACAACGAGCAGATAAGCAATGCCGAGAGAGCCATTGAGAACATGCGGAGACATGTCCTGCACTTCAACTCAATCAGCGAGGAGGACATACTCGACATAGCAAGCGGGAGAAAGACGAATGAAGAGGCGGCGAAGGATGTTGTGGCGTACAGCATCTCCGGGCGGCCGATAAAGGCAAGGAGCGAGAACCAGCAGAAACTCGTCGACGCCTTCGAGGGCGACGACCTGATTTTCGCCGTAGGGCCGGCAGGCACGGGAAAGACATACCTGAGCATAGCACTCGCGGTGAGGGCAATGAAGGAAAAGCAGGCGAAAAAGATAATATTGTCAAGGCCTGCGGTGGAGGCCGGCGAGAAACTCGGTTTCCTGCCAGGCGACATGAAAGACAAGATTGACCCATACCTGCAACCGCTGTACGACGCGCTCGAGGACATGATACCTGCGGTGAAGCTGCAGGACATGATGGACAAGCACACGATACAAATCGCACCGCTCGCGTTCATGCGCGGAAGGACACTGAGCGATGCAGTGGTAATCCTCGACGAGGCACAGAACACCACGCCGGCACAGCTCAGGATGTTCCTGACACGCATGGGATGGAACACGAAGATGATCGTGAACGGCGACATGACACAGATTGACCTGCCGAAAGACACGCGCAGCGGACTGCGCGAGGCAATGGGAATTCTGAAAGGCGTGGAAGGCATATCGTTCGTGGAACTGAACAAGAAGGACATCGTGCGGCACAAACTCGTCACGAGGATTGTCAACGCGTACGAGGCTTACGACAAGAGTAAAGGTGAAAAGGAAAAACATTCCGCAAAACCGATATGAACAGTAATTTGTAAATCGTAAATCATATAAGAAGATGAAAGCATTAACAAGAACCGATTTCCATTTCGAAGGACAGAAAAGCGTTTATCACGGCAAAGTGCGCGACGTTTACAACATCAACGACGACTTGCTGGTAATGGTTGCAACCGACAGGATCTCTGCCTTCGACGTAGTACTGCCGAAAGGCATCCCGTTCAAGGGACAGGTACTGAACCAGATTGCAGCTAAGTTCCTCGACACCACGACAGATATTTGCCCCAACTGGAAACTCGCCACGCCCGACCCGATGGTGACGGTGGGACTGAGATGCGAGGGCTTCCGCGTGGAGATGATCATACGCTCGATACTCACAGGCTCGGCATGGCGCGAGTACAAGAACGGCGCACGCGAGCTGTGCGGGGTGAAACTGCCCGACGGGATGCGCGAGAACGAGCGTTTCCCCGAACCGATCATCACTCCGACCACAAAGGCCGACGAGGGACACGACATGAACATATCCAAGGAGGAAATCATAGCACAGGGACTGGTTTCCAAGGAAGACTATGAGATAATGGAAGACTACACCCGCAGGATTTTCGCACGCGGACAGGAAATCGCAGCAAAGCACGGGCTGATACTCGTTGACACGAAGTACGAGTTCGGCAAGCGCGACGGCAAGGTCTATCTCATCGACGAGATACACACGCCAGACTCGAGCCGCTACTTCTACGCCGACGGCTACGAGGAAAAGTTCGCCAAGGGAGAACCGCAGCGGCAACTGTCGAAAGAGTTCGTAAGGCAGTGGCTAATCGAGCATAACTTCATGAACGAGCCGGGACAGGTGATGCCGGAGATAACAGACGAGTATGCCGAGAGCGTGAGCGAGCGCTACATCGAGCTCTACGAGCATATAACGGGAGAGAAATTCAACCGCGCGGAAACGCAATGCCCGTGCGAGTGCGACGGCGAGAAGACCATTGCCGCACGCATAGAGAAGAACGTAAAGGAATACCTCGCATCGCGCAAATAAGCCACGCAGTGTACAGGCAGGAAACGATAAAGCCCTACGGGAAAGACTCTGGAAAAACGAAGCAGGTGGAGGAGATGTTCGACAACATCGCCCCCACCTACGACACGCTCAACCACCGCCTGTCACTCGACATCGACAAAGGATGGAGGCGCAAGGCGATAGAGCAGCTCGCGCCATTCAAGCCACGGCATATCCTTGACATCGCAACGGGAACGGGAGACTTCGCGATATTGTCGGCAAAGATGCTACACCCCGAAACACTCATCGGGGCAGACATCTCGGAGGGAATGATGGAGATCGGGCGCAGGAAAGTGGAGCAGGCATCGCTCGGCAACATAATTTCGTTCAGGAAGGAAGACTGCCTCAATCTCTCTTTCGGCGACGAGACGTTCGACGCCGTTACGGCCGCCTTCGGGGTAAGGAACTTCCAGGACCTTGACAAGGGACTGGCAGAGATGTGCCGCGTGCTGAAAAAGGGAGGACACCTGAGCATCGTGGAACTGTCGCAGCCTGTGGCATTCCCAATGAAACAACTGTTCTGGATATACAGCCACACGATATTGCCAGCGTATGGCAAAATCATATCAAAGGACAGCAGCGCATACAAATACCTGACAGCCACGATAGAGGCCTTCCCACAGGGAGAGGCAATGATGGACATATTGAAAAAGGCAGGATTCGCCAAGACGGAGTTCCGTAGACTAACGTCCGGGGTATGCACGCTTTACCTTGCAACAAAATAGCACGGCACTTTTTCAACAAACCGCTATTATTCACATATAAAACATTACACGCAGATGGACAAGTATGGTTTGATTGGTTATCCCCTGGGGCATTCCCTTTCGGAGAGTTTCTTCAACGAGAAATTCGAGAACGAGAAAATCGACGCTCGGTATATCAACTTCGAGATACCGGACATCAGCGACCTCACAGAAGTGCTGGCGAGAAATCCCGAGCTCAGGGGGCTCAACGTCACAATACCCTACAAGGAGAAAGTAATCCCCTATCTTGACAGCATCACCGCAGATGCGAAAGCCATAGGGGCAGTCAACGTGATAAGGGTTGAGCACAGGGGCAGCAAAACCATACTGAAAGGCTTCAACAGCGATGTCATAGGCTTCACCAACAGCATCGAGCCGCTTCTCGAGAGCTGCCACAGGAAAGCATTAGTGCTCGGCACAGGCGGCGCGGCAAAAGCCATAAGGTACGGGCTTCACTCGCTCGGACTGGAAACGCTGTCCGTCAGCCGCTTCAACCGCCCAGGCACGGTTCGGTACGAGGAAGTGACCCCAGAAATGATAAGGGAATACAACGTCATAGTGAACTGCACCCCGTGCGGCATGTACCCACACACGTTCGTCTGCCCAAAACTGCCCTACGAGGCAATGGACAGCCACAATTTGCTTTACGACCTGCTGTATAACCCAGACTCAACGCTGTTCATGGAGAAAGGGGCAGAACACGGGGCAAAGGTGAAGAACGGCCTCGAGATGCTCCTCCTGCAGGCATTCGCCTCATGGAAATTCTGGCACGGCGGAACGGAAAGATAACAAAACAGCAACAATTCATGTCACAAACAGAAATGGACAATTCGGAAAGATATATGATGCGCGGCGTGAGCGCGGCAAAGGAAGACGTACACAACGCGATAAAAAACATCGACAAGGGAATATTCCCCATGGCGTTCTGCAAGATAACACCAGACATACTCGGGGGAGACCCGGAGTATTGCAACATAATGCATGCCGACGGAGCCGGCACGAAGTCGAGCCTCGCATACATGTACTGGAAGGAGACCGGCGACCTGTCCGTATGGAAGGGCATAGCACAGGACGCGGTGGTGATGAACACCGACGACCTGCTCTGCGTCGGCGCGGTGGACAACATTCTCGTATCGAGCACCATAGGGCGCAACAAGATGCTCGTTACGGGAGACGTCATAGCCGCAATAATAAACGGGACTGACGAGTTGCTCGAGGACATGCGCGGCAAAGGGATAGGCATCTACCCCACCGGTGGCGAGACGGCAGACGTGGGCGACCTCGTGCGCACCATAATAGTTGACTCCACCGTGACGTGCCGCATGAAACGCAGCGACGTGATAGACAACGCCAACATACGCCCGGGCGACGTCATAGTGGGGCTGTCGTCAACGGGACAGGCATCATACGAGAAATGCTACAACGGCGGAATGGGCAGCAACGGACTGACATCGGCACGTCACGACGTGTTCTCAAAATATCTCGCGGGGAAATATCCGGAAAGCTATGACCACCGCGTGCCGGAAAAACTGGTATATAGCGGCGGCTGCCGACTCGACACACCAGTGGCCGTGGAGTACCGCAAACCAGGCGCGGGCAAGGTGACGGAGGAAATAACCGCCGGCAAACTCGTACTCTCGCCCACGAGGACATACGCACCGGTGATAAAGGAAATACTCGACGGTATGCGACACAGGATACACGGCATGGTGCACTGCACGGGAGGGGCACAGACAAAGGTGCTGCACTTCGTTGGCAACAACTGCCGCGTTGTGAAAGACAACATGTTCCCGGTGCCGCCACTGTTCCGCCTGATAAAGGAACAGAGCGGCACGGAATGGCACGAGATGTACAAGGTGTTCAACATGGGACACCGCATGGAGATATACGTCGGGCAGGAAGATGCCAGCCGGGTGATCGAGGCGGCAGGACGCTTCAACATAGACGCACAGGTCGTGGGACACATCGAGGAAGGCGGGAAGAGCCTCACGATAAAGAGCGAGTTCGGCGAGTTTGACTACTGATGACAGCGGAAGTCACAGCCATCGGCAAGTACATTCACCACAACTACCATAACGACAATGACAGAAGAAAACAGCATATTGCAGAAACTCGACGGCCTTGAGGCACGATACGAGGAAGTGACAACACTGATCACCGACCCGGCAGTGATTGCCGACCAGCGGCGGTTCGTGAAACTCACCAAGGAATACAAAGACCTCGGCGGCATCATGGACGCGCGGAAGAGATACATCGCCTGCCTCAACGGGATAAGGGAGGCAAAGGACATACTCGCCAACGAGAGCGACCCGGAGATGAAGGAAATGGCACGCGAGGAACTCGCCGCCAACGAGAGCCTGCAGCCAAAACTGGAAGAGGAGATAAAGATCGCGCTGATACCGAAAGACCCGGAAGACGCGAAGAACGTGCAGATGGAAATACGCGCCGGCACGGGGGGCGACGAGGCGTGCCTCTTTGCCGGCGACCTGTTCTCGATGTACAAAAGGTTCTGCGAGGCAAAGGGATGGAAACTTTCCGTCACCGACTTCAACGAGGGTGCCGTCGGGGGCTACAAGGAAATCGACTTTGCCGTCTCTGGCACGGACGTGTATGGCACGCTGAAATACGAGTCGGGCGTGCATCGCGTGCAGAGGGTGCCGGTCACCGAGTCGAACGGACGCATGCAGACCTCCGCAGCCACCGTTGCGGTGCTGCCAGAGGCAGACAAGTTCGAGGTGAACATCAACGAGGGAGAGATAAAGTGGGACACGTTCCGGAGCTCGGGAGCGGGCGGACAGAACGTCAACAAGGTGGAGTCTGGCGTTCGGCTGCGCTATATGTGGAAGAACCCCAACACCGGCGAGACGGAGGAGATACTCATCGAGTGCACCGAGACGCGCGACCAGCCGAAAAACAAGGAGCGCGCACTGTCGCGCCTCTACACCTTCATCTACGACAAAGAGCACCAGAAATACATCGACGACATAGCAAGCCGGCGCAAGAGCCTCGTGTCAAGCGGCGACCGCAGTGCAAAGATACGCACCTACAACTTCCCGCAGGGACGCGTCACCGACCACCGCATCGGCTACACCACACACGACCTGCAAGGCTTCCTCGGCGGAGACATACAGAACATGATCGACGCGCTCACCGTGGCAGAGAATGCCGAGAGGATGAAGGAGGCCGAACTATGATTTACATGTCGTCCGTTGACAAGTCGCAAGAAGTATTCCCAAACATGACGGGCTGAAAGAAATTTGGGGGAAATACAGGCACATATATGTCAATCCTCCATACGGAGCAGTTTTTGAACATATAAAACCTTCGTGAAGCGCCTGTAGGAAACAATACTCGTCTTGCAAGGATTTTGTTTGCCAAGACTTTCAAAGAAAAAGATTTTCATTCAAGACAAATATGAACCGTAAAGAACTTACCGAACAGATTTTCACCAAGCGGTCGTTCCTATGCGTCGGGCTCGACACCGACACAAGGAAGATCCCGCAGCACCTGATGGTGGAGGAGGACCCGATCTTTGCCTTCAACAAGGCAATAATCGACGCGACCGCGCCATACTGCGTGGCATACAAGCCAAACCTCGCTTTCTATGAGGCATCCGGGACAAGGGGCATGATGGCCTTTGAGAAGACGGTGGACTATATTAAAAAGAACCATCCACACCATTTCATAATAGCAGACGCGAAGCGCGGCGACATCGGCAACACGAGCGCGATGTACGCGCGGACATTCTTCGAGGAGTATGACATCGACGCGCTAACCGTGGCCCCATACATGGGCGAGGACAGCGTGACACCTTTCCTGACCTACGACGGAAAATGGGTGATCGTGCTGGCACTGACAAGCAACAAGGGGAGTTTCGATTTCCAGCTGACGGAGAGCCGCGACGGCGAGAGACTGTTCGAGAAGGTGCTGCGCACGGCACAGAAATGGGGAGACGAGGACAACATGATGTTCGTCGTCGGGGCCACGCAGGGCAGGATGTTCGAGAACGTGAGGCGCATCGCGCCAAACAATTTCCTGCTCGTGCCGGGCATCGGCGCGCAGGGCGGCTCGCTCGAGGAGGTTTGCCGCTTCGGCATGACCGCCGACTGCGGGCTGATTGTAAACTCCTCGCGCGGTGTCATATATGCCTCATCAGGAAAAGACTTTGCCGAAGCGGCCGCACAAAAGGCCAGCGAACTGCAGCAACAGATGGAGAAGGAACTGGGCAAGATTTAACCTGAAAAGACACCTTGTAACTCTGCAAGACATGTCCAGCAATCAACCGGAAGATAATCTTTCATAAACCAAAAACGGCGGATTTGCATCGCAAAAACGGCAGTTTTGCCATGCAAAACCGGCGGGATTGCCATGCAAAACGGGCGAATTTGGTTTGCGGAAGATGGTCTTTCAGGATGTAATTTGCATACAACTGGCGCATTATTTGGCATTTATGACATTATTCCATATCTTTGCACCATGAACGACTCGAAGATAATAAACGACCCGGTGTTCGGGTTCATCAAGATACCCCGGGGCATACCGCTCTCCATCGTGCAGCACCCGCTGATGCAGAGGCTCACGAGGATAAGGCAGTTAGGGCTGAGCAACGCCGTCTATCCGGCAGCGCAGCACACCCGCTTCCAGCACTCCATCGGGGCATTCCACCTGATGAGCGAGGCCATAACGAGCCTGCGGCAGAAAGGGATTTTCATCTTCGACTCCGAGGCAGAGGCCGTCGGCGCGGCAATACTGATGCACGACATCGGCCACGGACCGTTCTCGCACGTCCTCGAGGACACCCTGATCTCCGGCATCACGCACGAGGAAATATCACTGATGATGATGGAACGCGTGAACGACGAGATGAACGGCGCGCTCAACCTCACGCTGAAAATATTCAAGGACGAATATCCCAAGCGGTTCCTCCACCAGCTGATAAGCTCGCAGCTTGACATGGACCGGCTCGACTACCTGCGCCGCGACAGTTTCTTCACAGGCGTGAACGAGGGCAACATCGGCTCGGCGCGCATCATAAAGATGCTCAACGTGGTGGACGACCAACTCGCGGTGGAGTCGAAAGGCATATACTCGATAGAGAATTACCTCACGTCGCGAAGGCTGATGTACTGGCAGGTTTACCTGCACAAGACCGCCGTTGCGTGCGAGCGGCTGCTCGTGAACACGCTGCGGAGGGCGAAACATCTCGCTTCGGAGGGCAAGGACGTCTTCGCGCCGCCATGTCTGAAATATTTCATCGCCAACGACATCGACGGCGAAAGTTTCAGGAACTCGCAGGAGGCACTCGCCAACTACGGCCAGCTCGACGACAGCGACATCTGGAGCGCGATGAAGGTGTGGGCGCACAGCGATGACAAAATCCTTTCGCTGCTTGCGACAGACATGGTCAACCGCAACATATTCAAGGTCGAGGTATGCAACGAGCCGGTGAGCGAGGAGCGGCTGGAAACACTGCGCGCGCGACTCGCCAAGGCATACGGCATGACAACCAGCGACGCGTCGTATCTAATCAGCCTTAGCACCATACAGAAAGACATGTATGATGTCAACGAAGACCGCATCGCGATATTATACAAAGACGGTACGGTGAAAGACATATCGGAATCGTCCGAAATACTCAATGTGGAGCTTCTTTCCAAAAAAATTCGTAAATATTACCTTTGTTATCAACGTTTTTAAGGAAAAACGAGTATCTTTGCAAATATTTATATACATACTATAATAAAAGATGGAGTTCACAGCGAAGCAAATTGCTGATTTTATTCAGGGAAACGTGGAGGGCGACGAGAACGTTAGAATCAACACCTTCGCCAAGATAGAAGAAGGAAAGAAAGGCGCAATATCGTTCTTGTCGAACCCTAAATACACCCATTTCCTTTATGACACGGAGTCGAGCATAGTGCTTGTAAACAACGACCTCGTACTCGAAAGGCCGGTGAAGGCAACCCTGATAAGGGTGGGCAACGCATACGAGTGCGTGGCAAAACTACTGCAGATTTACCAGCAGATGCAACCCGGGCGCACGGGCATAGACCCAAAGGCCTCCATCGCCGCGACAGCGACGGTTGGCGAAGGCTGCTATGTGGGGCCATTCGCAGTGATTGAGGACGGCGTGGAAATCGGCGACGGGACGCAGGTTTACCCCAACACCGTGGTGTGCAAGGGGACAAAAATAGGCAGCAAGTGCATAATATATCCGAACGTGACAATCTACCACGGCTGCCGCATAGGCAACCGCGTGACAATACATTCCGGAAGCGTGATAGGAGCCGATGGCTTCGGCTTCGCCCCAAGTGCAAACGGATATGACAAAATCCCGCAAATCGGCATAGTGACAATAGAAGACGACGTGGAAATCGGCGCCAACACATGCGTTGACCGCTCAACGATGGGAAGCACGGTGATACGCAAGGGAGTGAAACTGGACAACCTCGTGCAGATAGCCCACAACGTGGAGGTCGGCGAGCACACCGTCATGTCGGCACAGTCAGGACTGGCAGGAAGCACCAAGGTGGGGCAATGGTGCATGTTCGGCGGACAGGCCGGATGCGCAGGACACATCGCAGTGGCTGACAAGACATTCGTAGGGGCGCAGTGCGGGGTTATGCACAGCACCAAAGGAGACGGCGAGAACCTCATCGGAAGCCCGGCAATCGACCCCAAGGAATTTTTCCGCGCATACGCGATCTACAAGAAACTGCCGCAGATATACAAGGAAATCGCAGCCATGAAACGCGAAATCGAGGAGATGAAAGCGGCAGCAAGCGGAAAACGGCAATAACAACAAAACGAAATAAAGAAATCACGATATGTTAAAGCAAACAACTCTAAAAGGCAGTTTCGCACTATGCGGCAAAGGCCTTCACACAGGGCTCAGCCTTACCGTGACATTCAATCCCGCAGCAGAGAACACCGGATATAAGATACAGCGCATTGACATTGACGGACAGCCGGTAATCGATGCCGTTGCGGAAAACGTAGTGGAAACGACACGGGGGACGGTCATCGGCAAGGGGGATGTCAAGGTGTCAACCATAGAACATGCCATGTCGGCACTCTATGCCATGGGGATAGACAACTGCCTGATGCAGGTGAACGGGCCGGAGTTCCCCATTCTCGACGGCTCTGCAATGATGTATGTCAACAAAATAAATGAGATAGGCATAGAGGAGCAGAATGCCCCTAAGGACTTTTACATCATACGCCACAAACTTGAGGTGAAAGACGAGCAGAGCGGGTCGGTGATAACGATACTGCCAGACGAAGAGTTCTCGATAACGGCAATGTGCTCTTTCGACTCGAAGCTGGTGAACAGCCAGTTCGCATCGCTCGACAAGATGGAAGACTATGCCAGCGAGGTGGCCGCCGCACGCACCTTCGTGTTCGTGAGGGACATCGAGCCGCTGCTCAACGCCAACCTTATAAAGGGAGGCGACCTCGACAACTCAATAGTGATTTACGAACGCAAGACGACGCAGGAGAGCCTCGACAAACTCGCAGACCTGATCGGCGTGGAGCACATGGACGCGAACAACATCGGATATATACAGAACAAGCCCCTCGTCTGGGAAAACGAATGCACAAGGCACAAGTTGCTCGACATCATAGGCGACATGGCACTGATAGGCAAACCAATAAAGGGCCGCATCATAGCGACACGGCCGGGGCACACCATCAACAACAAGTTCGCGCGCATGATGCGCAAGGAAATCCGCAAGCACGAGATACAGGCGCCGTTCTACGACCCCAACGAGCCACCGGTGATGGACGTGAACCGCATACGCGAACTGCTCCCGCACCGCTACCCGATGCAGCTCGTCGACAAGGTGATCGCGCTCGGCCCGACAAGCATAGTTGGCGTGAAGAACATAACAAGCAACGAACCGTTCTTCCAGGGGCATTTCCCACAGGAGCCCGTGATGCCCGGCGTGCTTCAGATAGAGGCGATGGCACAGTGCGGCGGACTGCTGGTGCTGAACACAGTAGAGGACCCGGAGAAATGGAGCACCTATTTCCTGAAGATAAACGATGTCAAGTTCCGGCAGAAAGTGGTGCCGGGCGACACGCTCATCTTCAAGGTTGACCTGATGGCGCCTGTGCGCCACGGCATCTCCTCGATGAAAGGCTACATGTTCGTCGGCGACCAGGTTGTGAGCGAGGCATCATTCACCGCGCAGATCGTGAAGAACAAGTGACAGACGGCATAATATAAAAACCGCCCGGCAGGCGGCACTTATAACCATTGCAAGACCCAAGTCCCCTACAGGTCTTCCCGTAAAAACGGGTTTAAGGGGGGATGAGAAACATCCATGGCAAACCAGATAAGTCCATTAGCATTCGTCCATCCCGAGGCAAAACTCGGCGACGGCAACATCATTGGCCCGTTCTGCTACATCGACCGCAACACAGCAATCGGCGACGGCAACGTGATGCAGAACAGCGTCACGATAAACTACGGGGCGCGCATAGGCTCGGGCAACGAGATATTCCCGGGGGCAAGCATTTCCACCAAACCGCAGGACCTGAAATTCCGTGGGGAGGATTCCATCTGCGAGGTTGGCGACAACAACTCCATACGAGAGAATGTAACCATATCGCGCGGTACGGCGAGTAAGGGGACAACCGTCGTCGGCAACAACAACCTGCTGATGGAGAACATGCACATAGCGCACGACTGTATCATCGGCTCACACTGCATCATAGGAAACTCAACGAAATTCGCAGGCGAGGTAACGGTTGACGACCACGCAATAATCTCCGCCGAGGTGCTGATACACCAGTTCTGCCACATCGGAGGGTATGTAATGGTACAAGGCGGAAGCCGCACGTCGCAGGACATTCCGCCATACATCATAGCCGGCAAAGAGCCGATAAGGTATGCCGGGGTGAACCTCGTGGGGCTGCGCCGCCGGGGATTCAGCAACGAGCAGATTGACCAGATACACACGGCCTACCGCCTGCTTTATTCAAAGGGGCTGATTGCAGAGGGCATCGAGGAGATAAAGAAAAGCCTCAAGGTGTCAGAGGACATAAAGTATATCATAGACTTTGTGGAGAGTTCCAAAAGGGGCATAATAAGATAGGGAGGACTCCCCCACCCGCAACCCACGATGACCGAGTGGCTGCCCTTGCGATAAAAGAACTATGAACGACAGGCCATGCCATGACATTGGCAAGAGAAAAAACGGCTTACTGGCAGTGATACTCGGCCCCACAGGCGTAGGCAAGACAGAACTTTGCCTCGGTGTGGCCGAGCATTTCCATATACCCATAATCAATGCAGACTCGCGGCAGATATTCCGTGAGATACCCATCGGTACCGCAGCGCCGACCGCAGCGCAGCAGGCCAGGGTGAAGCATTTCTTCGTAGGCAACCACAGCATCGGCGACTACTACAGCGCGTCGTCCTACGAACAGGACGCGCTGGCGGAGACAAACCGCCAACTGGAACACGGGCCACTGGCACTGCTCACCGGAGGGAGCATGATGTATATCGACGCCGTGTGCAAAGGCATTGACGACATACCCACCATACGCGACGACATACGCGGCGAGGTGAAACGCAGATACGCCGAGGGAGGACTTGAGCCGCTCGTGGAACAACTGCTGCTACTCGACCCCGAACACTACAAGACCGTTGACAGGAAGAACCCACGACGGGTGATGCATGCACTGGAGATTTGCCTGCAAACCGGAAAGACATACACGTCGTTCAGGAAAAACGATAAAAAAGAACGCCCTTTCAATATAATAAAGATTGGACTGAACCGCCCGCGCGAGGAGCTATACGAACGCATAAACCGCCGCGTGGACCAGATGGTTGCCGATGGACTTGTTGACGAGGCGCGGCGTATGCTCCCGTTCAGGAACGAAAACGCGCTTAACACCGTGGGGTTCAAAGAGATATTCAAATATTTCGACGGCATCTGGCAACTCGGTGAGGCGGTTGAGCGCATAAAGGGCAACACACGCAGATATTGCCGCAAGCAACTCACATGGTTCAAACGCGACGGTGAAATAAGGTGGTTCACGCCAGACAATGTTGAAGAAATCATAAATTATATAGAAAGTATGATTGACTGACACGCTTTTTTCGTATTTTTGCAGAACAATGTTTTATTGAAGAGATATAAAATGGCAAAGAAATCATTTTCAGGGAAAATATCAAAGACCATATCATGGAGCAGGAAGAAACTATACTCTGCCTGCCGTTGGTATAAGCACCTGTATATCAACCGCCCGTGGTATGTCAAGACATTGACAGCCATAGCCTCGCTCATCGTTGCATTCATGCTCTACCTCGGAGCGGTTGACATCAATTTCCTGTGGCTGTTCGGCAAGTCGCCAGGCTTTGCACAGATAAGCAATCCCATGACGAGCAACGCCTCAGAGATTTACAGCGCCGACGGCGTGCTGCTTGGAAGATACTACAACGAGAACCGCACGCCGGTGAAACATTCCGACGTGAACCCAATATTCTGGCACGCCCTGATAGACACCGAGGACGAGCGCTTCTACAAACATTTCGGCATTGACCCCATAGGGCTGTTTGCAGTGGCCAAGGACATGGTGTTCGGAGGCGACGCACGCGGCGCGTCCACCATCACACAGCAACTGGCCAAGAACATGTTCCGCGTGAGGACACAGTACAGCACAGGCCTGCTCGGGAAGATACCAGGCATACGCATACTGATAATGAAGAGCAAGGAATGGATAATCGCCGTGAAGCTCGAGTGCCTCTACAGCAAAGAGGAGATACTCACCATGTATGCAAACACTGTCGATTTCGGGGCTAACTCCTTCGGGATAAAGACGGCGTGCAGGACATATTTCAACACCACGCCGCAGAAAATGAGGACGGAACAAGCGGCAACACTCGTGGGAATGCTTAAGGCAACAACGACGTACAGCCCCATCACCAACCCGAAGAACAGCATGGCAAGGCGTAACGTTGTACTGGAAAACATGCTGAGACACAACGACATAACGAGGGAGGAGAAAGACTCACTGTCGAAACTGCCAATAAGACTCGACGTGAAGGTGGACAACCCATACGACGGACAGGCAACATATTTCCGTGAGGCGGTGGCGAAACATCTAAAGGACTGGTGCGAATACAATGGCTACGACCTATACACGAGCGGACTGAAGATTTACACCACAATCGACACACGGATGCAGAAATATGCCGAGGAGGCGGCATTCCAGCAGATGAAACAGGTTCAGCGCAACTTCAACAACCACTGGCAGGGGGCTGATCCCTGGCGGGATGAGAACCAGCAGGTGATACCCGGCTTCATTGAGGGCATCGCAAGGAAACTGCCCGTGTATGGTAGCCTCGCGAAGAAATTCCCCAACTCGCCGGACTCTATCGACCATTATCTCAACAAGCCGCACAAGGTGACCCTGTTCGACTATGAGAAAGGTCACATAGAGAAAGAGATGTCAACTATGGACTCCATAAGATACATGGTGAGCTTCATGCACTGCGGCTTCGTGGCAATGGAACCGCAGACGGGATATGTCAAGGCGTGGGTTGGCGACATCGACTTCGATTCGTGGAAATACGACAAGGTGGAGGCCATGAGGCAGCCTGGGTCAACATTCAAACTATTCGTATATACCGAGGCCATGAACCAGGGACTCACACCATGCGACAAACGGCGCGACGAGTATATAAGGATGGAGGTGTATGACAAGAAGAAACACGAGACAACCATCTGGACTCCGCACAACTCCGACGGACGCTTCACCGGGGACAGCATACCGCTTAAGTCGGCATTCGCAAGGAGCATCAACACCATCGCCGTGCGGCTCGGACAGGAGATGGGTATAAAGAACATCATCGCCACGGCGGAGCGAATGGGAATAAAGAGCCCGCTCGACGACCAGCCCTCACTGGCTCTCGGGTCAAACGACGTCAACCTGCTCGAGATGGTGAACGCATACTCCACAATAGCCAACAACGGTGTACATGTGGAGCCAGTGCTCGTCACGCGTATCATCGACCACAACGGCGAGGAGGTGTACATTGCGCCGTCTGAAAGCGAGGAGGCCGTCCCAAGGAAGTCGGCAGGACTCGTTCAGCAACTACTGATGGGCGGAATGCGCGAGCCGGGAGGCACGTCGATGTCGCTGTGGCAATACGTCAGCCCGTTCACAGACACCGATTTTGGTGGCAAGACAGGAACATCAAACAACCACTCCGACGCCTGGTTCATGGGCGTCTCGCCGCGACTTGTGGCCGGGGCGTGGGTAGGAGGCGAATACCGCAGCATACACTTCAGGACGGGGGCACTTGGGCAAGGCTCGCGGACGGCGCTGCCCATCTGCGGGATGTTCTTCAAGAAAGTTCTCGCTGACCCAGCATTCAAATATTACAGGAAGCACTTCCCCGACCCGATGTCGCTCGGCATAACAAAAGACATGTACTACTGCGGCGGCTGGTCTCCGGCGCGGCAGGAGAGAAACGACAGCACCTACGAAGACGACGGGGACGAGACGGAGCGTGACGAGAACGGATACCCCGTCCTGCCTCCCAACAACAATGACAAGAAAAGCGGCAACGACGACAAAGGGGAGGAGGTTCTTTTCGATGATATATAAACACAAGTGCCGGACAAGCCCACATGGCCTGCCCGGCATTTGCTGTTTTCTGGACTGACAAGGCGTGCAGCCATGAAAAGATGTTTACCGACTTTTTGCGGGCATAATCAGTCATTAAGAATTAAGGGAAACAGGGGAAAATGCAGGGAATGTAACTATTTGAAATTATTGCTGTCCGGTAAAACTCAAAAGGACATAATAATCTTGCTCGAAGCCCTTTATAATCGAACTTTGAGCTTTCTTTTTCAAAAAGTAAGCCCCATTAATCAAAAAGAGTTGGTTCCGGTGGCACTTTTTGTCGCTCTTGGGCAAGGATGTTTTGTAAGCATCCAACACAAAAAACAGCCTACAAAATGAGCCATACGCCTAAAATTTCGAAATCATTATTTTTTGCCTTGTGAGTCATTGATTTTAAGAGTAAAATTTGCGAAATTGATTTTTACAAGTAGATTCTTTAACACAAATATAAGAGATTTATTTTGCTTTTAACTCTTGATATTCTTGAATCGTGGTTTCTCGGCGTACATCAACATCTTTCCCTCCCTTGAATTTCCATCGGAATGTTAGGGATATATAAGGCACAGGTGTTAGGTTTTTATAATTTTGTGTTGCGTTTAATAAGTTCGTGCGGACAGTTCTTTGCTTACCAAAAGCATAATCAAGCGTTATTTCATACTTATTGCTGAATATCTTAGACACACTACCTTGCATACCGTATATTGCAAGAAAATCCATATTGTATGTTGTGTAAGTAGGTTCACAATAAAATAAATTATTATTACTGTCCGCTAAACTTTTGGGTAAGATACAAATTTAGGGCTGACACTTCTCACGAGGTATCAGCCCTTTTTGTTATCTTTGCTTTTGTTCCCAAACTCAGATAACATGGGCAAAAGTACACATTTCTTCGGACAGCCGGTATATGGTCAGCTGATAAAATCTCTCGACCATGACAAAATAGTTGAAATAAGCCGTCGAAACGGCGGTGAGCGGTATGTGAAGACCTTTGACGGCTTCACCCATCTTCTTACGA
>OLQM01001563.1_pt1 | contig 25141 bp, 15 predicted proteins | sample 1673161 | NCBI WGS metagenome assembly OLQM01 (sample SAMEA3136761, study PRJEB25190) | human gut metagenome | reverse complement strand
CCGATGACCGGTATATTCATATACATGAAGGTCAAAAACCATTTGCGGGGCGGTATGCGGTAGTCCGCCGGCAGCTGGGACGAGGGGGAACCGACGGGAGTTTCATCACCATCATAAGTCTCATCGCCTGGCGTATTGACGCCCAAAGCCTCATCGTCCGCCGCCTTGTCTTGCGTCTCAGCCTCACAAACCGGCTCATGTCCGGTGCCAGGCTTTGTGGGATTTGCAGTCGAACACAATTCAAACGCCGAATCTCCTGCGTTTCCGTTTTCCGGCAGCGCGTTCTCTATTCCGGCGCCCACCTTATCCGTGTCCGCCGTCTCCGCGTTTTCTCCCTCTGCGACTTCCGTGTCCGCCGTCTCCGCGTTCTCTCCCCCCGCGACGTCCATGTTCGCCACCATAGTGCTCTCTCCACCGGCGGCTTCCGCATCCACCGTCATCGCGTTTTCTCCCCCGGCGACCTCCTTATCCCCCGCGACCTTCCCTTCATCCCTCCACGCCGCGTTCCCGCCTCCGCCGTTCCTGCGGCGGCGCCGGGAGCGGATCTCAGGGTTATTGTTTTTCTGTCTGTTTATTCGCTCATCCCTCATCGCTTCCTCTGCCTCCCGGTCCATAAAATTCCATGTTGTTCCACTTGAACTGTTCGTGGCTTAAGGTGGATTGCAGGCGCTTTTGCTGGGCCTGTACTTCCTGCTGGGCCTGGCTCTCCTCGGCGGCCTTTTTTGCGGCCTCCTCGTCCAGCTTCTTCTGCCATTCCTGAGCGGTAGGCAGGGTGGAGATTCGGTTGATCGCTGCATCCAGGCGGTTGGAAAGTTCCTGCTGCTGTGGATCGCCCGCCACAAGGGGCAGTTTGCCGATGGCGTCCTGCACCAGCTGCTGGGCGTCGGGTTTCTGGTATTCCAGTTCTTCCACCGCGGCCAGTGCTTGCAGGAATTCATTCTTGCGGGTCTGCTTCTCCAGCTCTTCCCGCCGTTTCTCTGCGTCCTTCTCCGCCTGCTCCTGGGCCTTGGAGGCGTCCACTGCACGCTGTTTCTCGTACATGATGATGGTGTCGCTCATGCCGGAGATAATGGTCTCAAACTCGTCGTATTTGGTCTCGGTCCGCTCCAGCAGCCTGGCCCGCAGGTCGCCGTCGTCCAACAGAGGCAGCTTGGTGGTGATATTCTTGTAACGCGTTTTCACATCGTATGTATCTTCCACGGTCTGTATGGTCTTGGCCTCAAATTCATTTACCATGGTGTTCAACTCGTCGGTCAGCTTCTGCTGTTCCTTGTCGTGGAGACTCTGCTCTGCCCGCAGCTGCGCCGTGGTGCTGAAGTAATCCTCCACGCCTGTCTTTTCATCGGCCCGCAGCTCCACAGTCTCCGGCTGCTCCCAATCCAGGGGCGGCAGGTCCGTGTGGATTTTGTCCATAATATTTTTCCAGATTTTACCGGCATAGGTGCTGCCGTACACGCCGGGCATATCCCGGGGGATTTCGTAGCCAACCCACACCGCGGTGGTGTAATAGCGGGTGTAGCCGCAGAACCAGGTGTCGCGGCTTGCGTTGGTGGTGCCGGTTTTTCCGGCGGCCGGCATGTCGTTTGCCAGGGATAGGCCGCGGCCGGTGCCGTAGGGGGAGGTCATGGTTCCCTTCAGAATATCCGTCAGCATGAACACCGAATCCTCCCGGTAGACCTGTTTGGTGGCCGGAGTCATGTCCTTTGTCAGATTTCCGTCGTGTTCATGTTCGATGCGTACAATGCAGGTGCGGTCATTGTAAATGCCGTTGTTGGCGAGGGTGCTGTAGCCCTTGGCCATGTCCACCACCCGGACCCCGTAGGTGAAGCCGCCGATGCTTAAGGAGGGCACGTCATTGTCCACATAGGAGAGCTTTTGAAACTCCATTTCCCCCAAATAATTCAGGCCGTAATTGATCCCGATGTCGTCCAGAATCTGCCAGGCAACGGTGTTCAGGCTGCGGTTTAACGCCTCGCGGACCGTTACTGGTCCGTAGTAGCTGCCGCCGCTGTTGGAGGGGCCGTCATCCCATTTGTGGTCGTCCACAATCCGGGTGGGATAGTATTCGCCGGTGTCAAAGGCCGGGCCGTAGTCGATTAAGGGTTTGATGGTGCTTCCCGGCTGACGGGCGCTCAAATAGGCCCGGTTAAACTGGTCCTCGCTGCCGCGTCCGCCCACAATGGCCACCACATAGTTGGTGCGGTTGTCCACGATCACGCCCGCGCCCTGGAGGGCGTATTTGCCGTTGTCCTGTAATTCCGTGTAGGAGGCAAGGCCGTCGTCCCCGGATGCCTGAAGCTCCGCCTGAAGGCTACTGTCTAAGGAGGTGTAAATCTTGAAACCTCCGGCCCGGATCAGATCGGACTTTTCACTGTAAGCGGCCTGGTATTTTTCCAGGTAGGCGTTGTAATCAGCCTTGTCCGCATAGGTGTACTGGAATGGAAAATGGTCCAGCTTCATCAGTTCCAGGGCCGCGCAGTGGATGGCGTAGCTGCTCTGGTAATTCTCATCCGTGCCCTCAGTCTGGGACTGCACGATGGTGAAGGGCGCGTTTATAGCGGCCTGGTAGTCCTCGTCCGAGAGCTCGCCGATCTCATTCATGCTCTTTAACACGTCGTTGCGCTTTTCCCTGGACGCCTGGGGGTGGGCCACCGGGTCGTAGGCGGAGGGGCTGTTGCTGATGCCCGCCAGGGTGGCCGCCTCGTAGACGGTCAGATCCTCCGCGTCCTTGCCGAAATAATACCGGCTGGCCGCCTGGACACCGTAGCAGCGGTGGCCGTAGAAGTTGGTGTTGCAGTAGAACTCCATGATGTCCGCCTTGGAGTATTTTTTCTCGATCTCCGGGGCCAGCAGAATCTCCACAATCTTTCGGGTAAAGGTCTGCTCCTGGGTCAGATAGGTGTTTTTAATCACCTGCTGGGTGATGGTGCTGCCGCCCTGGGTTACCCTTCCGCCGTGCTTGACCAGGGCCAGTCCGGCCCGAAAGGTGGCGATCCAGTCCACCCCGGTGTGGCTCTTGAAACGCCGGTCCTCCTGGGCGATGTAGGCATTTTGCAGGTTCAGGCTGATGTGCCCGATGTCCACGTACTCGTAGTGCCCCGCGTTGATCAGGCCGATTTGATTGCCGTCCTTATCGTAGATCAGGGTATCAGAGAGCATGGAAAAATCCTGGCGGCTCATCTGAGCCAGCTTGTCATAAGCCATTTCACGGCACTGGTCCAGCTCCGGTTTTACCTTGACGTACAGAACGGTGGCAGTAATCACGGCGCAGATTAATCCCACGGTGAGCAGGGTTAGAAGCGCGCGCAGAAGCCATCCCAGAATTCCCAGGATGCTGATAAAGAGATGCCAAAGTCCCGTTACGGCGCGGACCAGGATACGCTTTAAAATCTTAATCATTTCCGTTTTATCCTCCGCAATTCGGGCATGCTGGGAAAATTTTCCTGCATGCCGGGTTATAGCTATTATAAGACAAGATGTGGGAATTGAATAGTGAAAAATTGCCGGACGGTCCATCGAACCGGCGCAGAACCTGACGAAAATCAGGATTTACGGCCTGCTGGTGAGAAAATCCAGCAGATGGGGGTCGATGCCCATGCTCTTTTCCTGCATCGCCGCGAAGGCCTCCAGCAGCCGGCGGATTTCCCCTTCCGAGGATGGGGCCAGGTGGTTGTCCAGGGTGACGGTGAGCACGATCAGCACAATCTGGGCGGTTTCCTCCGGATAATCGCAGCAGATGGAGCCCTCGCCGATGCCCTGGCGGATGATATCGGCCAGGATGGGCTTCAGCCGGGAGATCAGGATGCGGATAAAACGCTGATGAATCAGCGCGCTCTGCTGCATCTCGTTGAAGGTGGCGCTCTGCTCCTGGCGTTTTAACTCCGAGGAGGACTCCAGGCAGGCGTGAAAAATAATCTCCAGTTTCTGGAAGGCGTTCATCCCTCCGGAGGCTGCCAGCGCGCGGGCCTTCTCGATGGCCCTGGAATAGGAACGCTCGATAACGGCCTCGATGATATCATTTTTTGAAGAAAAATAGTAGTAAATACTTCCTTTTCCGATGCCCGCCTTTTGGGCAATATCACTGACTGAGATGGCCTGGGCTGAAGAACCGTTCATCAGCTCCTGCATGGCATCCAGGATGATCTCGCGTTTGGTATGATTTTGCATAAAAAATGCTCCCTTTTGTATTCAAAACTAGCCCCAGTATAACAGATATCGCGGGAAAAGACCACACTTGACTGGCGGTCGAAAACGTGATAATGTGATTTGGTACCTATTCGACCAATGGTCGAAAAACGCGGTCAAGACAGCTGGCGCACCGTTGCGGTGGCAAGCATAAATTCCCTATCTTTTGATAGAGAATTTACTTATGACCTGATTTTACGTGTACATAAAAGTTCAGATCATGTATAGGGTCATTCTTCATCTCTTAAAGCCTCTCAATTTTTTCGCTTGGAAATATATCAATTACTATCATCACTCTTATCCAAGGGTAAATAAACATCACCATCCCAATTGGGATTGACGGTTACCTGAAGTACGTACTCCATTGTTGTCAATTTTTCATAATCGCCAAGTATCTTATAGTACTGATTCCGCTTAAAACAGATTTGAAACGGGTTCTTGCCCGAGTCCGGATTTTCGGGATCCACTGGTGTCTCCTCACCTCCCGGGATAATCCCGGTCCCATTCCCAGCATCACCCGGGATGGAGCGTAATTGAGCGTTTGCACTGCTTCCTGTACCTCCATTCTCGTCTGTGTCAACATCGCCATCTTCCTTTTTCTCTCTTACTTGTAAACGGCAAACGACTTGTTCGTCTTTTCCATCCTTGTCTATCGTTATGCGCAAACTAAGGGAGGTGCATACCGCCAATAGATTCGAGCCTATTATTTGTATATTATTATTCTTCACATCCGCGATATTCCTTTCCCATGAACCGATTACAAAATGTTCAAAACGTCCATTCCTTTTCATATCATAAGCCGAACGGAAATCATCGTACAGCCGTGCCTTTACCCGGGTATTAACGGAATCAGCAAGCAGATCAATTCGTTTGACTTCAGGCGCTACATTCTCTAAGTTCAGTTCTATCCCGGCAACCCCTCGATACAACCAACCGGTCAATTTCTTTGGGTTCTTGCTATCATAACGAAAGACGGTATCCGTATCCTGATAAACGACATTGCCAAAAAACAGTTCCGGGGTTTTATATTCATCTTTGTCTAGCAACGTTATTTCCGCATGATTAAAATAGGAGTCGTTCAACTCAAACAACCGCTTTTCTCCTTGTTCTTCCGAATAAGCCACGGCCGTCATTCTGTATTCATACTCACTCTCCAAGGGAATTTTTCCTGTCGCCGTGAAACGAGGTTGTCCATCAGCGCCTGCATTCCCGGTCCGATGGGCAGGTAATACCAACTCATTGGCTCTTAAAAAGCCCTCCCTGTCAGTCTCGTATGTTTGGTCGGCCGGACGCTGATAAATATATACTTTTACTCGATCCACGTAAATCGGGCGGGTATTGGTTTCACCGGGGTTCCCCGGCCCTACCGGATTCGTTCGGGTGGTCAGTTCGTTACCACTGGAAGTAAAGTTAAACTCCACCGGCACCTCAACGGTTCTCTTTTCCTCCTCCCCCGGTTGTTCTTCCGAATCGCAACCTGTACTTAACAAGCCTAAACATAAAAGACTTATCATATATAATATCCGCTTCATCGTATCTTAATTTTACTGGTTCAAAATACCTTTACAACAGCACTGGTTCCATCCCGCAAATAGACCTTTACCACATAAGCCCCTTTAGCGATCGGCAGACGGTATTCGGCTGACTCCGATTGTACCCGGCCGGACATCCTTCCATCGATCGTAAAAACATCACAACGCCGCATAAGCCCCTCGGTCGAACGCACAATAACCTGACCGCCGCTTTCATCCCGATAACAGAATACTTTTGGTTGTGTCGCGGCAATTACTCCGTTACTTGTCGCGATCGATTCTCCTTTCAAACAAAAACGCCCTATGTTGGTTGTCAGCCGTCCCAGCTCAATCTTATTTTCTTTTCCGGCAAGCAAGGGGTGAATCCGATTGTTGTCCAAATCTTTCAAGATCCAACCGGAATAGCTCTCGGGAATCGTTATCGACAAGTTGACATCCGCTGGCTTGGCTAAATATATACCGAGAGGTATCTCTCCGCCATTCGCACGTTGCTGAATATCCAGCGCACGTTGCTCTGCTATGGTAAACAAGGCGATTGTCGGGTTTATCTCATTTTCCAACAGGACTTCTGCGTCCTCGTTCTCCCGGTAATGATCATTCGCTTTTTGGGAAAAATACACCAAAGCGCCGGATTGGCAGTTATCGGCTGATGCCATCAAGCGTACCGACCGGCTTGCCACGGAAGCGCTTTGTTTCCTCGACAACCGATTTGCCTGTTGCAGTTCCGGTTGTGTCTCTAACATGTCTTCAGTAAAGGTAATGGTACACGACTCCACCATCCGCTCTTCGCAAGTCACAAAAAAAGACTGCGTCGGGGCGATAGCCCGTAAACCATCACCATCATTACCCGGCCTTGCTTCCAAGATACCATCACCATCCAAGTTATGAATCAGTGAGTTGGCTGTTCCATTTTTTCCATCATATATTTTAACGGAAGCAATATGCTCATTCCGCTCCAAGAATTTCTTTACATCGATATGAGTCATGAACGGATTGCCGACCAAGAACGTATTGTTATTAAAAGAGCCATTCTTAAATCGCATGACAACCGGGAAGGTGGCTTTCCCGTCTTCCTGCTCATAGATAAAACGTCCGGAATTATTCCTGTCATTTATCCGCACGCCTACGCTTAATTGAGTTCCCTTCTCATCATAATAATGATATTCCGTATGCTCCTTCGGGAAACGGAAAGTATACGTTTGGCCGTTACCACCTTCTTCCTTCTCGGATGGCTTCAACGGATGTACCCACACCGACAAGGCATTGAAATCAAATTCTTGCCCATCCAGCGTATTCTTGTCATAGGGTGTAGCCAGCCAATTGAAAGGTTTTGTCCAGCCGGTCACGGCTATATCTACTTTATCTCCCGGTTTTACAAACGGGCGATTGCTTGAATTGATCAACTGCTCCATGTAAGCCGCATCCCAGATACGTTGATAAATAGTAGGCGTGACCCGGTTTTCCGGATAGTTATTTGCAGTCAACGAGGTGAATGTGTCCGGCAGTTGTATTCCATTGGCAGCGACAAACCAGTCTCCCGAATAGATTCTTTTCAACGGAGCTGCCACCATATAATATCGGTTGGGAGACAGTTCAATATCCACCCATGCCTTTTTATAATCTAGATGATGTGTGTTTTTCACCTCAGCGTTCGGTTCAAAATGAATATAGTTACAGCCGTTTGACGCATCCGCTTCCAGAATCGGATAAGCTTGCGCGGATTCAGGAATAATCACATTGGTACATGTCCAAGGCGAGCCCTTCGACCAATTTTCCCAGGCATTCCAGTCAGTGCCAGTCACATTTTCTAACCAAGTTGTTTCAAGCGGATGGACAGTAAAGTACAATTCAGACAATACGAACTCTGTATTTTCATCATCCTTGTCATAAATGATTAGTTTATACTCTCCGGCCTCTGTTGCCTCCCATATTTCTTGTTGGAAAATCCCTTTATGGATGGTAAAAGTTTTAGAAAATACCGGTTCTGCCGTATGAATATCATCCGCTTTCTTAAAGATGGACATCTTATAGTCCTTTTCCTCTTCTTCCTCAAATTTCGTTTGCCCATACAGCACGACCTTTTCCCCTTCGCAAATATGCGAAGTCGTTCGCAAATTCGCCAAACCACCCGCGCAACTTTCCGGATCCATACAATCAGGCAGCCCGTCGCCATCTATGTCGCTACGGAAAAAGAGACCGTACAGATTATACCCTTCCAATGCGCTTACAACGGCCGCAAAAGCAATACGTACCTCATCATAAGGCAATGTCGGTTGCGAGATAAGATATCGCCTGTCACCATAGCCTATCACGTCCAACCCGACAGTATTCCAGTCCGAGAACTTCTCCCCGGTCTCTTGGCCGTTCAGATAAGTCGAAACCGTTATCCAGGAACCGACACCGGCTCCAAGCACAAACGTCTTGCTATCCAAGGCAAGCCCCAGTTGCTGGGTCTTATCCATGGTACGTCCTAATTTCACGCATAAGACAAGACCTGTCCCTACACCAACGGCAGGCGTATAGGTCAACGCAGTATTCATATCACCATCCAACAAAAGATCACCATTGACCAATGTCCCGGCAACGGAAACAGTTTGAAACGGTATTTGTAAAGACAGGGAAGCATTCGTCTCCTCCGTAGAAACGGCCAGAGCACAACCATTCTTTAGCGGGTCCGAACAATCATCATCGGCCGATTCCATAAAGCCATAATAAATACGCAACGTGTTCAAGCCCAAATTCAACACGCCGGAAGTCCACAATTGGAATTCATCAAAATCCACACTCGCAGGAACCTTTACGCTATACCGTATCTTTTGAGATTGCTCGCTGCCTATCAAGCCAACCCCGACCACGTTGGACTCGTCGATTACATTCTCATACACGACCTCGCCATTCCTGAATAGCCGTATTCGCAAGAACTGCAAGACATCGGCATCCAAAAAAGTAGAGGCATTCTCTACGATAAAACCGACACGTTTATCACCCTCAATTCCTAAATCGAACGATTCTCCACCTACCGTCTTTATACCTATGATACCCAAGTTGCTTGCCACGCTCAAACCACTCACATAGGATGCGTAATTATCAAAATTCCCATCCAATATATTGGTCTTATCCTTGATATCGCTAATACTGATCAGGCCTCCGGTTACACCATACGTACTTGTCGAAAGCTCATATTTCTCATTTCCATCCGCGTTAAAAACAGGGGTTCCACAAGACGAACTAGGCGGACGGACTCCTTTTGTCAAAGTGACAGTTTCCGAACATGGGGATTCAGCGGTACAATCTACCGCCGTAGCCTTGAATGTGTACACGCCCTCGACGGTTAATCCCGTTACTTTGGTAACGCCATTTGCCGTTTCTCCGATCTGAACGTTATTCATCACCTCTTGAGGATCACGTGGATCTTCTCCTGAGAAAAACTCAAAATTCGTCAATTCCCACTTCACCTTCACATCCGGGTTGCTCCTCAATTCGTAAGTCGTTACGTTATCGCAAACCGTAGCGCTCAGACTGGGCTGGATCGGGCAGTGATGGTCTATTTCCGGTTTCTCTCTGACAAAACCATAATAGATACCCACCCCGCCTAGGTTCACACTTAACGCACCGGCTCCAACAGTCAGCCGGGCAGAATAAAAAGGAACCTTGGATGTGATGGCTGATGTGATCTCTCCCGTACTGACAACGCCTAAGTTCAATATGCCGGCCGATAAAGTTTCCGTTTGAACCTCTTTGTTGTTCTTATCATATAATGTAATGGTCACAAAACTTCCGAGTGACAAATCCAGGAGTCCTTTATTAAAATATTTAAACCCCACTTCCGTACCGGCAGGAAACTCGTAAGTTGTACCAATCTGCGCATGAAACCATTCTCCAATAGCCAACCCTCCTGTCCCCAAATAGTTGGTTGTATCTGAATCGAACAGTTTGTCATGAAAAGTATCCTCCCTTAGGGGTTTGTCTTTTACCGGCCAAGGCATGCCGTCGCACTTTTTATAGTCGATTTGTATGCCTTTTTCATCTAACCCTAATTCTTTCCCGTATGTTTTTACTCCATCATAAGTCAAAAGCACTTCTTTCGGATTCCCGACAAACGCATACCTGATGCTTAGCTGATTAATAGCCTCTACATGTATGCCTCCTTGCATCAAATAAATCTCATCAAAGTCTTTCGTCGTTTTTACACAGACATCTACAGAGACAGCATCAGAACCCGGAATCTTTATCAAGTCCAAACCGACCCCACCGGAAGACGCTCCTCCCACCGCTATGGTCTCCTGTTCTTTGCCATTTAAATAAGTCGTAATAGAAAACAACTGGATCACCTCCAGCGACAAAAGTCCTCCACTCTCAGTCGACGCCAAGCTGAAACCGGCAGTCGTTCCCCCCTTGTATGTGTTTTTCGTATCCTTAACACTCAAAACAGGCGATAGCAGCGCATCGACCTTAATACCGGTTATCGAAGCATAGTTGTTCAAGTCCGAATCGGTTATATACTCCAAATGACTATAGTTGGTCGCCACATTGGCTACTGACGAGATTTGGTTCACCATGCAATAAGGGCCTACCAACGCCCTACGCTTGGTAACCTCAACCGGTTGATTTCCGGTTTGCCCTTGTATATTCACAAACGATACCAACAGGAAAAGCAGGAAAACACCTCTTTTTATATATCGACTAATCGTGCGCATAGACTTTTTATTATTTACTTATTTCCCATATCTCTTTAATCTCCAACACATCGCTTCTGGATATATCCGGATAAGTTATTGCCAAAGACATCTTTTCCAGCGAACCGGAATAGTCTTTTATCTTGCCATCAGACAAAAGTTGGTTAATAGTGGCAATCAGTTCCGCATCTTCTACCGTAAAAGGCAATGCCTTTTCCAAATCACAGACGATTGTTGTCTTTTTAGCTGACTTCTCCCAATCGGTTTTCAAATTCAGTTCGTTCATCGGGCGATAGAACATGGAATATTTCTCATTCACTCCCTGTCCGGTCGAAATAGACGAGTTAGGGGTAAGCGAGAAGTCCGGAGTCGTAGCTTCAGCCGTAGGATACCAACTGACCCCGGAAATCTTATTCTTTTCCGGATCCGCCAATCCGACCCAATTGAAAGCAAGATAAGAAACGCTCTTCCGCATCACGGTCGTATCCGCTTTCATACGCAGGCTTTCTGCCAGACCTGCCTCCGGAGCCTTTCCGGACAAATAATATTTATCCACTCCAGATTGTCCCTCGTAAGCAATCGTTGCCCATGTTCCCGATTTTCTTTTTGCTGATTGCTCAAACAGACTACGGACGGTTGTATTATGTTCAAGTTCATTCAACAGCGTATTAACCAAATGGGTTTGGAAGTTTGATAAAACACCGCCTTCCGGCATGTCCGAATTGATTTGATCTAAAAAGTCGGATTTGCCTTCGCCCTGAATTTGCCCTTCTATTTCATATAAACGCGCATTATATTTTGTGTATTTATCTTTCAACTCAAGATCGAAATCCGGAATCAGAATCTGTCCGGAAAAATACAGCTCCAAAGCATCCAAAAACTCAACCGTCTCATCAACCACCGGCTGGCTTAACTCATCTTTATATTTCGACAAGACAAAAGCATAGAAATCCGATTGAAAATAGTTCTTTATATCTTCCGGTAACAAGCAGGTAGCCGGATAACCGGATATTTCCGTATCCCCCTCCTCTGTCTTTTCTTCCCAATCAGGAAGTTTCTCAAACCAGAAGTCGGTACGGGTTACCGCACGCCGCAACACGACCGGACAATTGTAAGGATTCTCCCGATCGGCACCTTGATCCGTCGACAAGATGTCCCGCGTGAAAACATAAAACATATTCCGGTCATTGAACGGCTGGAAGGGCATTTGCAAATAAACCGTCTCGTACGTCCCGGTCTCTCGCAGGGGAGACCACGGCTGACCGTCCGCACCTGTCCACCCGCAAACGGCGGAATCGATATTGGCCACAAAGACCGCATGATAGGTCTCACCCTGCGACAAGGTGTCTTTCAAAGCCTCCCGTTGCTCCCACGACATATTCTCGCGTCTCAACGGCCAACTCTCCCCGTCGGTATCCAACCCGGGGATTTCCCTCCGCTTCTCCAACGTCCCCTCCTCACTATACAGCAGGTAAGTAAGCGAGTTGATACGTACCTCTTTCGGCTGGTTTTCATGGATCACACGCGTGGCGGCACCAGCCGCGGCCGTGTAATCCACCACGAACTTACCAGCCGAAACCACCGATGCCGTAGGCTCCGGTATCTCATTTTCGCATCCGGCACAAAGGCATAAGCCGGCTAACAACCCCACAACCTTTTTCATATATACGATTCCATTCATTATTCACATTCATACTCCATCCCATGCGTCATCGTCGACATCCACCGTCGCATCGTTTCCATCGGCAAAACCGGCGTAACGCACCTCGAACGTTTCTTTATCCTTACCGTTAAACAAGACAATCGTCCGTGTATTCTTCTTGATTTCGATAGCATCCATCGGTACATCTTCTTCGGCACGTCCACGCAAGACGTATTCTACCGAGGTACCATCCGCAAAAGAGACCGTCACCTTGGCGTCTGACAGTTCCCCCGGAAGCAGGGCGATCGGTAAGAGCTGTTCTTCCAACTGTCCTTCCGCACTTACGGTCCAATGAAATTTCCGCTGTTCACGCTCGATAACAAGCACCGAGTCACACGACTCGTCGCGGATATAGCAATTCCGGGCCGTTTTCATGCTGACCGTAATATCCGTCACCGCCCCATTCGTTGCCGTATCGAACTGGTCGGCCGGCTTTCCCATATTCAGGACGAGTTGCCCGGTGACGCGTCTCATCAGCACTCTTTCGTTGGTCGGCATGTCGGTATCGACCCAGCGGTCGATGATTTTACGGTAAATCGCCAAGTCTTCCTTGCTCGCCTCATTCAACGCGGCTTGATAGTCCAATACCGGTCGGTAGTCGATCGCGAAATCGTAAAGGTCCTTATATGTCAAAAACGTATTTTGAGCCGGAAACATCCCGCTTCCCATCCCTTGGCTTATATCCGGCACGCACACGAAAGCAAACTTATGCCAAACTCCGGGCAAATTCTCGACATGATAGGTTTGTCCCTCCAGGTCATAATATTTGTCGCAATACAAGACCACATTATACCGATCCCAATATTGATCCGAAGGACCGGTAGCCTCGGGTTTCCCGCTTTCCGGCCTGCGTTCCGCCACATAGAGCCGTACAAACTGCTGATCCGTTATCTCCCTCTCGGCGGTATTGTCCGCGGCACGTGTAGCCACATGGAATGAGGCGACCGCCGTTTGCCCTTCTTGCGGAACCTCATTCGAGCATCCGGCAAGGCAAACCACCGCCCAGGCGCATATATATTTTCCTATCGTCTTATTCATCGCGTCTAATCCTTTTTTTCCACTATTTTTTATCCATGATCTCTTCCTCGTCCTCATTCCAGTCCTCGTCCGTATCGATCTCGCCGTCTACCGTTCCCGTATCGGGCCCTCGCCAACTGTTATAGCGGCGGGCGCAAATCACGTTGTAGAAACGCGAGCGCATCTCGACCCTCGCCTTGCCGTTCTTTTGCGGATTGGGCGAAAACTGCACGGCCCAACTGAACCCGGCAGTAATTCCAGCCGCATCGCTAGACGAGGGCGTGGAGGAAAAGAAGGAATAAGGTTCCATCTCCCAGTCTACATCCACAGTACGTGAGTATTCCCCGGGATAAGACCTCGACCCTCCGCTGATATGCCCGGCTATCGCCTGCAATTCGGTGTAAGCCGGCAAATACCACAAAATCTCGTTATAGTCGATCTTCCCGTTGCCGTTACGGTCGCGGTTCTTGCCCAAGGCATATCCCAACGCGATGTTCGATGGAATATTGCCGTCCGGATAAGCCGGATCGATGCCCCATTTGTCGCCGTTCAAAGCGATGTCATACAACACACGGGTATTGGTCAACCCATTCTTTTTCGAGTTTAGGTCGTCTGCCAGGATCTCATCCATCTTCAGACACCAATAATGCTGGAATCCCCATTGCATATTTTTCTTTTCCAAGATACGTTCCACGTAGAGCGTGTCCAGTACCTTCTTCGCGAGATCCGTGGCAAACCTCTCGCGTATCACCATCTGGGCCGCGTACTGCTTGATCTCTACCTCTTTCACGTTTCCCGCCTGGTTCGAGAACAGGAGCTTGCCTGTACGGGGGGCATTGAAGTAACGATCGTTACCGTGCGGATCCTTGATTGGCGGGATATACTCGTCCGTATGGATATAGAAGTAGCGCAACCCCGCCTCTCCGTCCAGACGGAAAGCGGCTTGATCGCGGCTAGCCTCCGCTCCCAACTTACGGGGCTTATAGGATGGCGAGGCGGAAACCTCCAGCCAGGGGGTCTGGTCCGGATCGGCCACCCGCACCGTCCAGTTACTGGGCGAGTAGAGAAGTACCTGCGTCACGTTGGGATGGGCATCCAGCACGTCCTCGAAGTTCCCGTAGATAGTCAGCCCGCCGATCGGATTGGCATCCACGCGGGTGTCGGTCTTGTCCGCGTCGAAGATACGGATCCGGTAGTTATAGACATGGTTACGGCAGACGTTGAAGTCTTTGTAATTGTCCGAACCGAGGTAGATATAGTAGGTCACGTTGCTCGGATCCTCGCCCCCCACCGGATTCTTCTTGGTGTAGACACCGCGGATCATCAGGTAGGTGGCATACTTGAAGCCTCGCTCTTCCGCATTGACCGTATACTTACCGTCATTTATGTCTTCGTTTCTTTGCAATATCTTTTCGGCATCATCCGGATTCCGGCTTGTCCCGGCAAGCCCCCGCTTGTTGATTTGCTGATAATAGCGATACAAATCCTCATAACCATACTTTCCGGCAGTCTCGGGATCTTTTCCGATCAATCCTTTCAGGTTCTCCCAGTTATTCTCTCGGTCGTACACCCTTCCTTGCCGATTCTCGAACATCTTGAAAGAGGCGGTATAGGTATCATTCGTTCCAACCGCTCCTTTTACGATCTCGAAGTCCAATCTTTTTCCCTCTTGGTAAAATTGTGCCGAACGGTCTGCCTTGGCAGCATTATCGGCCACGACATACGAATAATCGCCTGCGCAAATATCCAGCGAATCCAACAACGCGTCATCGGGATGACGATATCCCCAACTACCCGCGTCGTCGACCGACCCGCCGCCATCCAGCAGCATGCTGCCCATCGGGATATTATAAAGGAACATTTCCCCGACCGCGAATTTATCTTCCGGATCGTACGGTTCAAAAGAGACATTGAAATTGACTTGCGCCGTCAGACGCTTAACCGGGATGGTGTATTCCTTTTTCAACTGGCCGGTCGTGGTCAGTTCCAACGGGAGGGAGCCGGTCATGATGTGTTTGCCGCCATAAGCTCCTTCCGGAGTTCGGATCGTGGTATATTTCGCCTTCAACCCAGTCAAAGTGACCGGAGAGTTGTTGATCAAATCTTCCGTCTCGTCTCCTTCCGGCAAATTGCACAAGGCATAGATGGATTGATCCTCCACGGCGGTCAGGTAGATATTGACCGAATGGTTATCGATCGTCAATTGCTGGTAAGCTTTATTGACCAATTTCCCATCTTTGTCAAACACCATGACCAACACATTTTCCAAAGATTCCTGCTGCCCGGTCTCACCGACCCGGGTAACAATCACCGGTGCCTCCTCGGTAGAAAAGCGGAAAGTGATCATCCCTTCCGTTACCCCCTCGCCCGGGTTTGAGCCGCCCTTGTCGAAGTCGTCTTCGCAACCGGACAACAAGGCGATCAGCATGATCCATATCCAAGTATATCGTTTCATATCGCTATATTTATTGTGCGTGACAGGCTTGACGGGCATAATACGCATTTTCCTTATTTTCCCTATAATAATCATCATCAACATTGCCTGAACGGTCAATCTTTGTCGCTAATGCGTTTTTATAATAACCGGCAGAATTAGAACTCCAATAAAATTTTCCTCGCTCTATATTCGCATCCGCGTTATCCTTATATTGCTTCAAGAAACATCTCAATGCGACTATCGATGGCAAGAACCAAAAAGGATCTTCAGACTTCGCTTCTTCATAATCTATCTCAAGTTCTTTTCCCGCTTCTCCCAGTGCACAAACCTGTATGGCAGAGCCTTTAAAATCATCTATCCATGTTTTATTTATAAATTCCCGATAATTGGCCTTACCATCTGCCCAATTCTCTGTCACAACAAGAGAGCTCCAATATCCCCATCCGAGTGTCTGTCCGGCAGCCACGATATCCCCTGTAACCGCGTTTCGTTTCGTCCCAAAATCGAAACGACTGAAGCCACGATATCCGTCACTATCATCTTCCAATGTCACAATCAACGCATTGTATTGCTCCACGTACAAATCAGAGGAGGCACCGCTCACCACAGAACCGTTTTCTTCAAGGGCCTCCAGTAGCAATCGGATCTTCCGTGTCTCTCGCTTATTTTCCCAATCCGGGACACTCGCATAATCAGCCATCCGAATGTAAATATCCTTTCCTCCAGTACCAGTCAATTCAGTGACATAACCGCTTGTCGTTTCGTCCCAAAACTGAATCCAAGGCGTATCTGAAGCATCACCGACCGGTACCGCTGTCAGTTTCCAATTCTCATAAAGAATCGATGCGCTTATCTCCAAATGGTTCGTTCGCGAACCGATGCAGTCGAAAATATAATATTTCTCGCCGGCCTCTTCCGGCTCAACCTTATACTTATTGCCATCCTTGTCCCGCAGAGACATCAAGGGAACAATAGGCACACTGGGAAATTCCACCGGAATATCCACTTCCTGCCAAGGTCCGGCTTCCACGGTCACCTTGGTTCCCGCCAGGCTTTCCGGATAGTCGCCTTCCGTATTATCCCCTTCCAGCTTATGCCCGATATGGTAAATCATATTCGGATGCAGGGAGTAAATCTCCGGGGTACTCTCCTTGCCTTCGTAAATGGCAGGGAAAGATTTGATCCGGGTCAATTCGCTTCCCGCAACAATCTGATCATCACTACCCGGCGCATCATCATATTTATACCCCCACAGTTCTACGTTCAGCGTGGCATCGGGGGTATTATTTTGAATGGGCAGTGCGTACGCCCCCATCAAGATGGTATTCTCCAGTTGTTTCCGTCCCACTAGGTGGCCGGTTGGTATACTGTACAAAAGATCACCGCTTCCGGTTGGCTCCGGTCGCGGTTTGAAACTCTTCAGATTGAACTTACAAAGAATTTGGCAAACCGGTTTCCCGTCAACCGGTCCACCGAAATCCTGTAGGGACGGCTTGCCCTCCCGCGTCATCTCCCGTGTCAGGCCGATCCGCGCGTTTTGCTCCTGAAAGAGGTTCAGGCGTACCTCTGTTACCCGATAGGGGGTATTACCCATATTCAGTTTATAAGGGATGTCCGAGAGGTAGCAAAGCACTCCGGCCACGCGGCGGCGCAGTTCCACCTCCACGACATTCAAATTGTCGGGCATGAAGTCGAACGCCTGCCAACCGGCGAAAAGCTCCGAATGCGCTATGTCGGGATGGCCGTAAGCGATTAATTCTTTATCTTGTTTTTTGTCAGTCTTGGCGGTTGCCGGGTCTTCCTCATAAGGCGTAGGTTTGTTTGGGGCTTCTTTCGCGAGAACCGCTTGTGCCGCCGACAGTTTAGCTCCCGGTTTGGCGAATTCCGGCTGTTTATTGGCGGCATCAGCACCATAGGTCAGGCCATACGTATCGCCCGAGGCGTCGTCTAAGCCGACACATAATATCATATATTTGCCGGGGACCATGGCGATCTGGTCTTGCGGCAACAGAAGTTCAAACGTTTCGGTTTGCGGCTGTCCTTGCCCATAGCCCTCCTCTACCGAGGGATCCCAAGGGGTGCCGTTTTTCATCAGTAGCTGGGAAGCTACGACCTTGGTTTTTTCCGGGTCAATATCGTCCGCGGTCATATCACCGCAATAATAAAGGATGGCGTAGATTCGAGTCACGTGATGCAAGCTAGCCTGGCTGTACAGGTGTGTCTTGGTATCCAACTGCCCGGTAGTCAACCTAACGACGATACCCTTCTCGGGAAGACCCTCCGGAGAATCTATCGGTTCGTCAGCGCAACCCGCGAAGAGACAGGCCAGGAATATCAGGATTAAGATGCTCACATGTTTCATCATATCAGAAACCTTTCTTAAATTACTCGTTCTTGTTTTGTATAAATAGACATTATAACCGGCTCGTGTGCTTCCTTCATATAAAAAGGGGTGCTTGCCGGGGTGCTTATAGTTTCCTGCCTAGGAAACTGAATAGAAGAGCCGTGCCTTGTCGACACAGCTCCCGTATAAAAGTGATTGTCCCTTATCAATCGGGAAGTCCGATGCGGGCGGACATTAGTCGATCTCCAGGTCGTGGATGAATTCCCACTGGTCGTTGATCTTGATTACCAACTCTTGGGATTTATCCAGCGGCTGTGGTTTATCCGGGTCAACGCCTGGTTTGTCGGGATCGTCGCCACCGCCACGCTTACCGATTTGGTACAGGTGGTTACGGTAGATGCTGTAATGATATTCCGTATCTTTCAGGGTAGCGTCGATAGAGGCGTCATCCAACTTAACAGACCAGGTCTGAAGGATGTATTCATTGTCATTATCGTCAGTAGCGAAGCCTTTGCCTTGATCATTTCCTTTCTTTTTACCGACCAACTGAAGCTCGAAAGTATTCAAGGTCTCATCCTTGTCGAACGGGATGACGAATTCGCCGGCCAATACGGCACCATCGGCTACGGTTACGGCGGCGTTGGTACCCTCATACGGGTTCTTCCATTTGGAGGTCTCACCGAGGTACTTCTTACCATCAACATCCATCGCAACACCTGTCCAGTCTCCATCATTGCCAAAGCTGAACCACTTCGTCAAGTCGATCTCATAAACGATGTAGGCGTTATCATAGGTCGAACCTTTGAATGCTGCGTCTTTATCCAAAGCTTTGTCACTGAAACCATTGACAATATTCTCCTTGCCTACTTCGGTAGCGTCGTCGTTCTGCTTGTTCAGCTGGATGGTCATATCCAGACGGTCGTTACGATTGGAAGCGACCAAACGCAATTTGGTAGACCAACATTCTGTTGTACCATCAGATAAAGCTTTTCCATCCGCCGGGATATTCGAGAAGTAACCCAGCACACCGGCAACCTGACGCTTCAGCAACACGGTCCAAGAGACACTTTCCTTCGGTTCTAATGTCACCGGTTTGGATTGACCGGAGAATACCTCACCGACAGCCCTGCTGGCGAAAGCATCCTTATCACCTTTATAGGAAACAGCCTTTGTCAACAGGTAAGGGAAGCCGGAACCCGGAGTGGTGGCGAAGTTGTGGGTGATGTTTTGTTTAATCTCATCCTCAGTGAGTAAAAGCCCCGGGATATTTTTCCACTGATTATCTTGACCCGGAGCAGTTACCGCACCTTGGAACTTGAACGGAGCCGGATTGCCTTTCACCTCTGTCTCATTCTGGCCTACGGCGTAGATCGTATAAGTCGAACCATCCTCCAACTTATCCTCCCCTTCCAGCTTAATGGTTCTCTTACGGCCATATTTATATTCCTCGCAAGTATTGTCCCAGTTGTCCACATGGATGGTCTTAATCAACTTCTGTGTTCCAGTCTCCTCTTTGAAGATATACAGCATCACGTCCGTCACATCCTCGGATCCCCTGTTGTCCGTACTATACAAGGGACGAGACTTCGTGCTGAGCACGTCCGTATCTTGCATATCCAACACGATTACCTGTTCACCGGTGGCAACCTCGTTACCCGGTCCGTCCAAGATAGGATCGTCATCGTTGCCACAAGAAGTGAACGCTAACAGACCGCACAAAGCGGCCGCGCCAAAGAAATAATTCTTTTTCATTTGCTTCTTCTTTTAAATGTTAAATTTCGGTTTTATCTATAAATAACGTTATTCCACATCCATGATATGCAGGGTCTCCCAGTTGTCGTTTATCAAGATGAAGATCTTGAAACGGCAGCAGCAGGGGTCGTACTCGTAGCGCAAGATGGTCAGCTCGTTGCAGCTCATCGTCACGCAGACCGGCTCCGGGGCGATCCAGTTGCCGCCCTCCGAGGGCCTGTCGCCCACGTGGTAGCGCAGATCAACCTGCGACGCGCCCCGTTTCCGGGAGGGGGCCAACAGGCTCTTCGCCACCATGGCCGGCTCCTCGCGCTCCCAACTACGGTCGAAGGCCAACGTCGTCGGCTCGCGATAGCCCCCCTCGGCACTGAAACGGCTCATGATATCCGATACCTTCCACTCGCTGAAGGCATACGCCTCGGGCATCCTCTCGGTAGCCAGGATCAGCTTGCCCTTCAAGCGCCTCATGCCACACGAGAAACGCTCGCTATCCAAGGCATATACCAGCGTATCGCAGGTGAAATAGGCGTCGCTACCCTCCGCGCCGCCGGGATGCAGCCCCAGCGAAGCGAGATCGCTGTCGAAAGCCGCAGTATCGCCCAGGTTGCCCCAGGCAGTCAGCACGTAAGAGCCGTAGGGAAGGTCGGCCGGTAGGGGCACCTCCACGCTTCCCACGTCGCCTTCCACGGGTGACAGCGCGCGCTCGGCCACGACACGGCCCGTCTCCAAATCGCTCACCCGATAGGCCAAGTCCGACACATACTCCCTGAAGGGAAGATCCTCCGGACGCTCCTCCTCGTAACCCAGGCGAGCCGCCGCCGCGCTGTTGACATAATTCTTATCCGCCACCTCCAGCGAGAGACGCAACGGCGGACAAGGCTCCAGCTCGTCACGGATGCAGCCGCACAGCAGCACCATAGCCAATCCACCCAACAGGGTTATTCCATGCAAATGTTTTCTTTCCATCATTTTACGCCTCCTTTCCGGCTGTTCGTCATCTGCCATTCATGCTCGAGCACGGCCAAGTTGTTCTTCCCGACCTCCGAAGCCGGATAATAAGCAAGCAACTTACGGTACGCCTCGATCTTTTCGGCCAACGAAGGCATCAGTTCCGCCACGCGAAAAAACTCCTCCTCGCTGAACGCGTCCGGCCGGGTGGCATACATCCGCAACAGTTCCTCGTCGGAAGTGAAACTCTTCAGCGTGTAGGTGTAACGGTACTCCACCTTGCGGTCGCGTTGCAGATAGTTCGTGCGGATACGTTCCCAGCAGGACAGACGACGGATCTCGCGCTCCTGCACATCATCGTTGTTGCCGTCGGCGGGATAACGCTCCAGGATAGCCTCCACATCGACTGCATCCGGGTCACCGGCTTGCCGCATGGCTTCCAACACCGGCTCCCAACCTTCGGGACGGACATCGGCAAGGATACGCTCCTTCATCTCCGGGGCTATCGCCATCCTGTCTTGCAGCCAGCGACCGGCGGCCACCGCCCGTTGGTACGCAAGGTTCGTGTTGAACCCGAACGGGCCATCGGCAGATGCCATCCCGATGATGTGTATGGAGTGTACGCTCGCCAACGAATCTTCCAAAATCGGGCGTAACGTCTTCGCCATTTTCTCCAGTTCCGCCCGGTTGTCACCCAGCGAGCCGTCTATGTCCGAACGATTGATGGTAAACTGCAAGACGGCGATCCCTTTTCCCTCCATCACTTTCGGGCGCTTCGCCAGCGTGGGGCGGATCCATTGGAGCGAGAAGGTATCCACAGGCTCCGATTGCCGAAGCTTAGCCACAAACAAGGTATCTATAATTCCGCATGACGCACATCCCTCGACGGAGACCAACGCGTCTATATAGGCATCATCCCAGCCTTCAGGAACCGCGACCCGCGTCTCGTAAGGTATCTCCATCAACTCAGACCAACGGTCGGCACGGACTCCCTGCCCGGGCAGGGAGTCAACATACCCTTCCAGCACCTTTTTCCTATATATTTTCTTCGCATAAACCGGCGCGTCAACGGCTACCGGCTCATACATATCCGCCACCTCGCCATCGGGTGCCACCAAACGGGGCGTAATAAGCAAACGTCCCCTTTTCGACAAATAATCCACCGGCACCTGAAACTTCATTTTCACCGTTCCCTTGCTTGAGGGATCAAGCATCACCTCACCCAACCTCGGAGACACGGAGACACCAACGGGTGTCTTGACCGGCGAGCAACTCCCGAATATCCCCAAGGAAAAAAGAGCGACCAACAATTTATGTGAATGAAATCTCATACCGTTAGAATATATAAATCAATGACAGGGCAGCTTTGGTAGGCCCGAAATAGTTCTTATGTTTGTCTTCTCCGCACTTCTCGCAATAGACGCGGGGGCTCTCCTCATACCACAGGCGGGCATAGCCGATACCGATGGCGGCCTCCAGGTTCCAATGCGGCGAGAGAATCCAGTCGTACCCGTAAGTGAAACCTCCTCCGGCCAGATAGCCATCGTAGCGTTTCTTCTTGAATCCCCCGAAATACTGCGCCCCATGCAAGTGCATACCGACAAAGTGCCCCTCGGACTTCTCGCAGAACCAATATTTCAACTCAGGTTGTACCAGCCAGAAACGCATCTTCTTGTCGTCCTTGAATGTCCAAGGATTGTAGGAGCCGGACAGTTCCAGCGTATATCTCGGGCTAAGAGCTACTTCCAATCCTAGATTCGGCGTAGTGGTCGCCCACATCAAGGTATTGGTCTTCAATGCCACGTCTTGCGACTTGGCTGTTTGCGCAACCCACAAAACCAATAGAAAAAATAATAAAACCTTATATCTCATCATTTATTATTTGTTTTTTGTCCGCCTTCCGGCACATGACACTCTTTCGCTATCAGGCGACTGACATATCGGCAGTGGCATACAGAACAACGCTTCTTCGTTCTTACGAAATGCGGCCTCCCGCCGTATCTGTGCATACTTCTCTGTTTCCAGTTACCCTTTCTGAGCCTTCCTTCTAGCCATACACACAAAAACTTAAAAGTTCTTCCTCTTACAAAGAGGGAGAATCTTAATAGAAGAGCTTGAAATGTTGCTAATATTCAGGCGCTTAAACTCTTTAAAATCTACACTAACAATGGGACAACATTTCCTGCTATATTTTTTTCTTGTGAGATTTTTAACAGTTTAAATTGGTAAAACATATGAAAGCGAAACAAAATCTACCCAATAATTTGAAATATGCGAAAGAACATTTCGTCTGCGAAAACTATATTCCTGATGAGCAAGCCATATTGGAAGCCATAGAGGTGAAGGCTGGCAAGTACTTAGTGCGTGAAGAAGTGGAAAGGCCCACACTCTGTTTTATCCTATCCGGAGAGATAGATATATCAACAGGAGGAGCTGTATGCCAACGGATTAGTGAAAAGCAACTTTTCCTTGTACCGGCTGGTGATAATTTTCATGGAAAAGCTGTTACAGATACCTTATTCATGCGCTGCTCGTTCACTAGAGAGATGGCCTTGTGTAACCGTTTCGCCATCGAACAATTACAAAAATATCTCCCCCCTATTTCTCAACGCACAAAAGGAAGAATGTACCTTTTACCTATCCATGAACTGATGCTCAAAGAACTCGAAGTGACACGGAACTTGATGCAGATGGGGATGGCATGTATTCACTTCCAAACCATAAAAAAAGAAATTTTATTCATTGAATTACGTGCATTTTACCGGAAAGAAGATTTGGCAAAACTTTTTGCTCCGATTCTAGGTTCGGACAATGATTTTAAAGATCTTGTATTACAAATATATCCACAGGTAGAAACAGCCAAAGAACTGATGGATAAACTCTGTATGTCACCCACTGTTTTCAAACGAAAATTTCAAGAAACCTTTGGCATTTCAGCTCGCCAATGGTTGATTCACAAAAAGAAAGAAAAATTAATAAGGGACATTCTGATGACTAGCATGACTGTAGCGGAATTGGCTGAGAAGTATAGGTTTACAGTCAACTATATGACCACATTCTGTCGGTATCATTTCGGTAAATCACCAACAGAACTAAGAAAGGAACACAGGGAATAAGCCTTTATGTAGAAAGACAACAATCATTTAATTAGACCTTATTAAAACGAAAAAAGATATTACGTGTTTTATTTCAGGTGTAAGTGTTTTTTGAAATGACCACTTTTGTAGATTTAGCGACTACTATTGTAGCTGCTGATATCTTAATTATATCTAATTTTGCAACGGAAATAAAAGATTATATTTTCAGCCGTTCTCCCTCTTTGTAAGAGGAAGAACTTTTATTCGAGACAAAAATATAATTTCCCAACGAATTACTCAAATCAGAAATCCTCAAATATCCAATTTTCATGGCTTCCCATCAGGGGATACGCTTTCTGAACAGCGAGGTTATCACCCGTTGATTGGCCATGGCAACCATACCGATATCCAACGAGGCTAGGTAGATAGTTGTCACCCCTACGTGACTATGCCCCATCGCCTCGCTGATTACCGTATCACTTGTCCCGCATTGTCGGGCAAGCGAGGCCCAAGTATGGCGGGCCACGTACGATGTTAACGGCTCGTCCAGTTCCAACAAGGAGGAAAGGCTGTCCAGACGCTTGTTATAGACACGCAAGGCACTCGAATACTCCCGTTCTGTCTTTTTTTCCGGATCATACAGGATAGGGAACAAATAGGGGCAGCCCGGATCGGATACCATATACCGATCTATGATAATCTGCGCCTGCGGGTGTATCTTGACCCTCAACTGACGATTGGTTTTCCTGCGCTGGTAAGTGATACATCCGTTCCTTACTTGTTCCTTTTTGAGATAAGCCATGTCAATAAAGGGCATTCCCTGCATATAGATACTGAACAAAAACAGGTCTCGGGCAAATCCGAGCATCTCCTTGTCAATAAGGGAGAGAATCGCCAGACGTTTGACAACCCCGCCGTCAACGGCTCGCTTGCGAGTTTTTTCCTGCCCGGTGAACGATTTGCGGAAAGGACGCTTGTCCATCTGTATGATCTCCTCGTCTAACGCATAATTGTAAACGGCCCGGAGTTCCCTGTTGTACAGCGAAATGGTATTCATCCTCAGTCCCTCGCCGATTAAATATGATTGGAAATCCTTCATCTGTCCGACAGTCAGATCTTCGATAGCGATGTCCTGATCCCCCCTGAACCGTTTGAAATGCTTAAAGGCGCAAATGTAATTACTCGCCGTCTTCTTCTTGTCCTGCCTTTCGAAATACAAGATTCTTTGTTCAATAAGGTTGAAAAAGCTTAACTTCTTCTCTTTTCTTTGTTGTTTTCCTTTTTTTCTCTCCATACTTTACGTTTTTAATTTAACCAAACATCATATAATACCGTCAACAGCGAGAACGGTAATTCTTTGATTACATAAAATAGGATATTTTCTGAAAATTTCATGGAGAACTAACGGATACCAGTGAGTTCCCTATAATCAAAGATAAATCAAAACCGTATTGTCACGGGCGTTCCGGCT
>OLQM01001562.1_pt1 | contig 25146 bp, 17 predicted proteins | sample 1673161 | NCBI WGS metagenome assembly OLQM01 (sample SAMEA3136761, study PRJEB25190) | human gut metagenome | reverse complement strand
GTAAAAAATCCGCTTTTTCCGAGCGGATTCATTTTGTTTCACGGGAAACATGAGTCTTTTATAATTCTATTACCTCTCCGGTTTCTTCAACCGAATTTCCTGCCGTTGTTACGAGAGCCTGTATTTCTTTTTCTTTCAGATAAGAAAAAAGTGCATTTTTCCTTTTTTCATCAAGCTCGCTCCCTACATCATCGAGAAGAAGAACCGGATATTCTCCTGTCTCTTCCTTTATAAATTCCAATCCTCCCAGCTTCATGGCAAGGATGGCCGTTCTCTGTTGTCCCTGCGAACCGTAGGCGGATAAATCTTTTCCGTTCATTTTAAATAATAAATCATCTCTGTGCGGTCCTATGGAAGTATGACAGAAACGGGCATCTTCTTCTCTTTTTTCCGCCAGTTTCTCTAAATACCATTCTTCACTGTCGTAATTTCCGCCGCTTTTCTTGTAATTGATTTCCAGATTTTCCGCTTCTTCCGTAAGCACCGCTTCCATAGTAGAAAGATAGAGATTCATTTTTTTCAGAGACTGTTTTCTTTTTTTGACGATATACGCCGCTCCCCGGGCTATCTGCATATCCCATATATCCACTTCCGGCTTTTTTCCTTTGATCTGTGCCATTTTAAAAGCCGCATTTCTTTGCTGAACCGCTCTTCCGTACCGGATAATTTCTTCATAATATCTGGGACTGACCTGGGAAATTTCCATATCAATAAAGCGCCGCCGTACCTGGGGCGCTCCTTTGACAAGTTGCAATTCGTCAGGTGTGAAAATAACGGTACGAAAAAGACCGACAAGATCTTTTTTCTTTGACGGCGTTTCATTGATAAATATTTTCTTTCCCTGATTTCTTGCCAGCTTGATTTTGATTTGATGTGTTACACCGCGGACATGATAGTCAAGAATAACGGTTCCTTCTTCTTTTCCGAAACGAATCATTTCTTCGTCGCTTCCCGTGCGGAAAGACTTTCCCAATGACGCCAGACAGACCGCTTCTAAAATATTTGTTTTTCCGACTCCGTTATTTCCTTTGAAAATCGTGAGACCGCCGCCGAAATGAATCGTCTTATCTTCAAAATTCCGTATTTCTATGAGCCTTACGGATTCACATTTCATAACCTTTCCCCAATAATTTCACAGCTTTTTCCGTCAATTTCCAAAATATCGCCGGGACGAATCTTTTTCCTTTTCTCACGGACTTTTTCTCCATTCAGACGGACATCATGCTCTTCGAGAAAAAATCCCGTTTCACCGCCGGAGGCAATCCGGTTTTCCCTTTTCAAAAACTGATCAAGCTGGATATAGTCCCCTTTGATTTCCGCTTTTTCCATATCAGCGGCCTCTCATGGGTGTCACGACATAGCGGTAAGCCTTGTCTTCTTCCTGCTCTACCAGCATAGGTCCGCTTTTTTTGATATGGAGATAAATTTTATCACCTTTGGAATGCTTGATAATGTCTTCAATATAAATACAGTTAAATGTAATTTTTACATCGTCACCGTCAAGTTCTGCCGGTATCGTCGTTTCCGAACGGCCGATTTCCGGATCTTCTTCATACGCTTTAAGCTGACCTTCTCCGAATTCGAAATTGATGGTCTTATAGCTCATATCACGGGAAATGGGGCTGACGAAACGAACGGCTTCTTCAAATTCCTTCAAATCGAGGGTCGCATGAAGGTCAAAATTCTCAGGGAAAACTCTTTTATAGTCCGGATATTCCCCGTTGATTAAATTCGAAACGAAATATGTTTCTCCGAAAGAAAAGGCCACATGCTTGCTTGCCCAAGAAATTTCCACCGTTGCCTCATCATCCTGGGGAAGCATACGAATCAGTTCCAGAAGAACATAAGAAGGACAGATGAAACGTCCCGTTCCCGCCGCCGGCTTATCCAAAGTAATTTCTTTGACTGCCAAACGATGGGAATTCGTTCCTACCATAGTAAACGTATTTTCCTTGATTTCACATAAAATACCTGTAAATATAGGATTCTTCGAGTCCGTCGATGTGGCAAAAGACACTTGGTTGACCAGTTCCGTCAAATCTTTGCAACGCACATCGGCATGATAAGCATGGTCTATTTCACTGACCGTAGGAAAATCTTCATTTTCCCGGGTCGGGAATTTTGCGGTATAACGTCCTGCTTTAAAGTAAACCGTAGTTTCTCCTTTTTTCTGCTCCATTACGACAGGGCCGGAAGGCATCATTTTAATTGTCGAAAGAAGTTGCGGTGCAGAAATGACGACAATTCCTTTTTCTTCTATGGATGCTTCACAAAATGTAGAAATACCGATGGAATAATCATTGGCCTGGAATTCCGCTTTTTCTCCGTCACAGGCAATGAAGAAACCGTTATTCGTATTGGATGTTACTTTTGTTTGTGCTGCGCGTTGTACTTTTTCCAATGCGCGGATAAGATCTGAAGTGTTGAATGTAACTTTCATGGCAGCTCCTTTACTAATACGGGATATACATAAAATAATAGCAGTAGAAGTAGTACAATGTGAATAAGTGAATAAATATGTGAAAACCCGATAATTTCATATTTTGTTCATGGTCATATCCCTGTGAATATGTCCGGTTTTTATTCAACGGTTTCACAGAATCTTTATTTTTCCATTTTATTCACAAGTTATAAACAGTTTATTCCTTATAAAACTGGAATCGTTTCACACCTGTTTTCAGCCGTGGCGTTCTATTTTATTTTTTAAAAGTTCAATCGTTTTAACCGTGGACGGATCCCGCTGTAAATCCTTTTCCACTCTTTCGCAGGCATAAAGAACGGTGGAATGATCCTTTCTTTTAAACGCGTCCCGCAGATTCGGATACGATTCGTTAAGGATTTTCCGGCAAAGATACATGGCAATCTGACGGGGAACCACAATATTTTTAGGCCGCCCGTTTCCGAGAAGTTTATCTTTCCTTACATTATAATAGTCGCAAACAATGTCTATGATGTAAGAAACGGTGATACGGTGACGGTTATCGAGAGGAATGACCTCTGCAAGAGCTTCCCTTGCCATTTCAAAAGTGATAGGAATATTTCTGACCCGTGAAAAAAGAATAAGCTTGTTATAAGCGCCCTCCAATTCACGGATACTCGTATTGATATGACTTGCAATATAATCCACCACATCATCGGGAAGATTGATTTTTTCCTTTTCCGCTCTTTTATTCAGGATAGCACAACAGATTTCATAATCCGGAGGGGAAATATGAGCAAGAAGTCCGCTGGAAAAACGGGTCTGCAGACGGTCTTCCAACTCTTCGATATCCGACGGCGTGCGGTCACTGGTGAGAATGATATTCTTTTTATTATCGAAAAGAGTATTGAAAGTATTAAAAATTTCTGTGGTAGACGAACTTTTTTTACCGCCGAAAAACTGGATATCGTCAATCAGAAGATAATCGAGATTTCTGTACTTTTCACGGAAACTCTTATTTTTACCGCTCTGGATGGCTTCGATCAGCTCATTCGTAAACGTTTCGCTGGACACGAAAAGAACAGATAAATCAGGTCTTGCGGCATTTACATAATTACAAATTGCATGGAGAAGATGCGTTTTTCCCAGTCCGGAAGGACCGTAAATAAATAAAGGATTATAAGAAGAATAAGCCATATCGGGCTCGACGGCAGACTTAGCGACTGCCAGAGCCGCCTCAAACGCCATATCGTTGCAATTTCCTCTTACAAAATTATCGAACGTATTATTTTTATTGACCGGATTCGGATTAAAAGAGCGTGTTTCCTTTGTGGAAACGGCAGGACGGAATAAAGACTCCCGGCTTACCTGAGGCTCGATGGAATGAATACTCGGCAGAGAAACCTCACTGACTTCCCGGGCTTCCAATTTGGAAAAATCGGGAACGGCAGGCAAAAAAGAATCTTCCTCTTCCCGCACACCCGTCTCCGGAGAAGAAAGAGGGACGGGTTTTTCCGTTTCTTCCTTTTTTGCGGCATCACCGGCAATGGAAAGAGATACGGGAGAGCCTGAAACATCAGAAAGAAACCGTTCCAGCTTATCCTTATAAACCGCATTGATCCATACGGACAGATAAGGCTCGGTCACCATGAGGGTAAATGTGCCGTCGCTGAAAGAAACGGGATAAATCTGACGATAAAATTTATCATAATATTGGGGATTTTCTTCCTTAATATAAGAAAGAACCCGTTCCCAAAGTGAAAATAAATCCATAAAAACCATCCTTACATAGTTCACAAGAAAGCTGTTAATTTCCTGTGAATCATTGTGAATAAACGTAATTTTCTGTGAATAAACCAAAAAGCATATAAAAAATAATCAGAAAGAATCAGAGAAAATCAGGAATACGATTTTTTATCATCATCTGTGAATAACTTTATTGTACCATTCCAAAATGACTCTGTACATGTACAAGATGTGGAACTCTTTTTTTTAAGTATACAATAAAAAGAACTTGCAATTTACAGTAATATTTGTTATTATGGTACAGTCACATATGGATACAGGGGCATAGCGCAATTGATAGAGCAACGGTCTCCAAAACCGTAGGTTGGGGGTTTGAGTCCCTCTGCCCCTGCCATATATGGCCCAATAGCTCAGCTGGATAGAGCACTTGACTACGAATCAAGGTGTCGGGAGTTCGAATCTCTCCTGGGTCACCACTAAAATAATAGACAGTATCGGTTAAAACCGGTACTGTCTATTTTCTTTTTACCTTAAAAAATAGGATTTATTACGACCATTTTACGACCATCGATTATTTTAGTATATCTTCAATGATCATGGCAGCTTGTTGATCCATTTCCGGAATAACATGACTATAATAATCCATCGTTGTATTGAAAGTTGAGTGACCTAATCGTGTTTGGATAACTTTAAAATTAACGCCTCTTTGAAGCAAATAAGAAGCATGTGTATGGCGAAATGAATGAAATGTAAATTCAAATAAGTTACATTTATTCATAAATTCCTTTATTTTACGAGAAACGTATTTCGGATCTAATATATTTCCGGTTTGAGAACAAAAAACTAAATCTTGATTACCGGAAACAGGAAATTTACCATTTTTTGAATTAATATGATTCATAATTCTATCGTCATATATTTTTTGTTCTCTTAATAAAGAACATACAAAAGGGCTGATAGAGATGGTCCTTCTTGATGAAGAAGTTTTAGTAGTTTGACTTATGACAGGTGTATTTCCAATTATAATTGCAGTTTGATTTATTGATATGCAAAGATTTTTAAAATCTACATCATTCCAGCGTAAACCTAAAATTTCTTCCCTCCTCATTCCTGTTGCTAATGCAAATTGAGAAATTCTTTTTAACTTTGGGATGGTAATAGAACTCATTAATAAAGAAATTTGCGATTCAGTTAAAGCTTTTGCTTCTTTTCTAACAGACTTTGGTCGCTTTACTTTAGCAAGAGGATTAAATGGGATCAGACCATCATCTAAAGCTTGGTTAAGACAACAATTCGTTAATGTGTGAATGTATATAACAGTCCTTGTAGATAATCCGGAGTCTAATAATTCTTGCCAATATATACGGAACATGGTAGGAGTAAGATCTTTTAATTTAAGAGGACCTATTTCGGAATTAATAATGTGCTTTTTCATTAGTATTTCGTAATTTTTGTGAGTAGAAGCACTAACCTGATTCTTCATAATTTGAATCCAAGCACTTACCCATTCTGAAAAAGATATATTTAAGTTAATTAAAGGTGCAATTTTATAGTTATTAAGAAAAGATTCTTTTTTTGCATTAGCAATAGTTTTTGTAGAACCGTAGAAATGATATTTTTTCCCATCTACACGTACAGTTGATTCATATAATCCATCTTTTCTGGTTTTTCTTTTGCTATTCATGACTTTTATAACCTCCATTATGAATATAGAAATAAAAATGGAGACATAATTATTTTTTATTCCAAGGTTTTGATTCTCTATTTTTTCTTATAATTTCTAATATTTCAGAATGGTTTATATCATTTACACCTACACGAAGTTTTGCCTTTTTTCTTATCCATTCTTTTAGTACATCGATGGGAATTAATGTTTTATTTCCAACTTTAAAGCATGGGAAAGAACGGTCTGTCTTTATCCAGTTGTAAATTGTTTCTTTTCCAACGTTCATAGCTTTTGCTGCTTGAATCGGTAAATAGCACAAGTGTTCATCTTCAATATTCTTTGCCATGATCACGATTCTCCTTTCTTTGAGAAATAAAATGTGAATTATTAGGTTTAATGTGAAAAATATTATTTTTAATGGGTATATTTTTTGCTATTAGATTTTTTTGATCTTTATAGGTTTTTGGTGTTTCCTTTTTTTTCAACCGGTACTCATCAAAAGTATATTTTTTTTGAAAATTACGGGTTTGTCGAACAAGAGCATTTCGATTATTTGTATAAATCTTCACATTTTTCTTTGCACGACTGACATCTACATATAATTTATTTCTTGAATTTAATTGTCTTTGTTCACTGTTGTGATAAATAAGAGCATTATTTACAGTAATTCCTTGTGCTTTGTGTGAAGTCATTGCATAGGCATAGTCCAGATTGACTTTATCCGTTGAATTTACAGAAATCAGTCTTTTATTGGTCTCAATAATTATGTTTTCAGAACGAATATCAATAATTTTTCCAATCTGCCCGTTTTTTATCGGCAATAATTCACCATTAATATCTTTTGTCTTATATGAATTTTTTCCAAAAATCACTTTTTCTCCGATAGAAAAGGACTTTTTCTCTAATTGGTCGTAATGATTTTTTACTTCCAAACTGATACTTCCTGATAATTGGCCTTTTTGTATCAATCGTTTCCTTATTTTTTGATTTATTTCTTCCCTGTCTTTATTTTTTGCAACAAGGATAACGGTTTTTTCCTGTTCTTCTGGTGAATAACTGCAATAATCTCTTGTGATGCTGTTTAATAATGATTTTCTTCTTGAATTTTCTATAATTTTGTCATTTAAATACTTTTCTATTGGGTTTTTAACAGAATCAGGAAATTTTCCGGATAAGGCTTCTACGGTTTTTTTTAGCTCAGAATCTTTTTCTTGACGATTAATTTCTCTCATATGAGTTGTAGGCACCTGATTTGTAGTAACCATTCTATGAAAAGCATTACCCGTTCCGATAGGAAGTAATTGGTTGGAATCTCCAAGAAAAACGACCTTACTATCTACCTTTTCTGATGCTTCTAATATATTTTTCATAAGTCTATCGTTAAGCATTGAACTTTCATCTACAATCCAAACTTCTTTTGTAGGAGATTTCTCTATTTTAGAAAAATCCCATTTTGGATTTTCTATATCAATATTCTTTTGATTTGTAAGCCTGTTAAAAAATTTATGGATTGTAGATGATGGGAGATTCGATTCATTTTCCATAGCTTCAGCAGCTTTTCCGGTGAATGTCATTCCTTTTACGGTAATTCCTTTATCATCAAGAAGTTTAGTTACATATTCCAAGGCTGTTGTTTTACCGGATCCGGCAATTCCCTCTATGGCGATATATTTTTCTTTACTACTTAGAATAGAGGTAATAGCGTCTGTTTGACCTTTTGTCAAACTCCAGTTAAAAGTTTCTTTTAAAGATTTATTCTGTTCTTCAACAGCAGCTATAGCATCTTCCTTTTCATAAAAACTATAGAAATTTAAAGATTTTTTAGATAACAAAGAATCAATTTGCTTTGCCTGAGAAAGATTATCTCTTGTTGTATAATGCATATTTTTATCTTTAGGGAGATGACCAATCGGGACAATTGAATTGTATAAATTGTAATTAAATACGGAATCAAAATCTTTTTCAGTAGCACCTGTTAGCATTGTTTTTTCTAAAAATCTGATTTGTAGAGCTTCTTTTGTAAAAGCAAATTTTTCTGATTCTAATTCATGGATAGACTCCTTTATATACTCATTCAGATGAAGTAATGAATGTGTCTGTTGTTTTATAGAATGCTTTGAAACGGAAATGCCTCCGAGATCATTAATTGCCAGCTGCCATTGGGATTTTAACTTTTCAAGATCAGTTTTTTCTTTTGCTTTCCGGGAGGCTTTAGCTGCCAGATGAGAACCCTCCCAGCTATCAGAAATTTCATTATGTTTTTGATAACTTTTTAATTGGGTACTTCTTTTGGAGAAGTGATTAATTAATTGTTCCGATATACCGTCTAATTCATAACCGGTATATCTTTTATTTGGTTTCTCAGTCGGAACAAGACGATATCCCCTTTTTTGAAGCTGATTGGATAGCTCATTATCATAAATTAATGAGTACAAATAACGCTTATTATAAAGAATTTTATCTTCAATAGTTCCATATCCATTTGGTGTTTCGGTTTTCCTGAATATAATTACATGGGTATGTAACTGAGGATCTTGTTCTCGTGATAACTGATGTTGTATACAAGCAGCAAGCATGTTTCCTGTGTTGACGTAAGATGTCTTATTTCCTTCATGTTTTCGCCAGACCATGCATTCTTTTTCTACTTTATTTAAAACAACCTTCATAGCTTCATTGTGTGCATTAATTAAGTCACTCTTAAAGAAGGGATCTAATGCAGCAATAGAAAGTGATTTTGGTGGTGAAAAGGTCAAATCAAGTGCCAACTTAGTGGAGTCTCGAGGAAGATTATCTCTGATCTTTTCCACGGTATTAAGATAATCGTTCATTAAAAGCGGAGCCTGCTTATTCTTTGAAACAGTTGTTATTTCAGAACCTAAATCATTATTTAAACCATTACCAAACCAGAAGTCATCATTCATAATTGAACGGGCATAATAATCGTCCTTTGTGTAGTAATCATTTGTTTGTCTTGGAGAGATGGCAGTTAATGTGATCATTTGGACTCCTTTCTGTGAAATTTTGCAAGAAATAAATCTCTTTTATTTTTTGAATCTTCAGAGGAGAGATTTTTCATCGTTAATGATTCTATTGGTACGTATTGTGGAAGTTGATCAACAAAATGAAAATCAGGAATAGTGAATTTTGCGATACCGAAATTTGTTATTTTGATATATCCTTGAAAATTCGATAAATTTTGAATTTCACTGGGAGATGCAACAGGATAAAATTCTCGTGTTTTTGTATATGTCGTGGATCCTTTCCCCTTTGATTCCTGTGGCGTTGTTTTATAAACCGTATATTCTCCGTCACCAAACGACTTAGATATTTCATTAGCTGATGAAAACTCATTGACTCTGAGACTGATAAGTGTACCGAAATTATTTAGAAATGATTTGATTTCTTCAGTGCCATATTTATTTCTTATACGTCCGCTATCTTGACTCATAGCGATAATAGAGGCACCATAACTTCTTCCTTTAGTGATCAGATCTGGAAGCAGATTTATTTTCTCCATACCGCCGAGTTCATCAAAAATGAAATAAACACGACGATCTTTATCTTCTTTTAGCGTTAAAATTTCACTGATCATGATATTAATAACTAAAGAAACAAGAGGAGCTAAAATTTTACTTCTGTTTGCTGGAACTAATATATATAAATTGGGAATAGTGCCGTCCGGATTCGTATATTCTTCCCGGATATATTTACGAAAAGAGAACTCAGAATAGTTAGATGAAATGGTATCATCCGGTAAATATTTAAATGATTCTACCGCATTCAGCATAGTGGAAAGAATTGACTTAACAGTTACTTCACTGCTTGTTATATGACCTTTAGAACTGAATTGTTCCGGTGGAAGTTGTTTTAACAGAAACTCCAATTCTTTTGCACTTTTATTGAATACAGATAATAAATCTTTTACAGAGGTTTTATTTTTCAGATGAAGTAATTTAAAAATATCTGAAAGTATGGAGGCCGCCGCATCTTCCCAATAAGGATCTTTTCCGGTTTTTGGAAACAATGATTTGGCAAAGGTATCATAATCTGTCATATCCGATATTTCTGAAAATATATTCCATGAAACACTTCTTTTATCAAAAGGACAAAAAATAATATCTCCCTCTTTCCAAAATTTACCGCCGAATTCAGGTTTGATGTCCACTAAAACATAATGCCTTCTATCGTGATAATTTTTTATATGTTGATTTATGTAATGAAGCATTTGAGAAAGCAACGTAGATTTTCCTGAACCGCTGGCACCGAAACAGAGAATGTGCCTTGTTTCTATATCAGTAGAAATTGGGATATTATTTATTTTGATGACACCATTTATATTTTTAATTTTATTTTCCAATTCCTTTTCTGACAGTAAACGGGCACCTGATTTAAATCCATCCGTATGGGAATCCCGGTAATATTGCCTGTAAATATTGAAAGTGCAAAATGAAACTGCTGAAAATAACAAGAAAGAATAAATACCCCAAGTAATCTTTTTAAGTGTACGGATCTCATCACCAGTCAGAGATTCAATGACGTTGTCATGATTTTTTTTCAATATTTTGGTGGAAGGTCTCAGATCATAATATGTGGCAATTAGAGATCCTGTTTGTACCTTCTCTGAAAGTGAAGGAAGTATATATGTTAATGTGTCAGAAAGTGGAACAGGTTCATCATTTATAGTCCGGATATCCTTTGCTAACCAAAGAAAGATAATTGAAGAAAATAATGTTATAAGTAAAACAGAGAGAAGAAAATTACGGATGAAATATTTGATATAGAGTAAGAAAAACCGGAAAGAAAGATCCTTTTCGTGTTCTTCATATAATTTTTTCCGTTTAATGTTATTCTGTAGAAATTGTTGATTCATCATAAAGTCCAGCCTTTTGCTCGCAATCCATAATTATACTTTCTAACGTATTATCGTCTTCAGTAATTTGCTTAAGTAAATAAATAAGGATGTTTTCAATGAAAATAATATGTTTGATATAATCCTCTGAAATAACCGGATCTGATTGCGTAAGTGCCATATCAAGTTTTTCTCTTATGAAAGGAGATATCTTCATTCCAGACAAAGCGGCAGAAGCAGTAATTTTACGTTTCCAGTCGTGAGAACAATAAATTTTGATTTCCTCTAAAGCATTTTTTTGTGCCATACGTCCTCCTTTTGTATGTTTAGAAATATACTCATCCGCAGAGCTAATAAAAAACATATTAGCTCATACGTAATCTCACCAAACGGTGTCCCTGCTATTTATTTACGTCGAGTCAGTTTATCGTTGTTTACTGATAAAATTACGATTTATAAATAGGTACATTATTTTTGCTCATAGGGATAGGGGCCCTTTTTGTACAAGGATATCCCTATTAAATAATTCACTAATAACAGCCGCTTTAACAGTTACATGGACATATCCCTATAAAATCTCATAGTAAAGATAAATGACCGGAAAAAATTATAATAATTACGACAAGAGACTATAGAAAAAAGAAAATTGTTTTAAGAAATATTGTGAAAAATTTCACAAAAAAGTGAATGGTAATGGTATAATTAACACAAAGAGCATAAATAAAATTGAAAGAATAAAATAATAATAAAAGTAGTAAATAAAACTATTGGTTTTATTTACTACAAAATAGCATATGTTTTTTAGCATGTCAAGAACGTGTAATGGGAGGGAAAGATGAATCCGTTTAATTTGTTCAATAAAGATGACGATATACAATCCACAAAAAATACGTTTATGCATAGATTAGAACAATTAAGAAAATCTAAAAATCTGAGTCAGAGTGCTTTATCAAAAGAACTAAAGATCAGTCAAATGGGAATTAGTAAATACGAGAATGGAGTGGCATTTCCGACAATTCCTGTTTTGGTGAAGTTAGCCAGATATTTCAATGTAACCGTTGATTTCTTGCTGGGTGAAGACTATTGGCCTGTTAAACATGAATATTATTCTTATATTGCACCGGAAGGATATTTAGAGTTTTCTTTCAGAAATACAAATTATGGATTTGACTATATTTTCGGACTAATTATAGACACGAAAGAAGCCCCTGATGTTGCAAGAGGGGCACAGCCATATATATGTATAGTGTTTAACAAAAATAACATGAATTTATATAAAAAACTTTTCGTAGAGAAAAGTATGCCTTTGTTATATCTTATGCTTGTTTTAAGCTATACGTTAGGGGTTCGCTTTATTGGGCCTTCCGGAATAAGCCTGTTAGAAGATCAGATACTTGGATGTAATTTTGTGATCTGTGTGCAGAATTCAAAAGAAAATGAATATTATATGGTTAAGGATATAGAGAGTAAAGAAGTAGCTCTTGAAAGCCATCCTGGGTGGGCAGGTATTATTGAACAATGGACGAACTTGTCGGAGGAACAAAAAAATAATATCCTGACAAGAAGATTTAGAGAAATTAAAAATCCTCAAATTTTAACGAATTTATTTATCAAATAATTTGTATATAAGATCTATTTCAAAGGGTATTTTTGTGAATGTTATTTAGAAGGGATCAGAAAATATTATGACTTCATTCCAAAAACTTTTAGCTACGATACGGGAAGAATCTTATACGGAAAGAGAAAAAGGAAATCGCTTTGAAAAAGTTACGGTCAATTATTTCAGAACCTCTAAAAAATATGCTTCCGTCATTGATAAAGTATGGCTTTGGAGCAATTTTCCACAGGCAGACCAATTCGGAGGACAAGATACCGGAATCGATGTAGTAATTAAAACAATTACTGATGAATATTGGGCAGTGCAATGTAAGTGTTACGACAAAGGAACGACAATCAATAAAGAAGAAGTAGATTCTTTTTTGGCGACCTCTTCCCGGACCTTTACTGTAAATGACAAAAAAATAAAATTTTCACAACGTATATGGGTAGAAACAAGTGATAAATGGGGAAAAAATGCCCGGGAAGCCATAAAAAACCAAGATCCGCCCTGTATTGTTATCAATGCATATGAACTGGAACAGGATAAGACGGTAGATTGGGAAAAACTCGGCCAGAATCTTTACGGTACAAAAGCAGGCGGTACTACCGGTGAAAGAAAGCTTATGTCCCACCAGAAAGATGCCTTGTCTGCTGCCCATGAACATTACAAAACAAATAACCGCGGAAAAATGATTATGGCCTGCGGAACGGGAAAAACATTTACTTCTTTACGTCTTATCGAACAAGAAACCGGAAATAAAGGTCTTGTTCTTGTTCTCGTGCCGTCGATTGCTTTGGTGAATCAAACATTAAATGAATGGAATAATTTTTCGGAAAAGCCGCTGATGAATATCTGCATATGTAGTGATAAAAAGGCATCCCAAAAAAGAAATGAGAGTGACGACGGATATAATGATCCGGTGGATTTAGCACTTCCGGCCAACACAAAGCCAGAATCCATCGTACGTCAGATTGTTTCTGCCTGCAAAAAAGCAGAAGGAATGATTGTCGTATTCTCGACATACCAGTCCATTGACGTCATATCAAAAGCACAGAAAATTTTGAATGGCGAAATAAAAATGGATAATGAACAACTGACGAGGACCTTTCCGAGAGATAAAACCGATCATATAGACCGTACCAGAAGCTATGATTTTGACTTTATTATCTGTGATGAAGCTCATAGAACCACAGGAGCCACATTAAGCGGAGAAGATGAAAGTAATTTCGTAAAAGTACACGATAATGATTTTATAAAGGCAAAAAAACGTCTTTATATGACGGCAACGCCCAGATTATATGACGTAAATGCCAAGAAAAAAGCAAAAGAAAATGCCGCTATGCTTTGGTCCATGGATGACGAAAGCTTTTACGGGAAAGAATTTTACCGGATAGGCTTTGGTGAAGCCGTAGAAAAAGGACTGCTTTCAGACTATAAAGTTCTTATCCTCACAGTAAGAGATAATATTGATCTTCCTGTATCCGTCATGTCGGCCGTACAAGATAAAGAGGAAGAAATAAATACGGATGAAGCGGTAAAACTTGTGGGTGTCATTAATGCACTGTCAAAACGGGTAGATCCGCCATCTGATGATATCAAAGCGGTCGATCCGGGACTTATGCATAAGGCAGTGGCTTTCTGCTCAAGAATTTCGGCATCTAAGAAGATTTCACAGGCATTTAACGAATACTCACAAGCCATAACAAAAGAATTTAACGAAAATATTGAAGATACGACCGTCAGTGTGACAGCCAAACATATAGACGGATCAATGATGGCCGATGAAAGAAATATGTTAGTCAACTGGCTGAGTAAAGCACCGACAGATGGCGAGGAATGCCGGATACTTACCAATGTACGCTGCCTTTCCGAAGGGGTCGATGTACCGTCCCTTGATGCCGTCATATTTTTAAGTTCCAGAGATTCCCAGGTAGATGTAGTCCAGTCCGTAGGCCGTGTCATGAGAACGGCACCGGGGAAAAAATACGGCTACATCATTATCCCTGTCGTTGTACCTTCCGATTCCGATCCGAACACCGTTCTTGATAAAAATAAAGACTATAAGGTGATTTGGAGCATTTTAAATGCTTTAAGAGCCCATGATGACCGCTTCAATGCATGGGTCAATAAACTTGAATTGAACGAAGAAAAACCGCGTGGCGGCGGCACCGTGATAATCGGTCCGGGCATGGGCATAGGCGGTGACTCATCGGGACTATCAGACAGGGAAAAAATAATGAGCAGTATGCTTCTTTTTGACAATCAAATCAAAGATGCTCTATATGCCAAAATGGTACTGAAAGTCGGCAGCCGGCGGTATTGGGAAGACTGGGCCAATGACGTGGCAGAAATTGCGAAACGACATCAGGAGCGTATCAAAAATTTAATTGATACAGATGAAGACTATAAAACGGCCTTTGAAATGTATATGCAGGGATTGCACAAAAATATAAATCCCAATATAAGCCGGCAGGATGCCATTGAAATGTTGTCCCAGCATATGGTGACAAAGCCTGTTTTTGATGCCCTTTTCGGAAACAGTTCTTTTACGGATAGCAACCCGATTTCCAAATCCATGAAAACACTCTTAGACTTAGTCGGGGAAACGGCTTATGAGAAAGACCAAAAAGTGATGGAAAGATTTTATAAATCCGTACAGGAACGATGTGAAGGCATCGACAATGCCGTGGCCAAACAAAAAATCATCATCGAGCTGTACGATAAATTCTTTAAAAAAGCACTGTCAAAAACGGTAGAAAAATTGGGTATCGTCTATACACCGGTCGAAGTGGTCGATTTCATCAACCGGAGCGTGGCAGATATCCTGAAAAAGGAATTTAACAGAAAAATCAGTGATGAAAATATTCATATCATCGATCCCTTTACCGGTACAGGCACCTTTATCACCCGGATGATACAGAGCGGACTCATTGATAAAGAAGCCTTAGAAAGAAAATACGGGAAAGAACTTCATGCCAATGAACTGGTCCTTTTGGCCTACTATATAGCTTCCGTGAATATCGAAAATGCCTATCACGATGTCATGGGAGAGAAAGAAGGAGAGTTTACTCCCTTCGAAGGCATTTGCCTTACCGATACCTTCCAACTCTATGAAGACGATGATAAAGATATAGAAACCTTAAAATTTGCAGAGGTATTTCCCAATAACTCCGAACGGGTCATCGAACAAAGCAAAACGCCTATGCAAATCATCATCGGAAATCCTCCTTATTCGGCAGGGCAAAAGTCGGCCAATGATAATGCACAAAATGAACATTATCCCAAACTGGAAAAAAGAATCACTGATACTTATGCGATGGAATCGAGTGCGATATTAAAAAGATTCTTGTATGACAGTTATATCAAAGCTTTCCGCTGGGCCGGTGATCGGCTGGACGCTACCCGTGGCGGTATTATCGGTTTCGTCACCAATGCAGGTTGGCTGGACGCCATGGCCATGGACGGCCTCAGGAAATGCTTTGAAAAGGAATTTTCTTCCATTTACATTTTTAATTTAAGAGGGAATGCACGAACAATCGGGGAATTAAGACGTAAAGAAAAGGATAATGTTTTCGGACAAGGCAGTCGGGCGCCCATAGCCATTACCATATTGGTGAAGAAACCGAAAAAGAAAGAAGAAAAAGCCGTCATTTATTATCGGCAAGTGGATGACTACCTCACACGGACACAAAAATTGGAAGAAGTGGAAAAAATCAAATCGGTGAACAACAGCCGGTTTACACAAAAGGTTTTGAAACCCAATGAAAAAGGAGATTGGCTTAACAAGCGAAGTGAATTATTTGAGCAATATACAGTTATTGGAGACAAAAGAAATAAAGAACAAGAAAAAGCTTTTTTCTGCAATTTATATTCTAATGGATTAGTAACAAATAGAGATGCTTGGTGCTATGATTTTGGGAAAGAAAGCTTAACAAAAAAAATCAAAATAACGATTGATTTTTATAATAATGAATTAAAAAAATATAATACTGCCAAAAAGGAAGGTAAAGAGTATATTTTATTTACAGATCCCCATAAAATATCGTGGACAGATGGGACCAAACAAAATATAAAAAGAAATAGAGTATATGAATTTAATCTCCAAAAGATTATTGTTGCGGAATATAGACCATTTTCTAAAAAATTTTTGTATTATGATAAGTGGTTAAATGAACGTGCACTAAAAATGCCCAAATTATTCCCTACTGGCAGCGAAAAAAATTTACTCATATGCGTATCTGGCAAAGGTGGAAAGAAATCTTTTTCAACTTTGATAACTGATTCAATAGCTGATGTCCAAATGATGCAAAATGGTCAATGTTTCCCGCTCTACTGGTATGAAGAAAAGAAAGAGGATATAGAAATAGATATCTTCAAAAAAAATGACGAGGGGCCGGGATATATCCGTTATGACGGGATTACCGACTATGTGTGGAATTTGGCAAAAGGAAAGTATAAAGATAGAAGTATTACGAAAGAAGATATTTTCTACTACGTCTACGGGCTGCTTCACAGTGAAGATTATCGTAAGGAATTTGTTGCCGACTTGAAAAAGATGCTTCCCCATATTCCTTTTGCAGATACAGTGGCGGATTTCCGTGCTTTCAGTAAAGCCGGCAGGGATTTGGCGGAACTGCATTTGAAGTATGAGGACTATAAGCCTCCGAAAGAGGTTATCGTGGAAGATGACGGAGCCGGTGACTACAAGGTGACGAAAATGGCGTTTCCCGATAAGAAAGACAAATCGGTTATCCGCTACAACGGCCATGTGACCATCAGAAATATTCCGCCGGAAGCCTATGACTATGTAGTCAACGGGCGTTCTGCCATTGAATGGATTATGGAAAGCTACCAGATCAAGACGGATAAGGACAGCGGAATCACCAATGATCCCAATGATTGGGCGAAAGAACATAATGATCCCAAATATATTCTTCGTCTTTTGCTCAGTATCATTACCGTGTCTGTGGAAACAATGAAAATTGTCCAACGTCTTCCTAAGTTGACGTTTGAAACGGAAGAAAAGAAATAAGAAAATCAGAAAAAAGAGTCTCTGTAAGTAAAACAGGGACTCTTTTTTTTGATTGCACGAAAGGAAATGATTTTCAAAAATAGAACATATGTTCTGAAATATGATATAATGTGTTTGCCAGAAAGAAGATATGTATATCTGAGGAGGACTTTGAGATGTACATTTGCATTGATCTGAAAAGTTTTTATGCGTCAGCAGAGTGTGCGGAACGTGGACTGGATCCCTTTACAGTCAATCTTGTTGTAGCAGATCCATCAAGGGGTAAAGGGGCTCTTTGTCTGGCTGTTACACCGGCGATGAAATCACTGGGAATTCGGAACCGGTGCCGGTTATTTGAGATACCCGGGCATGTAAAGTATAGGATTGTCCGGCCTCATATGAGAAAGTATATGGAAATTTCTGCCCAGATATATGGGATTTATTTGAAGTATATTCTAAAGAGGATATTTATGTCTATTCCATTGATGAGTGCTTTATTGATCTGGAACCATACCATAAACTATACGGCAAAACGGCAAAAGAAATGGCACAAATGCTGATGAAAGCGGTATTTGAAGGGACGGGGATCAGTTCTGCTGCCGGGATCGGAACGAATTTATTTTTGACAAAACTCGCATTGGATATTACAGCAAAGCATTCCCCGGAGAGAATCGGATATTTGGATGAAGATGCATTCATGAAAACAATTTGGCATCATAAACCAATTACGGATATTTGGAATATCGGAAATGGGATTGCCGGAAGATTGGCCAAATATGGAGTTCATGATCTATATGGAATTACACGTCTTGATGAGAGTCTTTTATATAAAGAATTTGGGATCTATGCGGAGATCCTCATTGACCATGCTTATGGAAGGGAACCTTGTACGATTCAGGATATAAAAGCCTATAAACCAAAAACGAAATCAATTTCGAACAGTCAGGTGCTGTTTGAAGACTATAGCTTCGGTCCGGCACTTCTTGTCATGCATGAAATGGTTCAAGGACTTATTTTAGATTTATTAAAGCAGGAACTTTTAACAGGAGGTATATCTCTTGTTGTAGGATATAGCAAAGATATACATTCATCATCTGGAGGAACTCTGAAGTTTGAAAATTATACGGATATACCGACAGAGATAGAGGATGCATTTGACAGGTTGTATAAGAGAAAAGTAATAAAAAATTATCCCATACGTACCATCGGGATCAGCTTGAATGATGTCAAAACCTTAGAAGACGGGCTATTTCAAACAAATTTATTTGTTTCTCCGGAAAAGGAATTAAAGCAAAAACATTTGGCACAAGCTGTCATGGAAATACAGGATCAATATGGGAAAAATGCCATATTAAGAGGAACATCATTACTTGAAAAGTCCACAGTAAGGAAAAGAAATACTATGATTGGAGGCCATAATGCATAATAGGAATGGACAGAAAGTGAACCGGGCTGTACAGTTTCTTCCCTTTAACGGATTAAAAGGATATGGTGAATTACTAAATGAAATGGAACAAGTAAAAGAAGAACGCAGAGGTCTTTCCGAGGATAGGGCAGCGGTCTTGAACAGGATAATCCATGAAGTACAGGCAGGCGATAATGTAAAAGTCATTTTTTTTGAGAAGGGAATATATAAAGAAATGATTGGACCGGTGACACACATCGATATGATCTTTAAAAGAATAAAGATAGATAAAAAGGAGATAGCTTTGTCAAATATTTGGTATATGAAACTGTTATAAAAATAGAGGAAAGAATGTGATTATGTGTATAGGAGAATGATTATTTTAGAATTTACGACCAGATTTACGACCATTGTATAAAAAGAATGTAGATTGGTGTAGAATGGTTGGAAAGAAATCAATGATTATATCGAATAAACACAGATATTATCGGGAAGTTTTTTAGGCGTAAATGACTACGAATCAAGGTGTCGGGAGTTCGAATCTCTCCTGGGTCACCAAAAACAGACAGTACCGGAAAAGGACTGTCTGTTTTTATTTACGCAAAAAGATATATAATGAGAAAAAGAAAAAAAAGGAGAATTGCCATGGCCGGAACGATTATTTTTGCTTGTCCCACCCTTCAAAAAGAATTGATCCATGCTTTAAAAGAAGCGCAAAGTAGGGCGGTTCTTTACCTTTTGCCTGATGAACTCCACAAAAGCCCGGTGCATCTGAAGAGTTATCTTCAAGAAAAAATAGACAGCGTATTGTATGCGGACCGGGTTATCATCTGCCCCTCCGGTTGCGGCGGCGGAACGATAGGCCTCAGAGCTACCCATACGGAATTGGTCCTGCCGCGGACGAGAGACTGTCTTGATATACTTTTATCCGGAGAAAATCTGAAAGATATTAAACGTCCTAAGCATGGTGTCTTTTTCACGGAAAGTTGGGCGGAATACAGTAAACGTTCTTCCATTGATGTGGACAAAGTAATTAGAAGCAAGGGTGAAGAAGAAGGAAAGGCATTTTTAAGAAAATTATATAAAGGATTTGAACATTTTTATATCATTGATACCGGAGTTTATGAAATAGAACCGGTCCGTGAATATTTAGAGAAACTAAGAAAAATTTTGGACGGACAAATTGATATAGTTCCCGGGAAATACGGAATTTTGAGGAAAATAGCCGCCGATGATTTTGACGAAGATTTTCTCATTTTGAAAAAAGGAGAAACCGTTCCGGAAAGTTATTTCACCCTGGACAGGGACTTATAAAGAAAATAAAAAGCTGCGAAAGAATAAGATTCGCAGCTTTTTTATGTTTGCATTATTTTTCAACAGTAGCTTAGCCGGATAAAGCACTTGACTATGAATCAAGGTATCGGGAGTTTAAATTTATTCAGGGTGACCAAAAACAGACAGTGCCAGAAAAGGACTGTCTGTTTTTATTTGCAAAAAAGACAGTGTATATAAAAGATAATGAACATTTTCAAAGAAGTATGGAAAATAGAAATTAATTAAAATGAGGGCTTTTTAAAATATGATACAATTAATTAAACAAACGCCAAAATTATAATAAATAGACAGAAAATAAGCAATATATGTTATGTCAAGCAATCAAAATAAAGGAGAATAATAATTGATTACGAATCTAAAGTTAAAAAGGCTGCTTGAATCGATAGGATATGAGAATAAAAACAATATCTATTACAAAGAATATACCGATTTTTCTTGTTCTATTTCAGTTGATTTTGAAAATGAAAAGATAAATTATCCTGAACAAAATGGGTTGACAGTTCATAAAAGAACTACCTGTAATTTTTCTGATCCTGAAAATTTTGTTGTTTTAGAATGTGTAACAAGATTGATGGATAAAGGCTATAGACCGGAGCATATTGAAATTGAAAAAACATGGTCTTTAGGACACGAGCAAAAAAGCGGAAGAGCGGATATTTTAGTCAAAGAAGGTACCGGCAGAACACTTTTTATTATAGAATGCAAAACCTATGGGAAAGAATACGATAAAGCTTTGAAAGATACATTAAATGACGGAGCTCAACTATTTTCTTATTGGCAACAAGAAAAATATTGTAAATGGCTTGTATTATATGCATCTGAAATTAATGATAATGAAGTTATCTATAAAACTTGTGCTATCAACTGTAGTGATGATAAAAACTTAGTAGAACTTGCTAAAAAAGATTCCTCAATTCTTCTATATAAAAATGCCTACACAGTCCCTGAACTGTATACCGTCTGGAAAGAAACTTATGAAAAAAGATTACTGGAAGACATTTTATTTAGAGATGATTCTATTGCTTATCAGGTCGGAGTTAAACCGTTAAGAAAAAAAGATCTCATCGATTTTTCCGGAAATGACAAGGTTGTTAATAGATTCGAAGAAATTTTAAGACATAATAATGTATCTGACAAAGAAAATGCTTTTAATAGACTAGTAGCTTTGTTTATTTGTAAATTGGTTGATGAAATACAAAAAGTGGATTCAGATGTGGTTGACTTCCAATACAAAGTAGGCACGGATACTTATGAAAGTTTACAAGACAGATTACAGCGCCTGCACAAAGAGGGTATGGAAAAATTTATGAAGGAGGATATTTTTTACATACCGGAAGACTATGCAAAAAGAACAATTCAGCAATATACAGGTAATAATAGAACCGAGTTAATCAGGGAACTTGATAAAACACTTCGAATTTTAAAATTCTATACAAACAATGATTTTTCATTTAAAGATGTTCATAACGAAGAACTATTTTTACAAAACGGTAAAATTTTAGTAGAAGTAGTTAAACTATTTGAAAAATATAGAATTATCGGATCTAATAATCTGCAAATGCTGGGGGATCTCTTTGAACAGCTTTTAAATAAAGGCTTTAAACAAAATGAAGGACAATTTTTTACTCCGGTACCAATAACCCATTTTATCTGGGACAGTTTACCTATAGAAAAGATTATCAGACAAAATGGAAAAATAAATATTCCGAAAATTATCGATTACGCTTGTGGAGCAGGTCATTTTTTGACAGAAGGATTTGAAGCGGTAAATGATATTTTTATGTTTATTGATCCGGATATGAATATTGATTTTTCTTGGGCAAGGGATAATATCTATGGAATAGAAAAAGACTACAGACTGGCCAGAGTCTCTAAGATATCTCTATTTATGCACGGTGCGGGAGAGGGAAATATTGTATTTGGTGATGGTTTGGAGAATTACAAGGAAAAGGGAATCATTCCGAAAACTTTTGACATTCTCGTGGCAAATCCGCCCTATTCGGTTTCAGCATTTAAACCGCATTTAAATTTAAAAAATAACGAGTTTAAAGTTTTAGAAAAGATATCAAATACAGGTTCTGAAATTGAAACGTTATTTGTAGAAAGAATTTCACAACTGTTAAAGCCTAAATCGGTAGCGGCAGTGATACTTCCCTCCTCTATTTTAAATAAAGAAAACGAAAGCTTTATTGCCGCCAGAGAATCTATTCTCGAAAATTTTAAAATAAGAGCAATCGTAGGGCTTTCAAGCAAAACTTTTGGAGCAACCGGAACAAATACAGTAGTGTTATTCCTGGAAAAATTTGACGAGCCACCAAAAAAGACAGATTTAATAGAAGATAGTGTGGAGTCTATTATAAAAGGAGAACCTCTTGTAAATTGGGAAGATGAAGCTATTTTTAAAGAATATTTAAAAACGATCGGCGTAGAAAAAGAAAACTACATCGATTTTATTCAGAAAAAACGGAATTACATCGATTATAAGGATAAGTATTTCGAAAACTATATAACGAAATTTTCAAACTTAAGCAGCGTTAAATCAAAGAAAAAACAGAAGACTTTTACAAAGTTGTCAAAAGATGAGCAAGATATCATCTTAAATAAAATGTTCTATGACTACACATTTAAGATAGAAAGAGAAAAGATAAAATATTTTTCTTTAACGTATAAAGAAAGAACCCTGATTATTAATGCACCTGATGACATTAAAGAGCAAGAAGAGTTTTTAGGATATAAATGGTCTAATAGAAAAGGACAGGAAGGAATACAGATAATAAGTCCCGGCGGAAAGTTGTATAACAAAGAAAACAGGCAAGATGAAAATACATTATCATCCCTAATCAGACATTCATTTAATGATGAAGAGTATTCTGTAGAAAATTTAGAGAACTACTACTATTATTTAAATTCTAAAGACATGTTGGATTTCAGGAGTGCAGATTTTAATAAAGGTATAAAAACCAGAAAAGTAAGGATTTTAAAAGATGATCCAAACTTAACAACTTATTATCTATCAGATGATAAGATATTTGATATTTCTATCGGAGATAGAATTTTAGATGATGAACTTATTGAAAATGGTAAAATTCCTGTTTACAGTGCCAATGTTTTTGAGGAATTTGGCAGAATAAACAAAAAGAACATTACAGATTTTTCAGTACCTTCTATTCTTTGGGGAATCGATGGGGACTGGATGGTAAATTCTATGCCGGTAAATAAAGAATTTTATCCTACAGACCATTGTGGTGTATTAAGACTAAAGACAGATAAAATTCTTCTTGAGTATTTAGTATATGCTTTACAAGTTGAAGGAGAATATGAAAGATTTTCAAGAAATTATCGAGCATCAATACAAAAAGTTAAACAGTTGATTATTCAAGTTCCGCCGATTGAAGAGCAAGAAAAGATTGTTTCAGAAGTCAAAAAATTTGATGATTTAATTAAAGAACAGGATTCTATAATTAAAAAATATAATGAAGAAATCAAATCAAAATTTGTCGAGATGTTTGAGGGGATAAATAGTTACTTTAAAATAGGGGATAATCATGTAATAAAAATACAAAAGGGACAGAACTTAACAAGACAAGAGACTATAAAGGGTATGATACCAGTAGTTGCTGGTGGTAAATTACCGAGTTGTTATCACAATGAATTTAATAGGAAAGGAAATATAATTTCAGTTAGCTCGTCTGGTGCAAATGCAGGTTATATAAATTATTGGAAAGAGCCTATTTTTGCTACCGATTGTAATACCATTGAAAGTCTTGATGAAACAAAAATAAATACTACATTTTTATATTATGCAATGCTGTCTAAACAATCTTATCTGTATGAGCTTCAGAAAGGGAATGCACAACCACATATTTATGAAAATGATATCAAGCAAATTATGATTCCGAAAGTTTCAATAAATTTACAAGAGGAATTTGCATCTTATGTAGAAGAAATCGACAAATTGAAATTTGAAGCCGGTGAAAGAAAGAAAAAAGCCGAAATAGAAAAAGAAAATTTAATAGACAAGTATTTTAGATAAGACAAGCCCGCCACCTTCCTATCTGTATTCTAATTTTCAAGGAGGAATTTATGAAAAACTTAGTTATTACAGAAGTTATGCAAGAAATGGCGGGTTGTTTAAATAATGAACAATTAGAAAAGCTTGAAATTACTTTAAATCACACATTTTGGAACAAAGAAATAGTAGAAAAAGAATATTGTCCGGACAATTCGACTATAGATTATTTGCAAGAGTTTTTATCGGCGAAAAAAGTGGAAGGTTGTTCTGAAAGAACTCTTTCCTACTACCAAAGTACCATAAAAAATATGTTAACTGATGTAAGTAAGCCGGTAAAGCATATAGAGACGAGTGATTTGCGTTCTTATATAGCTGTATATTCAGATAATCACAGAGTAAGTAAAACAACTCTTGATAACATAAGACGTATTATTTCTACTTTCTTTGCATGGCTTGAAGAAGAGAATCACATTATAAAAAGTCCTTCAAGACGTATTCATAAAATAAGAACAGGCAAAACAGTTAAGGCTGTATATTCCGATGAAGAATTGGAGATGATTAGAGATTCCTGTAATAACAAAAGAGATTTGGCTATTATAGATTTTTTGGCTTCTACAGGTGTCCGTATTGGGGAGCTTGTAAATATAAACATTTCTGATGTGGATTTTGATAAAAGAGAATGTTTGGTTTTAGGTAAAGGAAATAAAGAGAGAATTGTTTATTTTGATGCGAGAAGTAAAATTCATATATTAAACTATCTTAGAAACAGGAATGATGATAATAAAGCTCTTTTCGTATCTCTTAACCATCCCCATAAAAGATTAAAGATTTCAGGTGTGGAGATCAGACTCAGAAAGCTGGGGAAAAAACTTAATATAGAAAAGGTGCATCCTCATAAATTCAGAAGAACATTAGCGACTAAAGCTATTGATAAGGGTATGCCTATAGAGCAAGTTCAAATATTGCTGGGCCATACGAAGATAGATACCACACTTCATTATGCAATGGTCAATCAAAATAATGTCAAGCAATCTCACAGAAAATATATAAGCTAAATACAAATCAAAATTTGTCGAGATGTTTGAGGGGATAAATAGTTACTT
>OLQM01001552.1_pt1 | contig 25287 bp, 14 predicted proteins | sample 1673161 | NCBI WGS metagenome assembly OLQM01 (sample SAMEA3136761, study PRJEB25190) | human gut metagenome | reverse complement strand
CACGTGATGGGGTGCGTGCTGCTGTGCGGGGCGTCGAGGACGCCGCCCCCTACGGTGGTGACTGCGGGCTTTCATTTTGCTGCGCTGTAGGGGCCGGGCATGCCCGGCCCGGTGCTTTCCCGGGAGGCTGGCTTTAACGGGCAACGGCAAGAGCCCCTCCGGCCATCGCTGCGCTCGGCCACCTCCCCTGTGAGGGGAGGCTTTTCTCGGGCCGAGCCTGCGAGGCCTGAGGGGCTTTGGACCTTTCCGCAGACTCCCTTTTCTCTTACTTTCTTCGAGAAGAAAGTAAGCAAAGAAGCTTTACATATTTTACCCAAAAAGCACCTGCTGGCCGGTCACACGCATACCGGTCAGCAGGTGCTTTTATTTTACTTGTTTAGAATTTCTTTGGTTCTTTCTTTGCAAAGAAAGAACATCTCTCGTTTAATCCTCATCCGCAAAGTTGCCCAATGCCTTTGCCTGCTCGATGACCTTGTTCTCGAGCATCTGCGGCAGGGTCTCATACCGGACGAACTCGAACGTGAAGTAGCCGCGGCCCTGGGTCAGCTGGCGCAGGAAGGTGGTGAAGTCCTGCATCTCGGCCACGGGGACCTCGGCCTCGACGACCTGCAGGCCGTCGTCATCGGGGTTCATGCCCAGCACGCGGCCGCGGCGCTTCGTGACCTCGCCCATAATATCGCCGGTGTTGTCGGCGGGGACGTGGGCTTTCAATGCACCGATGGGCTCAAGCAGGACGGGGCCGGCCTCGGGGATAGCGGCCTTATACGCGAGTTTGGCGGCCATAATGAACGCCATTTCGCTGGAATCAACAGGGTGGTAGCTGCCGTCCAGCAGCGTGGCCTTCATGCCGACCATCGGGTAACCGGCCAGCACGCCGTGCTCGGCGGCCTGACGGACGCCCTTCTCGACTGCCGGGAAGAAGTTCTTCGGCACGCTGCCGCCGAACACGTTCTCGGCAAACTCGATGCCCTCGCCCTCGATGGGCTCGAACTGGATCCAGACGTCACCGAACTGGCCGTGGCCGCCGGTCTGCTTCTTGTGGCGGCCCTGCGCCTTGCAGCTCTTGCGGATGGACTCACGGTACGGCACGCGCGGATTCTCGAGCGTGATCTCGACGCCGAACTTATTCTTCAGCTTGGCCAGCGCGACCTCCAGATGCTGGGTGCCCAGACCGCTGATGATCTGCTGCTTCGTCTCGGGGTCGACCACGAACCGGATGGCGGGGTCCTCCTCGATCAGGCGGGCCAGCGCGCTGCCGACCTTACCCTCGTCACCCTTCTTGGCGACCTTGACGGCCATGCGGTAGCTGCTGATGGGGTACACAGGTGCGGGCAGCGCCACGACGCGGGCGGGGTCACACAGGGTATCGCCGGTCTTGGCGGTGGCCAGCTTGGCAACTGCGCCGATGTCACCGGCGGCGATTTCGGGCGTGTCGGTCTGCTTTTTGCCGCAGACGGTCAGCGTCTTGCCCAGGCGCTCCGGCTGGCCGGTGCGGGCGTTGACGGCGATGCTCGTCGCGGTCAGCCTGCCGGACAGCACCTTAATGAAGCTCAGCTTGCCGACAAACGGGTCGGCCACAGTCTTAAAGACGTAGGCGCACAGCGGGGCGGCGGGGTCGGCGGTGATCTCCACCGGCTCACCGCCAGACTCGCCCACGGCGGACGCGGTGTCCGCGCCGGGCAGCAGCACGTTCATGTTGTAGAGCAGCATATCCAGCGCCTGCGCGTTGACGGCAGAGCCGCAGAACACGGGCGTGATCTGGCCGCTGCGCACGCCGGAGGCCATGCCCTGGACGATCTCCTCTGTGGTGAAAGCCTCACCCTCGAAGAACTTCTCCATCAAAGCCTCGTCGGTCTCGGCGATGGCCTCGCTCATGGCCTGGATCAGGCCCTCAAAGCGGTGGCCGATGTCGGGCAGGTCGATCTGGACCTGCTTGCCGCCTTCGTATTTGAAGGCCTTCTGGCTGAACAGGTTGATGTAGGCGACGGTGCCGTCGTCCAGACGGACGGGCACGACGCAGGGGCAGACACTGGGGCCGAACTTGATCTTCATCTGCTCCAGGATCTTAAAGTAGTCGGCGTTTTCCAAATCAGCCTTGGTGACAAAGATCATCCGCGCCTTGTTGTTTTTCAGCGCCAGCTGGTACGCCTTCTCGGCACCGACGGTCACGCCGGAACGCCCGGACACACAGATCAGTACGCTCTCGGCGGCCATGATGCCCTCGGCAGCGCCGGTCTCAAAATCAAACAGACCCGGTGCGTCGATCAGGTTGTACTTGATGCCCTCGTACTCGACGGGGACAACGCTCGAGTTGAGCGATGCCTTGCGGCGGATCTCCTCGGGGTCAAAGTCGCTGGCGGTGGTGCCGTCCTCGACACGGCCCATACGCTCGGAAGCGCCGCTCATGTACAGCAGTGCCTCGGTCAGCGTCGTTTTGCCGCAGCCGGCGTGGCCGGCCACCAGAATGTTGCGGATGTCTTTGCTTGCGTAGCCCATGGATCGTCAAACCTCTTTTCGCGCCGGGGCTGCTTCCGGCAGCCCTGCGGCGTAGAATTTCATTGCGGCGCAGTGATTTTTGAACACTCCCGCCTGTTTGATACTACTTTACCACATTGTTGTGGAAATTTAAACAGTTTTTTCGGATTTTTTGTAAAAATTTTTAGGCAAAAGATTGTGGAAAGTGTAAAAAATCGTGCCTCGACATACAGCGAGTGTAGGGGCGAGCATTGCTCGCCCGCCAATTTGGCGCAGCATCGTCTTTTCGGGAAAATATATCACAGGGCAAACGGGCACGGGCGGGCAATGCCCGCCCCTACCAATCGTTTCTTTGCCGGTCCGTGCAGCAAAAAAGCCGCACAGCTTTCACTGTACGGCTTAACGGCTCACTTATTTTTCCTTCTTCGCCGTCTTTTTGCGGCGGCGGGCGCGCCCGCTGTCGGCCTTGGCCTCGGGAACATAGAGGCTATAGCTCAACAGGTAGCGGCCATGGGCAGGGATGCGGTAGAACGCGGCCTTGATGCGCTCCAGCGGGCCGGTGCCGCTCTCGGCGGTGCTGCCGCTCAGCATAACAACATACTGCATATCGGTGTAGCGGGCGGCCACATCGCACTGGCGCAGATTCGTGTGGATCAGATCGCCCAGCTGCTCCACCATCAGAGCGGTCTCGGCAGCATCGGTGTTCTGGCTGGGAGCCACGGTCAGGATCGCCAGGAATACCTGCAGACCGTAGCGGACCTGCACGCCGCGCTGTACGCAGTAAATTTCCTTGAACGTCTCAAAGTCGCAGATACAGGCCCCCGTGTCCTCGGTATCCGGCAGGGCAGAGATCAGCTTGGAGACCTCGCTCTCCATATTGCGGTCTGCCTGGCGCATCTGGCGGTAGGCAGAGCCTGCGCGGCCCGGCTCAATGGCATGATGCAGGCAGCCCATGGCGCTGCCGCGGCGTGCCAGATCCTCCGCCTCCTCGTGGCGGCCCAGCGTCTCCAGCGCGACGATCTTTTCCAGATAAAGGCGCTCCTCGTAGGGGTCCAGCTCCAGCGCGCGGGTACACAGCGTAACGATGCGGGTGCTCTCGCCCCATTTTTTGCAGAGCTCCAGCAGGTTTAAAATGGCTGTGCGGTACTGCCCGTGCAGACGCACGCTGACGCTTTCGACCCACGGCTCGGACGCAGACTGCGGCAGCAGGCGCCCGTCATACAGGTTGACGATCTGTTCATAAATGCGGCTGCGCTTCTCTGCGTCGCTCTCCTTGCGGGCCAGCTCCGACAGGTCGTTGACCTCAAACACATCCACGCTGCAGTCCAGATGGGGGTTCCACTGGTAGTAGCCGCGGCTGGTCACGATGCAGTCCTTCATCTCCTCCAGGCCCTCCGCGTCGATCATAAGGCGGAAGCGATGCAAGATGGCGCGCAGGGCCATGTCCGGGTTGGTGGACCGCTCCCCTGCCCACAGGGTATCGGTCAGTACCTTGTGGGAGACGCGCTCCCCGCGCCGCAAAACGAGATACTGCACCAGCGCCGTTGCCTTGCGGGACTGCGCCAGCTGTGCCAGCACGGGCTTGCCGTTCACACGGATCTCAAAGCCGCCCAGCATTTTGATTTCAATTGTTGCCATCCTAGTCATCCTCTCTCCTCTGATGCCCATGACGTTCCTGCATTTTGTCCGGCACACAGGTATTCATGTTTTAAAGTATAACGAGTCCATTTGAATTTGTCCAGTACCTCCGCCGGGATTGTAATAAACTTTTCAAAAATCGTCCCGGAGGGCACCGCTCACGACTCCGACGATGCCTTGCCGTCCCAGGTGCCGGGTTCATACAGGATGACCGGCTCACCGGGCAACTGCACAATGGCTTTTTGGGTGCACAGCGGCACGATCTGGTTGTCGGCGTCCCGCTTGGCCACAGTCAGCACCACCGTCATAGCCGTAATGCGCGGGGTCTTGGTTTCGTCGCCGTCCTGCGTCCAGCTGCGGGCATAGAAATGCAGTTCGCTGATGAACAGCCCCATATAGGCATCCCGGGGATAGGCTGTTGTGTAGCCGTAGGCAACGTAGGGCAGCGTGCCCGTCACGTTGCCATCCGCGTCCTTGTTCTCTTTTGTGTGTTGCGGGTTGCCGTAGTGCCCGGCGCCATTCAGTTCATCGCGGTAAAAGCGCATGTGCAGGTAGCCGTTCAGCGCATTGGCCTGTTCCGCTGTCAGCAGTGCCGTGCCGTCTGTCTTTGTCAGCATCGGCACACAGTCCTTGTCGATCAGCTCAATGTGGTTGGGGTAGACGCTGAATTCCAATGCCGTGCCCTGGCTGTAGTCGTTACCCTTGGACGCAAAAACACTGTCCAAATTATTAAGGTCCGTCGCGCCGTCGGTGAAGCGGATATAGCCGTTCGCCTCGAGCACCTCGCCGCGGATCGTCTCAATGAGCGCATCGGCCAGGTTCTGGGCGCGCGTCTGCTGCTGGATGTCCATGTACGCCTGCGCACTGGGCTGTATCAGCGTGACCGCCGCCAGCGTAAAGAGCGACAGCAGCACCATGCAGACGATCAGCTCCACCAGCGTTGTGCCGTTCTGGTTTTTCAAACGCTGCTTCATGGGTTGGTCGCCCCTTCTGCCGTGCTCTTGCTGTAGCGGTAAAACTTGTGCTGTTCCGTCGTTTCTTGGCCGTTTTCCGTAACTTTTGCGTTTGTCTCCACGCTGTCCAGCTCGACGCCGTTCACCGTAAATTCACCGTAATCGCCAAAGGAGAACTCCAGCCCTTCCCGCTCCTTCGCCCAGCTGGGGGCCGCGTTATTGGCCGGGTACAGCCCGGCGCAGAAGGCATAGGCTGTCTCCCGCAGCGACTCGGCCTTTTGGGACATAGCGCGGGCGTACCGCAGCGAGACGACAAACATAGCCGTGAAAAGCATAAGCAGCAGGAACGACACCAGCACTTCCACAATGGTCTCGCCGCGCTGACTTTGTAAAGTATGTTTCATAGCGGGTCACTCCTGTGTTGTGCCGGTGCTCTGTTTGGCACCGCGGGTGTAGGTGATGGAATCGGGCTGCTGGCTGGTGTCGCAATGGAACGTCAGGCGGTTGCTTTTGATATTATCGTCTTTGATTTCCAATTTCTCTTGACCGGCGGCAACAAATGTCAGGGCATCCTCACGGTAATACTTCGTTGTTCCGCCATTTACCGTGTAGTACACCTTGCTTGTTGCCCTGTCGTTGCTGCTGTACTTCACTGTGCGGTCATAGGTCCGCGTGAAGGCAAAGCTCTCGCCGTTTTTCGTGACTGTCACTGTAATATCCAGCTGTAAATCGACGATTGCCATGCCCTTGCGGTCTTCGCCGCCCTCCCAAGGCGTAATCTCACTAAGCAATGCGCTGGCCGTGTCACTGTTCACCGTTTGATTCAGCTTGTCGGCACCGTCGCCCGGGCGGCGGCGCAGTGTTACCGTGATGGCCTCGGCCCCGCCATCAGGCTGGCTGCCGTTCGGTTTCCAGGCGAACTCCTTGGGCTGGGATTCCAAATCATAGATGTCCTTGCCGTAGCTTTGGGAGAACATGAACTGCTCATTGACGAACTTGGCAAAGCTGCTGTCCTTCTTGTTCAGCTCCCCTTCCAGCACGTCGGAAAAGCTGGTTGCCAGCTGGTAGGCTTCCTGTTCCAGCAGCTGGCGGTTGGCATTGGCCGTCAGCACGGAGGCCGCATAGACCAGCGCTGCCGACAGCGCCACAAACAGCGCGCCGATGCAGAGGACCAGTATCATCGAAAGTCCCTGCTCCCCGCGCAGAATGCTGCGTGCCCTGCGGTGCATAATGCCACCTTCTTTCCTGAAATAAAATTACGATGCGTCGCTTGTTTCCGTCTGTTTCGGGGGCGCGGTTTCCGCCGCGTCCGTCTCATCCGGGGCAGCGGCGGTCTCCGGGGTCGCCATGGGCAGTGCCGCACGGGCCCGCATCAGGACCGGGGGCACGCTTGCGGGGGCGCTTTCCGCCGCCGTGCTTTCTGCAGTCTCGGCGGGCGCGACGCTCTCCGCGGAATCCATACTCTGGGCATCCTCCGCCGCATCGGCGGTGTTCGTCTCGTTGACGGGGACCTTGACCATGCCGGATTCGACGGTCTTACCGTTGTCATACGAGTGCGCCAGCGTCTGCAGCGTCACACTTGCGGTGAACTTTTGCAGCTCGAGCGAGTCGTCCTGCACCTTTTCCTGCAGCTCGGGCAGGGTGATGCGGTAAACAGGCTCGGCGCCGTCCTCCTGCACCAGCTCCAGCACGGGAACCGTCTGTGCCTTGTAGTACAGCGTACCGCCGTCCTTTTCCACCGTGCCGGTGACGTCATAGGGTTTCGGTTCCCATGTCACGTTGCCGTTCTCGTCGGTCACAGGCTCAACGCTCAGGTCGTACCAGATGCGGGTCTCTTTGGTCTCCGCGTCCACAACGGTGGTCTGCTTGTCAAGCGCCGTCGTTTTGCCGTCATAGGTCTTGGTAACGGTTTTGATTTCTCCGCGCTTATGCGTGACATTGCCGTCTATGTCCTTCTCGTCCCTGTCGTAGGTCGTCACCGTAATGCTGTAGGGCTTTTTGTCCTTGTCCTGCGGCGTGACGGTAAAGGTATAGCTGTCTGTCAGGTTGCGCACCGTGCCGTCGGCCTGGGTGTACTTGTTCACCGCGGTCCACTCCACCGTAAAGCGGCGCAGCTCCAGCGAGGCCTTACCGCGCTCGACGGCAAATTCGGGGTCGTTGTACAGGTTGACTTCCTGCTTGTAAACGGCATTGCCAAGTGCGCGTTCCGGTTCGTCCACGGGGGCGTCCAGCGTGATGGCCGGCAGCTGTGCCTTTGCGGCATCCTGCAGGAAGTAGAACCAGTTCGACGCTGTCGTGCCGTCGGTGGGCATAACGCGCACCGCGGGCAGCAGGTATTGTTTTGCATGGTCGGGCGTCAGCGTAAAGCCGTTGCCGTCGGGCACAAAGGTATAGCTGGCGGTTTTGTCGTTGACGCTGGCGCTCCCGCCCACCGTGCGGCTGTCCTTCGGGATGACCAGCTCGGCGTCGCCATTGTTCAGCATCTCGTCCAGTTTTTTGGTCAACTCCTGCTGGGCCTCGTACTTGGCCTGTCCGGTGCCTTCGTCCTGCCAAGCCTTGGCCAGATTGGCAATTTCTGTATACTTGTCCGCATCGCTGAAGATATAGCCGGTAAAGTAGACATTGCCCTGTGCGGTTGCGTCCAGCGTCATGTTGAGCTTGAGGTCGTTCAGGAACGTCTCCTGATTCGGGCTGTCGGGCGCAAAGCTGCTGGCCGTAACCTTGGGCGCAGCGGCGCGGCTGACGATGGTCTCGGACTGGCTCAACGCGCCGTCCGGGCCGTCAAAGCAATTGCTATCAGCCTTGCGGCGGGCAATGACGCGGAAGCGCAATGCCTTGCCCTGATACTGCTCCAGATCCAGCGTCAGGCTGCCGACGTTGCCCGTGGTGGGCAGCGTCAGCACAGTATTGCCGCCGTCATCGACGACGCACAGGTAATAGTAGCCAATGCGCGCGTCGTCGGATGGCGACCAGCTGACCGTGTAGAGCAGGGCATCCGCATTGTCGGTCTCGCCGTTGACGCGGGTGATGGAGCTCGGCGCGCTGATGCCGGGCAGGCGCTGCTTAACGCTGTAATCCGCCACAGCGGACGCGCCGATTTCCTTGGTGCCGGCTGCCGCCACGCGGGTGACCTCGAGCCGGACCTTGTCATAGCGCCAGCTGTCGCTGCCGTTGGCCAGCATGGTATCCACGTTGACAGGCAGGGTAAAGCTGTTGCCATTTTGTGTCGGCGTCAGGGTGACGCCGTACTTCAGCGCAATTTGCTCCTGACCGGTCACCTTGCCGTCCGCGTTCGTCAGTAAGCCGTAGAGCTTGATCTGGTAGTCGGGGGCTGCGTCCGCGGCCTTCATGTCGTCCTGTGTCCATTTGAACGTGTAGGTCAGCTGATTGTTGTTATCCACTACGCCGTCCCCAATGGTTTCGGCCAGCGTCGGGGCTTTTAGGACATTCAGGTTCAGCTGCTTGAAGATGATCTGCGGGGTCGTTACCGTGGCCTGTGTAGCCCAACTCGGGTCATCGGTGCGGTTCACGTCGGAGAAGCAGAGCGGCGTCAGATGGGCATAGGTATAGCTGTGCTCGCCCGTGCGGACGATCTCATAGCCGTTCTTCCACCAGATTTCTTTGCCGGTGTCGTTTGTCTCGTTCGCATGGCTGGCGATGGCTGTGGACACTTCCTCCTCCGTGGCATCCCAGCGATACTTCATGTCGCCCTTGCCGCTGGTGACGGGCACCGCGACAACGAGGAAGTCGGTGTAGTTCGTCATGGCATCCGACGGCAGGCTGTTCAGGTTGAAGGTGACGGGAGACTCCGTCACAATGCTTTCCCGCGCGGCCAGCGTGATGTACTGGCCGTTCAAAGATACGCCGTTGACTTCGTCATTGCCCAGATATTTTGCCAGCAGCATGACGCGGTAGGTCGGGCTGCCGTGCTCGCTGCTGTCGCTCTTGACCCCCGGGGTAAAGCTGAACTTCACGGTTGCTTCAAAGCTCTCCGCTGTCTGGCCGGTGTAGGTCACAAACTCCGTGTCGCCGTCCTTGTTCAGCTTGCCCAGCGGCAGACCGTCCTCGTCCTTGCCGGAGTCACCGTTGTGGTCACGCCACTGGGACGGGAGATAGGTCTCTGACTTGTACTGGGCCGAGCGCAGATACTTTGTACTGCTGCTGTTGTCCGGGGTTGCCAACGCCGTAAGCGTCAAAGTGCGTTCCAAATTTTGGGTCAGGCGGATGTACTGCTTGCCATTCTGTGCAAAATAATAATTATACGTTCCATCGGTCAGCTTAACGGTCCATGCCTCGTCTGTCGGGTATTCGGTGTAGTTTTTCAGCACCGCGACAACCTCATACTTGAATTCTCTCGATTTTTCATCCGGCGTCTGGCACTGATTCCAGTCAAAGCCGCCGTTATTCCGCTTTACCAGCCGGAACTCAATCTCCGGTGTCGGCAGGGCGTGCATAAAGGTCTGCACGCCGCTGGTGTTGAAGTTATCAGCCAGACTCGAGTCGTTGTTGGTATTGTAGGGCGTTACACGCACGACGAAGTTACCCGTCCACGCTTTATCAGCCACAAAGGTATAGCTGCGCTGGTAGACGTCAGCAGTCAGGTAGGCGGCCCCGGTGATATTGCCTGCGGCGTCGCAGGGCAGAATTTCAACACGGTAGTAAGCGGCGGGGCTGGCGTTCTTGTCGCTGTCGCTCGGCTCGCCCCACGTCACTTTATAACGGCCATAGACGTTGTTGTCCGCGTCCTGCACCTGGCTGGCCTTGACGTCGATTTTTCCCGGCTTGGCTGGCTTGGTGCTGTCCAGCACGTACTTATAGTAGTTCTGGATGACCTCGTCGGTGATGTCGGTAATATCAACGTCTGATTTGTCCGATTTGTCCGTACTGTTCGCGGCTTCGCCGAATTGCAGCATCACAGTCGCTCTCTGGTTGCCGGGATTGGTATCATTGCCCGCGCCGGTATCATCGAAAATGTAGGCTTTCTTACCGTCGGTCTTGATATAGGCAGAGTTTGGTTTGGCAGGCGAGCCCGCAGATGTACGACCGCTAATCCACCACAGACTGTACGCTGCGCCGTTCCCATCGTCTGCCAAAGTGGGCAGGAACGCAATATAAGGATAGGTTTTGTCATCGACGTTATAGCCTATGTACAGACGATGTGCTTTTACTTTTTCCGAGGACGGGTTCCACGCTGTTTCCTTGTAGGCCGGTTCATAGTTAGGACTATTCCAGTTACTTGTTTTTTCGGCTGGTTTTGTCGTGGTCAGTTTACGGGAATCTTTCTTAAAGAAGCTCTTGCCTGCACTTTCGGAATTTTCAATATAATAGTTGCCGTGGCCGGTGACATTCTCGTTTGCGTTCCGCACATAGGCAATAGGATACCAACTTGCACCAACCCCAACCGTGGCAAAGCAGTTTGTGACATTAGTTGCTTTATTCGACCCTCTACCGTCGCCGCGGCTGCCGACAATGCCGACTCTTCTGTCATCACTTCCGGCACACGTAAAGTTTGTATTAAGGTTTCGGCAGCGGTCAATATTTACCGTAACGTTGTCAATTCTTCCTCCATTCCACGGGCCGATCCATGCCAGAATGCCGACTGCCTGCGACGCTGCCTTGATTGCGCCGCTATTGACGCAGTCGATGATGTTCAGCGTCATAATATCGGTGGGCTTCTTCATCTCGATTTTACCGATAATGCCCGCGCAGTCATTTGCGCCGTTTGATTTATACCAAATCTGACCGTAGTTACGGCAGGAAAGCACATTTGTGGTGCCGCCGGAAATAGGCTGGTCAATAAAGCCGACAATACCGCCGACTGCACCGTAACCGCTGTTTTTGTCGTTCGTGTTTGTTGTGATTTTGCCAAAATTGAAGCATTTCTGCACGGTTCCGCCGTAGTCCAGCCAATAGGCGATCACGCCGCCCACGTTGGCCGAGCGGCTGTTGAACACACTGCCGCAGTTGACTACCTTGCTGACAGACCACCGATCATCGCTGCGGTTCTGCTGCTGGCCAATGACACCGCCCACATGGACAACAACACGATTTTCGCTCTTGTAAATGTTGTCATTGTCTGTATCGTCCTTGTTCTTAGCCCCATCAAACACGCGCGTAAACCGGCGCACGGCGGCACAGTTTACCACAGTGTCCAGCACGCTTTTGTCTGTGACGTTGGATTCGTTCTGGCCGACAATACCGCCGACGGTGGATGCCGTTGTCGCATTGTCAGAATAGACAAACCACTGGCCGGTGGCGGAAGTGTCGATTGTACCGCGGAGAGAGTTAAAGCCTGCCAGACCGCCCAGATAACCGGCGGCACGGACGGTCTCGCTGTTGTTGCTGCCGCGCAGGGCGACAAGCAGATCATTGGCGGCAAGACCTGTGTTGTTGTAAACGTTCGTGTAGCCCTTGTCCGTCACAGTGTCAACGCCCTTGAGACCCGCGTAGGTCTTGCCTGTGGTCAGCTCTGCCGCCATGCTGTTGATGCCGGCATTGGCATCTTCCGCACCCAGCCAATTTTTAACCTGTGCAACAAGGGCGGGTGTTGCTTTTTCGTCGCTGACCAGCGCTTTTTTGCTGCCGCTGCCCGTGATAGTGCCGTTGTTAGAGCCCGCGACGCCGCCCACAAAGCCATACCGTGCCGCAACAAGGCTGCCGCTGTCCGCTGCAATGTAACTGCTGCGGATGATGCCTTTGTTTGCATTGCAGCCTGCAATGCCGCCCACGTGACTGGCGTTCTGCAGCTTTTGGTCCGCGGTCTGGGTATCCGTAACGTTGAAAGCGCCCTGGGCCTGCAGGCTTATGTGCGTGACTGTGCAGTTTTCAATCAAATTATTATTGATTCCAGCAATGCCGCCCATCGTGCTGCCCGCGCTCGCCGCACCGCCATTGATGCTGCCGTTATTGCCAACGTTGCCGCCCATCGTGCCGGAATAGGTGCACTGATCCAGGGTACCGTCGTTCTGGCCTGCGACGCCGCCCAAATTTGTATATTTATCAAGATTTTGTGTAAGGTTCAGCAGAACGTCGGTGCTGCTGACCGTACCGTGCTCCGTGGTGCGGCCCACCGCGCCGCCCAGCGTGACGGTGTTGGTGCCCGCGCGCAGACCGGCGTCCAGCGCCAGCGCGCCGTTTCCGACCTGACAGCCGGTGACGGTGCCCTCGTTCATGCCCGCAAGGCCGCCGATGGTGACCGCCGGGGTGCTGAACCGCACGTTGGCGTTTGCCGCCAGCCTGACGTTGCGGATGGTCGCGTTCGCGCTGTTGTACGCCGCAACAGCGCCGATGCTCTCCGACGTGCCGGTGATCGTGCAGCCGCTTACGCTGCTACTGCTTTCCAGCTCGCTGTCTTGGCCGATGATGCCGAAGTTCGTGGCCGTGACGCCGCCCGCCGTGCCGTTGGCCGCGGTGACGGCGGCGCGGACCTGCACATTCTCAATCAGCGCGTTTTTATTATTATTGCCCGCGATGCCGCCCGCCTCGCCGTTGGTGGCGTAGACCTGATTTTGGGCATGGACGCAAGCGCTGATTTTGCCGCCCGCGGCGTTCTCGCCCGCAATACCGCCCGCATATTTTGTGCTGGCGCGCACCGAGGCACGGTTCTCCACACGGGTGATTTCGGCGCTGTTCGTACCGGCCACGCCGCCCGCGTAGTTGGCGGCAGTAACGCTGCCGCTGACCGCGCCGTTGGCGTTTTCAGTGCCGTAAATGCGGCCTGTATATATGCCGTTTTTCGTATTGATACCGGCCACGCCGCCCGCATAGCCGGTGGCGGTGACACTGCTTTGCAGCTGGTCGGACAGCGAGATATTGCCGACGTTGGCACCGGCCACGCCGCCCGCATACTGGTTGGCCTCCACCGTGTCAGTGCTGTTGTTCTCTGTGCAGATGATGAGGCCCTTGCGGGTGCTTGCCTCAGCGTCACCGCCCAGATTGACGCCCGCAATGCCGCCGACATAGCTGTCGCCGCGCACGGCGCAGCCCTGCGCCGGGTAGGCAGACTGAATAAGACCGCCGTTGACGCCCGCAACGCCGCCCAGATAGGTATACCCGTTTTCACGGTTGCCGAGGGACGCCGCCATGCTGCCGCCGGTGATCGTGCCCTCGTTCCAGCCCGCAAAACCGCCCGCGGCGCACTTGTGAGCCACTGTGCCGTAGTTTGTGCAACTTTCCAGCGTTGTGTTGGGTGTGGCATAGCCGATGATACCGCCCGCCAGTGCGCCGCACGCGGTGCCAAAGTCATAGCGGCCATCGGCCAGCACGTTCAGCGATACGCCGTTTTTAAACGCGCCGTTGGACGGGTTCAGGCCGCCGACGGACAGGGCGTTCTGCGTTGCGCCGTTGGCTGCCTTTTGAATCGTCAGCTTCGTGTCGGCGTCGTTTGCGCCGACGATGCCGCCGACGTAGATGTCGGCCTGCAGATTGAGCTCGTTCTTAAAATCGGTCAGGGTAATTGTGCCGTCCGCCGTATTCGCGTCGGTGCTGTCGGTCAGCACGCCGGTGTTCTGGTCAATCTTCGGCAGCAGCGCCGCCAGCGTGACGTTTGCGGGCTTGTCCGCCAGCAGACGGTTGTAGCCGATGATGCCGCCCGCGACGGCGTCGGCCTCGACGCGGCCCGAGGCCACATTGGTTATAAACGCGCCGTCGTCCGCCACGGTGAAGCTGCCCACCGGCAGGTTGGCGCCGATGACGCCGCCGACAAGCTGCTGACCCGCCACGCGGCTGACCTTCACAGTGGCGGAGGGCAGCGTGGAGGCGCAGTTCAGGCCGATCATACCGCCGACAGCCTTGCCCGCCGCCACGATCTGGCCGCTGATGGTCAGGTTCTGGCCGGAGGTGTTGGAGATTTTCGCATTTACATCGTTATAACCGGCCACGCCGCCCACGTAGTTGTTGCCGTACAGGATGGCACCCAGCGTCGGGGTGCTTGTATCCCACGTCACAACACCGTTTTTGCCGTTGCAGCCCGCGATGCCGCCGACGTAGTCGGCGCAGCCGCCCGCGGAGCTGCCCGCGGAGCTGCTCAGCTCCTTTAACAGGTTGATGCGGCGGGTGTCGGTGGCGTTGTCGCCGGACATACGGTTGGCGCAGTTCTGCACGGTGGCTTTGGCAGTCTTGTCTTCACTGCCACCCCAGTCGGCATCATTGACGCCGACGATGCCGCCGACGTAGGCCGCGTTCTTTCCAAAGGCCGCGACCAGACCCGTATTGGTCATGCCGCTGATTTGGCTGTTGCCGCCGTTGACCGACACGATGCCGCCGACGTAGCGGTTGCCAAAGACGTCACTGCTGTTCGTATCGTTCTGTTGTACGCCGCTGCCGGTAAAGCCACCAGCCAGACCGCCCACAAACCGGCTACCGAGCACGTAGCCCTTGCCGGTCTTGCAGCCGTTCAGCACAATTTCCTTGCCGTAGCCGACAAGGCCGCCGACGAAATCACCCTTGAGGGGGCTGGCGTCGGTCAATGTGCCGGTTTTTTTGTCGAAGCCCGCCTCGACCTGCTTCTTGAGCTGGGTCTCGGTCAGGTCGCTGCGGGTCACGCTGTTGCAGTTTTGCAGGGTCACGCCCCTGCCGTAGCCCGCAATGCCGCCGAAGAACTGCCCCAGCACCAGGCTGCGCGCATCGCCCGCGGTATCGCCCTTATAGTTGGCGCCCGCGCTGACCGTGCCGTTGTTCCTCAGGCCCGTCAGGCTCTGGGACACGCTGGTGTCCGTCGTAAACAGGTTGCCGACGACGCCGCCCGTAAAGCCGTTGCCGGTCACAAAGCCGTTGTTGACGATGTTCGTTTTACTGTCTGTTTTCATCTGGGCAGCGTCCACCGTGCCGAACACGCCGCCCACGCCGACGCTGCGCCAGAGGGAGTTCTCGTCATTCGGCTCAGCCGCCGCAGCGGCGTAGCGGGCCTTCTCGCCCTGCTGGTCTGCCGCTGTGTCTGTAACGTTTTTCGTGTCCTTGTCCACAAGCAGACCCGCCACCGTCACGTCCGACGCGACGGTCAGATTCTGCATGACGGAATCCGTTTCGGGTATGGCAACGCCGACGAGACCGCCAATGCCGCGCGGCTCGTCTGTATAATAGGTATAGTCTTTGCTATTGACGTTCAGCGTTTTCTCTTTGCGCTGCGTTGCGGTGGTAGTGTTGTTAAACGTCAGCGCCGCGGCCACCAGCGCACTGGTCGAGGAGTTCGTGCCGCGGGTCAGGGCGCAGTTTTCCAGCGTGCCGGTGTTGACGCCGCAGAGTGCGCCGACGGCGCGCACATCGCGCCAGTTCTCGTCGTCCTCCTCCAGCGCCGTAACGAATTTGGTTGCGGTCAGCTTGAGCTGTTTTTCGTTCGGCAGCGCACCGGCGGCGACGGTCTCGGTCTTGACGTTGACTTGAATGTCCGGGTCGCGCAGTGTGATGTAAGAAATTTTGCCCTTGTTCTCGCCGATAAGGCCGACATAGTGGTCGGCCAGCACGTCCTTCTCTGCCTTGCCGGTTTTTGCAACGGACTTGCTGCTCAATTGCAGATTGAGGATGGGCACACGGGTCGTTTGGGTTGTAAGACCCGTTGTTATGCTCGTAAGTTCGATTTTTTCGCCCAGTTCCGGGATCGTCGGCCAGGCGACAGGGTCATTGAGGGACGGCACCTTGGCTGCCGGGTACTGCCCACCCGACGCGCAGTAGACCGTGACGCCGCCGCCCGTCCAGTTCAGGCCGGTGCTGTTGCTGGCCTGGGGGGTCAGCATGTAGGTGCCCTCGCCGGCATTCTTCCAATCCGCGGACCAACGCAGATTGTACAGATGGCGGAAGTATTTCAGGTAGGCTTTGTCCGCCGTATCGACCTTGGCCAGCAGGGTGTTTTCCTTGTTCGTCGGCTCCTCTTTGCTGGCTGTGTAGGTGTCGCTGTAGTTCTCCCGCGGCTCGGCGCGCATGGCAATGTAGATGTCCTGCGGGTCGTTCAGCAGGCGGGTGATGCTGTACAGGCTCGTGGCGGCAACCTTTGCGTCGTTCTCACACGCGCGCAGCAGCGCCGCGTCCGCCATGGCATCCAGCGTCAGCACAAAGCTGCCCTTGTTGTAGCTTAACGGGAAGTAGAGTTTCTTCTCCTCGGTGCCGGTCTGCTGGCCTTCGTCGTTGTATTGGTAGATAACAACAGGCATCTCTGTGATGACCTGCTTGTTATCATCCGCCGCACCCGCGGTGTCGCGCTTGATCGTGATGGTAAACAGCGGCTTCGTCTTGCCGGTATCCTTGGCATCGTAGGCCGTGGCCGTGTAGGAGGTGTCCAGATCACCAAGGCTGGAGTTGCCGCTCCAGCTCAGGGTCAGCGTCTCGCCGTTCGTCAGGCGGGGATTTTTGACCTTCAGCTTCGTCTGCACCAGCTGCACAACGTTGACGCGGTCCTCGGCAGAGTAGTAGCCGACAAGGGTGTCATTGCGGCGGTGGTCATAGCTGCGGTCATAAATATTCGTAGCACCGTCCTGATTGAAGCGGAGTTTATCGGATTTGGTATCGTAAAAGACCGAGTAGACCTGCCCGCTCTGCACGTCGATCTCGACACAGATCGAGGCATTCAGCAGCGAGGCGTCGTAGATGTAATCGCCCAACAGCCGCTCCACCAGCGCGTTATGGTTGCCCGCGGCAGCGCCCGTGCGGTCATAGTAGAGCGCGGCCACGTTCTGGTCCAGTTCGCTCTTGGTGCGGCTCACAAGGGTATTGCCGCCCGCGTCGGTCACGGTGACGTCGTTCTGGAAGTGGTCGCCCGTGCTGCCCTCCTCCATGACCTGCTGGCGGAACGCATCCAGCTCCCCCGCCGTCTCCATCCGGGTCAGGGAGATCTGCGCCGTCTGGAACAGCGTGCGGGCGTTGGCCTCGTTCTTTTCAAACCGGGCCAGCCGCGTGTAGGCGATCAGCCCGCCGCCGACCAGCACCGCCAGAATGGCCGTGATAGCCAGAACGACCATCAGCTCCACCAGCGTAAAGCCTTTCTTATTGTTTTTTATATTTTTATTGTACTGCACCATAGATGCTCCCGTCGTTTCTCCGGTGAAAGGTTACAATTAGACACAATATCAGATTATATATATTGGCATTATACTCGGAATGTGACGTTTTCGCAAGAAACTCCGCGAGATTTCAGCAAATTTACACCAAATATAGTGGGTCAGCGGCAGCTTGTGCACGATTTCGCCATAATTTCCGTTATCTTTGAACAAAAAGCAGAGTTTTTTTCGCGAAATTCCTTGCAAATACAGGCCCGGCACGGTATACTAAATAGCGTGTTATTATATGGTAGAGGATGTGTAACAATGCTGGCAGCACGACTGGGCGCATGGCTGCGCCATACCGGGGAACGCTGGGCCAAAGCTGCGTTTGCGGAAAAGCTCGCCGTACTGCTGGCGCTGGGCGCTGTCCTGTATACTATTGTGACCGGCGCGGCGGAGCTGCGCTATCAGGCCCGTGCGCGGGAGGCCCTGGCACAGGTCAAGGCTGCGCGTCTGGCGGCCAGTGCCGTGTCTGCCCAGTGCTACTCCGCCGGGCAGACGTTCGCCGACCAGACAAGCGCGGACGGCTTTGCGGACGGCATCGCCGAGGAAATCCGCACGCTGGGCTCACTGCCCGGCACGGTGACGCTTTTGCAGATCGACCCGAACGGCTACACCGTGCAGCGGCTCCTGTATCAGGAGAACGGCATGTACGCCATCTATGATGCCGACGACGGTTACCGCGTTTTCCGCGCGGAGGACCGGCTGCAATACGGCGCGGGGGTGGGCCATGCTGCTGCTTGAGCTTCTGTTGGGACTCATTCGTTTTCTGCTGGGCGCGGCGCTGTTCAGCTTTATGAACGTCGTTGCGTGGCGGCTGCCGCGGGGCATGGACCCGCTGAAGGGCCGCAGCGTATGCCCGCAGTGCGGCCACACGCTGGGTGCGCCGGACTTAGTGCCTGTGTTCAGCTGGTTATTCTTGCGCGGGCGGTGCCGCCACTGCGGTGCGCACATTCCGGCGCGGTACCTGCTGGTGGAGCTTCTGGGCGGCGTGCTGGCGCTGGGCTGCACTTGGCGGTACGGCGCTGCCTACGCCCTGCCGGGCGGACTGTTCGGCATGAGCTGGGCCGCGCTGCTGGCGCTGGCGGTCTGCGGGATCTTGCTGAGCGTTTCGCTCATTGATGCCGAGACGCAGACCATCCCGGACCGGCTGAATCTGGCGATGGCGGTCTGCGGCGCGGTGAGCGTGCTGCTCTCCCCTGCCGACTGGCTGCCGCACATCATCGGTGCGCTCTGCGTCAGTGTGCCGATGTTTCTGCTCTGCCTTGTCATCGACGGCGCGTTCGGCGGCGGCGACATCAAGCTGATGGCAGCCGCCGGGCTGTTCCTGGGCTGGCAGAATACGCTGCTGGCGATGTTTTTCGGCATTGTTTTTGGCGGTATATACGGCATATACCTGCTGGCCGCCAAAAAGGCAGGGAAGAAGGACCACTTTGCCTTCGGCCCGTTTCTGTGTGCGGGCATCGTGATCGCAATGCTGTTTGGCGGGCCCGTTTTGGAATGGTACTGCGCGTTTTTGTGACTGTGCTCTCCTGCCAATGCAAAATCGGCATCCGTCGCGGGGTTCTCTCCCTCCGGCGCTTCGCGCCACCGCTCCCCTTCTGGCGCCACGCGCCACCTCCCCCGTCCCGGGGGAGTCTGTCTCGCAGAGGGAGGCAAGGCGCCTTGGCCCCCTCTGCGAGGGGGCTCCGCCCGCAGGCGGTGGGGGAGTGAACCTTGCCGCTGCCTGTCGTTTACGATTTAATATTTTTCGGAGGAATCTCCCTCATGCCACGTTTTCGTTATACTGCCACCAATGAGAAGGGCAAGACCGTCCGCGGACTGCTTGAGGCCCCCAGCGAGGAGGCACTCTACGCCAAGCTGCGCAATGACGGCCTGTACATGACCGACGCGCAGGAGGCCCAGAAGGCCCACGCGACGTTCCGCCCGCTGAAAACCGCCGTGCTGGCGGATTTCTGCCGCAACCTGGGCACCCTGCTGACTGCCGGTGTGCCGCTGGTGCGTGCGTTCCGCATCATGGCGGACGAGCGCACCATCGACGCCCGCCAGAAGGCCCTGTATGAGGCCATCCTAAGCGAGCTGCGCAAGGGCGTGCCGCTGTCCGATGCGATGGAGTCCTGCGCACCCGCGTTCCCCACCCTGCTGCTGGCCATGATCCGCAGCGCCGAGGGCACCGGCAGCATCGACCACGCCTGCGCCCGCATGGCGACCTACTATGAGCGTGAGCACAAGATGAACCAGCAGGTCGGCAACAGCATGATGTACCCCTTTATCCTGTCCGTGCTGATCGTCGGCGTTATTGCGATTTTGATGACCTTTGTTCTGCCGCAGTTCAAACCGATGTTTGACCAGATGGAGACCCTGCCGTTCCTGACCCAGCTGCTGTTTGACGTCAGCGACTTTGTCGGTGCAAACTGGCCGGTGCTGCTCGTCGTGGCGGCGCTCATCGTCTTTGGCGGCAAGCTCCTGCTGGCGCAGCCGAAGGTCCGCCGCCAGTGGGACCGCTTCATCCTGCACGCGCCGGTGGTCGGCGTGCTGAACCGCAAGATCTGCACGGCACGCTTTGCCAGCACGCTGTCCAACCTGTACGGCAGCGGCGTGCCCATCATCACGACACTGGCCGCGGCACGCGACGCCATCGGCAACCGCTGGATCGAGAGCCAGTTCGGTGACGCGCTGGACAGCATCCGCGCAGGCCACAGCCTGTCGGAGGCGATTGCGGGCATCGACGGTTTTGAAGTGAAGCTCTCCTCCTCCGTCGCTGTCGGCGAGGAGACCGGCAAGCTGGACAGCCTGCTGGCGACCATCAGCGAGACGCTCGACTATGAGGCCGAGATGGCGACCAAGCGCCTTGTCACGCTGCTGGAGCCCGTTATGATCGTTGTTATGGGTCTCGTGGTCGGCGGCGTCGTGGCCGCGGTCATCGTGCCCATCTACCAGTCCTACGGCACCATCGGCGCGTCGAGCGGCGCGATTTAAATTCTATTCCGGGAGGCCCACCATGGCACTTCTTACCTCTTTATATCTGTGCAGCCGCACGGTGTATGCCGCCGTCGGCACGCCCACGGGCAGCGGGGCGCGCGTTGTCGCCGCCGCCCAGACTGAGCTGCCCGAGGGCTGCCTGATCAACGGTGTCATCACAAACGAGGCGGACCTGACCGCCGCGCTCAAAGAGTTTTTCACCGCCAACAAGCTGCCGATGAACCACGTGGCGCTGATTGCAGGCGGCAGCCAGTTCATGCACCGCATCCTGACGCTGCCCGCTATGAGCGAGAAAAAGCGGATGGCCGTGCTCTCCCATGAGCTTGCCAGCGGCGGCGCCGAGGTCAAGGCTCCGCTGGACGACTATATGCTGCTCTCCCGCGATGCCAAGACCCGCGTGGATACCGTGCTGGCCACCCGCGTGGAGCAGCGCGTCATTGCCGGGTACGACGCGCTGGCCAAGGCCGTCGGCTTCAAGCTGTACAGCATCGACTTAGGGCTGGCCGCGCCGATCAAGGCCGTGCGCACGATCCCCGATTTGCAGCAAAAAACCTTCGTGCTGCTGCAATTTGACGATGACACGATCTCTGCCTGCCTGTTTGTGCAGGGGCAGTACACCTACTCGACCCGCAGCCGCCTGTTCAACCCGCGCGGCTCGGCGGAGTCCGGCACCGAGATCGCGCAGAAGCTCTCGGGCCTGATCCAGTTCCACACGGCCAGCAAGAGCGAGCACCGCATTGAGACGGTCTGCTTTGCCGGCTCCACGGCGGACGACCTTGCGGTCTGCCGCCCGGGCTGTGAGGCGCTGGGCCTGCAGGTGGACCGCTTCCCGGATTCACCCACCGTCAGGCTGCCGTCCGGCACCGCGCTGGCCGATGTGCTCTACGCGGCGGGCAACCTGATCGCACGCTGATTTTTACCTGCAAATACTTGCCCCGGGGGCTTATCATTATGGCTATGAAACAGAACAACTTTTATCTGCGCTGGCAGAAGGCCGCCGGTGCGGCCAAGTCGGAGTCCCGCAGCCAGAGCCTGCGGACGCTGGTGCCCGGCCTTGCTGTCGTGGCTGTCTCCATGCTGGGCTGGGGTGTGCTGACGCTGCACACCTCAATGCTGAAAAGCCAGCGGGAGGACATCCTGAACTGGTGCAGCGACAATACCGAGCCATACCGCGCCGCAACGCAGGATTCCGAGTCTGCGGCGCAGTTCCGCTCGCTGACCGACTATTCCGACGGGATGACCGAGCTGCTGAACAGCTACCCCGACGTGACCAGCAGTCTGCTGCACCGGGTCGAGGCTGCCGGCGGGTCCGGCATCACGATCCAGTTCACCGACTACAACGCATCGACGGGCGAGCTGCTCTTTAACGCGAACTCCTCCCAGGTCATCGATATTCCGGCCTACATCCGTTCCCTGCAGAACTGCGGGGTGTTTTCCACCGTCAGCTACACCGGCTACAAGGCCGATGACGACGGCTATTCCATCGATCTGCGCTGTGTGCTGGCAGCGCCGCAGCAGTAAAGGAGGGCGCTATGGAAATTGCACCAATGACAAAGCGCGATAAAATTCTGCTGTACGTCGTTCTGATGCTGGCGTTCGTTGTGCTTTTTGTCCGGTTCCTGCTGATTCCGGGCCTTGAGAACCACCAGCAGGCCGACGCCGATCTGCGCGAGGCGCAGGACGCCCAGACCTCCATGCAGGATACGATCATGCTGGCCGGCACCTACGCCGCCGAGAAAAACAACAACTGGGGCGAACTGCAGACCGCCAACGCCAGCTACTACAGCCTGCTGAGCAGTGACGAGCTGGACACGCTGGTGACAAGCCTGGAGCTGAACCACAATTTACAGCCCGACTCGCTGACCATCGGCGAGCCCGTGACCCAGAGCCTTACCTATTATACCGCCAGTGAGAACGCCGGGCAGAGCGCTGCCCCCAGCGCAGCCGCGTCCGTCTTTGCCGGTGACGACGACAGTGACGACGACAGCATCACCGCTGACACCGTCGGCACGACGGCCCAGGGCAACGCCATTTTGCAGCAGATCTTAGCCTCCGACCTCATCCCGGACTATGACCAGCCGGGCTATTACCGCAGCGTGGCGATCAGCTTCTGCTGCACGGGCGAGGACAGTGATTTTCTTTCGATGCTGGACGACATGGCCGCGAACTACCCGTCCGTACAGCTTGTATCCTTCTCCATCGATACCCGCAGCTTCGCCGACACCGACGGCAGCGCCGTGACGGCCACGGCGTTCAATGTATCCCTGAACGTGATCCTCTGTGACAAAGGAGGCGTACAGCCGTGAAAAACATCCGCCTCGGCGACGTTCTGATCGAGTTCGGCTATATCACGCCCGACCAGCTGAACACCGCCCTTGCCTACCAGAAAGAGCACCGCGACCTGCGCGTCGGCCAGGCTTTGCAGGAGCTTGGCTACGTCAATGAGCGTCAGGTCCTGGAGGCACTGGCCCAGCGCCTGCAGCTTACAATGATCGACATCGAGCACACCAACGTCGATGTGACCGCCGTTGAGAAGGTCCCGCAGGAGCTTGCGCAGAAGTACGATATGCTGCCGATTGCGCAGAGTCCGCGCGCGCTGACAATTGCCGCCAACGACCCGCTGAACTACTACGCCCTTGAGGACATCCGCCAGCTGACCGGCCTCGAACCGGAGATCGTGCTGGCCGAGCTGGAGCCGCTGCGCCGCGCCATCCGCTACTATTACGCCGAGGTCAGCGCCCGCAAGGCGGCCCGCACCGCCAACGACAGCGACATGGCCGCCGCCCAGACCGAGGATCTGGCCATCGACATGACCGCCGAGGGCAGCGACCTCGACGCGCCCATCATCCGTCTGCTGAACAGCCTCGTGCAGCGTGCCGTCACGACGACGGCGTCGGATATTCACATCGAGCCGTTCGAGGGCGAGACGAAGGTCCGTATGCGCATCGACGGCGTCATTATTGACTATGTGACGCTGCAGCGTGCTTTGCACCAGCCGCTGATCGCGCGTATCAAAATCATGTCGAACCTTGACATTGCCGAGCACCGTATCCCGCAGGACGGCCACTTCCGCGCGCGCCTCGAGACCGGCCCCGACGTCAACGTCCGTGTTTCGATCCTGCCGACGGTCTTTGGCGAGAAGGCCGTTCTGCGTATTCTGTCCAGCAACACCTACATCAAAAATGCCAGCCATTTCGGCATGAACGACGAGACCTACAAGCGCTTTCTGCCGCTGCTGAACCGCCCGAACGGCATCGTCTACCTGACCGGACCGACAGGCTCCGGCAAAACGACGACGCTGTACATGGTCCTGCAGACGATTGCCGAGCGGCAGGTCAACGTCTCGACGATCGAGGACCCCGTGGAGCGCAACCTGGCCCGCATCAACCAGACGCAGGTCAACAACATTGCCGGCCTGACGTTTGAGAGCGGTCTGCGCGCCCTGCTGCGCCAGGACCCCGACGTCATCATGGTCGGCGAGACGCGCGACGCCGAGACCGCGTCCATCTCGGTGCGTGCGGCCATCACGGGCCACATGGTTTTCTCAACGCTGCACACAAACGACGCACTGTCGTCCATTGTCCGTTTGGAGGATATGGGTGTCGAGCGGTACATGGTCGCAAACTCCGTCGCGGGCCTCGTGGCTCAGCGTCTGATGCGCCGCGTCTGCCCGCACTGCGCCAAGCAGATGCCGGTCACGGCGGAGGAGCGCACCTATTTAGGGCCCGACATCCCGTTTGTGCGCCGCGGCACGGGCTGTACCCAGTGCAACGGCACGGGCTACCGCGGGCGTATCGCCATCCACGAACTGGTCATCATCAACCGTGAGCTGCGCGAACTGATTTCTGCCGGGGCAACGCAGGCGCAGCTGACCGAGGCCGCCCGCCGCAGCCAGGGCATGACGAGCCTGCGCGAGGCCGCCCTGCAGCTCGTCCGCGAGGGCGAAACCACCCCCGAGGAGCTGCTGAAGATCACGTTCTATGAGGAGTAAACAGGAAAGCAGCAGCTGACCGCAGGGTTCTCTCCCTCCGGCTCGCAGGCTCGCCACCTCCCTCGCAGAGGGAGGCAAGGCGACTTGGCCCCCTCTGCGAGGGGGCTGTCGCGAAGCGACTGGGGGAGAGAGCCTTCCGCCACCACCCTCTTTTCTGAAAAACGAGGTACACCATGCAGATCCATGAGCTCACCGCGCTGGCGCGGAACAGCAAGGCCAGCGATATTCATATCTCCGAGGGGCTGCCGCTGATGTTCCGCATCGACGGGCATCTCCAGCGCGCGCAGCTTGTCGGCCACCTTGACCGGCAGACCACCCTCCTCGCCGGGGACAGCAAAGGCGATCTCGGCCAGCTCGTCCAGCACATGGTCCGCGTCGATCTCACACAACGGCATCCCTCCTTTTCCCGAATGGGTATAAAAAAACCCGCGGGAGGAATCACTTCCTCTCACGAGTTTCGATGGTATCATATTACCACTGTTGGTTGTGAAATACAATGAAATTTTGCGAAATCTTCGGGAAATTTACTGAAATCTTTTTCACGCCCGCTTCGGCACGGCCATCCCCTCCACAGCCGTCCGGTGCAGCTGGTACGCCCGGCGCTGAACTACCCCCATCGCCTCCGCGATTTCCGAAAAATTCTGCCCCATCACATAGCGGCGGCGCAGCACCTCCTGCCCCGGCCTATCCCGCACCGTCATGATGCCGCACATAATCTCCGCGCGCGTTTCCATGCAGCTTTCCAGCTGCTGCTCCAGCCTTTTCTGCGCTTCTTCGATACGTTCTACGGCCCGCGGCAGCCTGTCCGCGTTAGGGCCGCTGCGCCCGGGCATGCCGCTCATGCAGGCCGTCACCCGCTCGGCGTCGCTGCGCAGCACCTCGATTTCTTCTTCCAGCATGTGCTGGCAGCTGACAGACGCCTGATAGCGACCCAGCCACTCCACTTTTTCCTTATAGTCCATCGCTGTCCTCCTTATATGTTGCCGCTCCTGTCAGGTATTGTTGGTTACTCTCATCTTAATGCAACAACATATAGTTGTCAATATATTTTTGCAAATTCCCGTCTGGCAATCCCAAAAACCGGACTTCCGCTTCTTTTTCCGCTTTCCCGCTTGACACCCGCCGCCCCTCCATGCTACGATGACGGTACTATAGGCAATACCTCATAATTCCCGCCTTACGGCTTAAGCACCGCTCCGGCGGCTGCGGCACGGCATCT
>OLQM01001530.1_pt1 | contig 25518 bp, 20 predicted proteins | sample 1673161 | NCBI WGS metagenome assembly OLQM01 (sample SAMEA3136761, study PRJEB25190) | human gut metagenome | reverse complement strand
GGTCTACGGTAGCCACGGTCTGTTGCGTCCCCTGGCAGCGGTCGCGCACCAGCAGTGATTGGCAATATTACTCTGATGGCATTTTACACCGTCGTATGCGGCTGGCTGATCTATTACTTTGTGAAATTTTTAACCGGGCAGAATCAGTCCTTCGGCTTTACACAGATGATTCAGAATCCGTCCGTCAACGTGTCCTATCTGCTCGTCACAGTCATCGTCGCTTTTCTGATTCTGAGCTTTGACTTACAGGGCGGGCTGGAACGCATCACGAAATATATGATGACCTCGCTGCTCGTTCTGATGCTGGTGCTGGCGGTCCACAGCCTGACCCTTTCCGGCGCGGCAAACGGATTGAAGTTTTATCTGGTTCCGGACTTTTCCAAAATCAACGGCTCCGTCATCGTCGGCGCGATGAACCAGGCATTTTTCACACTGTCGGTTGGAATGGGAGGCATGGCTATTTTCGGCAGCTATATTGACAAAAAGCGGTCGCTGATGGGGGAATCCGTCACCATTATTTTACTGGACACCCTCGTGGCAATTCTCGCAGGGATCATCATGTTTCCCGCCTGCTTTACCTACGGGCTGGAGGTCAATGCAGGACCCAGCCTGTTATTCGACACCATGGCGGATGTCTTCAACCACATGGCTGGCGGACGTATCTGGGGCACTCTGTTTTTCCTGTTCATGGTGTTCGCCGCCCTTTCAACGGTCCTGGGTGTCTGCGAAAATATTCTCGCCATGATTCGCGAACTCACCGGCTGGTCACGAAAAAAGGGCTGCATTGTCTGCGGCGCCGGCATTTTTGTCCTGGCTCTGACAACTGCCCTCGGCTACAGCCTCCTGCATTTTCAGCCCTTCGCAGCAGGCACGGCATGGCTGGATTTCTGGGATTTTATCGTATCCAACAATGTATTGCCCCTCGGTTCCCTGGTGCTTGCTCTGTTTTGCTGCAACAGCTTTGGCTGGGGCTGGGAGAATTTCGTACAGGAAGCCAATACCGGACACGGTTTAAAGGTGAAGGCATGGATGAAACCAGTCTTTCGCTTCGTCGTCCCGATTGCCATCGTGTTTATCTATTTCTACGGCATGGCGACATTTGCGTGGCGCTAGGCACAAACAATAGAATGCACGCTCTGCGAGCATTCTATTGTCATGAAAAATAAGCTGCCCGGAGGATTTTTTCATTCCTCCGGGCAGCTTATTTTTATGCTCTGTCTAAATCCGTCTCCGTCAGGTGTCCCTATGCCTTCCGTATCCCGTCTTTTTTTTCAAATCTTCATAAAGCAGCTGATAATTCTCGTATCTCCCCTTGCTGATTTCGCCATTATCCACCGCTTCCTTCACCGCACAGTCCGGCTCCGCCAGATGCGCGCATCCCCGGAACCTGCAATTTCCGGCATGTGCTGCGATTTCCGGAAAATAGCCGCCCAGCTCTTCTTTCTCAATGCCGAATAACTCAATCGACGAAAAGCCCGGCGTATCCAGAATGTAGGTATCCTCTTCCACCCACATCAGCTCCGTATGCCGTGTCGTATGCCGTCCCCGTTCAATTTTTTCGCTCACTGCGCCTGTCTGCATCTGTACACCATCCTGCAGCAGGTTAATCAGAGACGATTTTCCGACTCCGCTGGGACCAGCAACAGTCGTCGTCTTCCCCCGAAGATACTCCCGAATCGCTTCAACGCCTTCCTTTTGTGCCGCGCTGACAAACAGCAGCGGATAGCCACTGGTGCGATAGCGTTCCCTTACTTCCGCGATCATTTCGTCGGAAGCCAGATCCGTCTTGTTCATACAGATCAGTGCAGGAATTCCCTGTTTTTCCATTAAAACCAGAAACCGATCCAGTAAGTTAAAGTTCGGTTTGGGGCTCACAAGTGCAAAAATGACAAGCGCCTGATCCACATTGGCTACTGCCGGTCGGATCAGGCTGTTTGTTCTCGGCAGGATTTCATCCAGATTTCCCTTTTTTTCTGTTTCGTCCAGGACACTGATTGAAACCAGGTCGCCCGGCAGGGGCTTTTCCTTATCTTTTCGGAAAATGCCCCTTGCACGGCATTCGTATACGCCCTGATGGGTGTGCACATAATAAAATCCGCCGATTCCCCTGATGATTTTTCCCTGCATCCGCTTATCCTTCCGATGTAAACATGACCTGGCGCTGCACGGTCTGTCTTGTTGTCGTTCCGGGCACGGTTACAAGGTTTCCATCCTCGTCCGTCGTCGTGGTCGCCTCACCTGTTACCGTATATTCGTAGGTAATCAGTCCTGCCGGATCTGCCATTCCATGCAGATTGACTGTCGTGATCGGGAAAGAACGAACTGTCGTCTTTAAATATTCCGTACCGGACTGTCCGGTGATCGTTACTGTACACTCGGTTCCTTCTTTGTACTGGGGATCCAGATCTGCCGGGCTTGCAACCGCTTCCTGATATGCGTAGGTAACCGCTTTGGGTCCGACGCTGATTCCGATGTCGATCGTAGAACCGGGCTCTACCGCAGCACCTGCCGTATAGCTTGCATAGCATACCTTTCCGGCAGGAACCGTGTCATCGCTCATATCTTTCTGGTCCCCAACCAAAAATCCGTTTGCTACCAAAATTGCAACCGCTGTCTCCGCATCCAGACCGATGATATACGGCATCGTATTTTTACTGCCGGTATCCGGTCCCTGGCTGATCACGATCGTCACGGCAGAGCCGGAAGCTGCACGGGAACCACCGACCGGATTCTGGGAAATAACCTTTCCCTTTTCAATCGTATCAGAGTAGCCGTCCGCTTTCGTCACGGTAAATCCGCTTCTGGTCAGCGTTGCGGTCGCATCCGCCTCCAGTGCTCCTAACACATCAGGAACCGGGACTCCGTCCGTATCGGAAGCAGGTGCTGTGCCGCTCACGGTCAGCTGTACCTGCGTACCGGAGGAAACCGTCGTACCGCCCTGTACATCCTGTGAAATGACATTGCCCTCCGCTACCGTATCGGAAGTCTCATAGGCAAATTTTACCTTCAAACCAAGGTCTTCTAAGATCTTCTGCGCCTCTGCCGCGGATTTACCGGTCACATTCTCCACCGTCACCTGTGCAGACGTCGCACCAAAATTGAAAATACCTACTGCCCTGCCGACTAAAAAGATCACGGCACAGCCGATTAAAACAGCGCCGATGATCGCCAGCAGCGTCGTGATTTTTTCCATTCTGGAATCGTCATCGTACTCCTCATCCTCGTCATCTTCTTCCTCATCTTCCGGCTCTTCATAGACGGGCTGTTTTTTCTTCTTGGGCTTCTGGGGCGTCTCGTTCTTTTTCAGGCGCGTTCCCTCTGTCGCCTCTTTATTTCTGCTTTCGTTGATTTCCTTGCGTTCCCTGGAAGTCACGGTACGGGTCGCCATCGCCTCATCCGGGTTCTCGATCTGGACAAAATCCTCGTCCGGGGACATCAGCGCCTTTTTCAGGTCAGCAATCAGCGCCGCCATACTGTGATAGCGGCGATCCGGACTTTTCTGGGTACATTTTAAAACAATCTGTTCCACGCAGACCGGAATTTCCGGCACGTATTCTCTCGGAGACGGCATTTCTTCCTGAATATGCTTGATCGCAATCGCAACCGTCGTCTCACCGTTGAACGGAACGCGTCCGGTCAGCATTTCGAAAAGTGTAATACCCATCGAATAAATATCACTCTTTTCGTCGCTATATCCACCTCTTGCCTGCTCTGGAGAAGTGTAATGCACAGAACCCATGACGTTTGAGGTGATCGTGTTGCTCGTCGCCGCTTTTGCAATGCCGAAATCCGTCACCTTTACCTTGCCGTCCTTGGAAATAATGATGTTCTGCGGCTTGATATCCCGATGGATAATATGGTTGTTATGGGCTGCTTCGATGCCCATGCATGCCTGAATGGCGATACTTAACGCCTCCCGCACGGACAGACGCGCCTTTTTTTCGATATATTTTTTGAGCGTAATGCCGTCTACGAGTTCCATAACGATGTAGTAAACCCCGTTATCTTCCCCGACGTCATACACATTTACAATATTCGGATGCATCAGACTGGCTGCTGCCTGGGCCTCTACCCGGAATTTAGATACGAAATTCGTATTTTCGGAAAATTCCTGCTTCAGCACTTTCACCGCTACATGCCGGTTCAGTTTGTGATCCTTTGCCTTATAAACATCTGACATTCCGCCCATCCCGATGCGCTCGAGCACCTCGTAACGGTCGCCTATCATTGTTCCTATCTTAATCATCCGCTCACCTCATCTGAAAACGGCTCCATAATAATCACCGCGATATTATCTCTTCCGCCGTGGTCGTTTGCAGCCTGCACCAGCCGCTGCGCCCGCTCTTCCACGTTGCCTTCTCCTTCCAGAATCTGCAGGATTTCTTCATCCTCCAGCATTCCGGTCAGGCCATCCGAGCACAGAAGCACCCGGTCTTTTCCTTCCAGCGGAACCAAAAACAGATCCACCTGCAGATCATCCTCTACGCCTACGGCACGGGTAATGATGTTGCGATCCGGATGGATCCTCGCCTGTTCCCGACTGATTCCGCCAAAGCGCACCATTTCCTGTACCAGGGAATGATCCTCGGTAATCTGACGGATGCCGACATCATCTGCAATATACAAACGGCTGTCCCCGACGTTTGCAACCTGAAGCTGCCGGTCTGCGCAGGTGGCGGCTACCACTGTAGTCCCCATTCCACTCAACTGTTCATCCTCCGCTGCCGTCTGCCGGATACACTCGTTTGCATGACGGATCGCATCCACCAAAATTTCTGCCGGGCTGTCCGCCTGGCTTTGCCGGATCTGCTCCAGAATCGTCTCCACTGCAAGGCGCGATGCATAACCGCCGCCCCGATGACCTCCCATTCCATCTGCTACAATAAACAGGTTGGGAAGCTTTCCGATCTCATCGGTGGTCATCCACGCATAGTCCTGGTTGAAGGATCTCTTTTTTCCAATATCTGTAATCGCGTAAGCTTTCATTCGCTCACCCTCTCTGTATTCGGAATTTCACCCATTATCTTTACCATACTAGCACAAAAATACAAAAAGGACAAGCTGTTATCCGGCATTGTCCTCTTTCGGGAAGGTTCACTCGCTCTGCTCTTCCATGTGTCTGCGGCGCAGCTGTCCGCACGCCCCGTCGATGTCCCTTCCCATCTCACGACGGATTGTGACGTTGACGCCGCCTTTTTCCAGACGCTTCTGGAACGCTGCAATCGCGGCATGGTTGGACTGTACAAAATCCCGCTCCTTGATCGGGTTGACCGGAATCAGGTTGACATGACTGCCCAGCGGCGCTGCCAGACCGATCAGCTCTTCCGCGTCCTCTTTTGTATCGTTGACGCCGCCGACCAGACTATATTCAAAGGTCAGCCTCCGTCCGGTTTTGTCCGCATAATTGCGGCAGGCGTCCATCAGCTCCTTCATTCCGTATTTGTTAGCGATGGGCATCAGCCTGCGGCGCTTTTCATCTGTCGTCGCATGCAGGGAAAGCGCTAGCGTGATCTGAAGCTTTTCCTCCGCCAGCTCATACATTTTCGGCACAATTCCGCAGGTCGAAACCGTCACATTGCGCTGGCTGATATTTAAACCGTTTTCATCCGTCAGCATCCGCAAAAATACGAGCAGATTGTCGTAATTATCCAACGGTTCCCCGCTTCCCATCACGACGACATTACTTACCCTCTCCCCGGTCAGCTTCTGAATCCGGTAAATCTGATCCAGCATTTCCGCAGGCGTCAGTCCCCGTTCCAGACCGTCCAGCGTAGACGCGCAAAAGCGGCAGCCCATCCGGCAGCCAACCTGAGAGGAAATACAAACTGAATTGCCATGCTTATACTGCATCCACACACTCTCCACCAGATTTCCGTCCGGCAGCGCGAATAAAAATTTCTTTGTCCCGTCAATCGCAGAGGTCTGCTCACGCACTACCCTGAGGGTTGTCAAAGGATATTCTTCCTTTAACCGGTTGCGAAGCGCCGCCGAAAGATTCGTCATTTCGTCATAATCTCCCGCCAGCTTGACATGCATCCAGTCGTACAGCTGTTTTGCCCGAAACGGTTTTTCGGAAAGCTCTGTCATTTTTTCTTTCAGTAAATCAAGCGGCAGGGACTTTAAATCCCTGCTTTCTCTGTTTTCCATCGTCTATTTCTTCCTTCTCAGTCTTGCCATAAAAAATCCGTCGGTGTCCCACTCGCCCAAAAACAACTGCAAAAATCCTGCTCTTGTCTGTTGGCTGTGGAGACATTCCGGCAAAAACGGGTCGATGCTCTCTGCTTCAAACGGATACTTTTCGGTCACGTACCGCACCATCTCTTCGTTTTCTGACACATCCAGGGTACATGTCGAATACAGCAAAATACCGCCCGGCTTTACATACTGCCAGCATGCGTCCACGATCTTTTTCTGCAAAGTGACAAGTGCTGCCAGATCTTCTTTCGTTACCCGGTAACGGATTTCTTTTTTTCTGCCGATTACGCCAAGCCCGGAGCACGGAACATCCAGAAGCACCACGTCCGCGCTTTCTTTATACTGCTCCATAAAAACTGACGCATCCCAGACATTGACCGAAACGTTACTGCACTTCATCCGGTCAGTATTTTCCAGAATCAGCGCAGCCTTTCTTTCGGAAACATCTCCGCAGATCACCTTCCCGCTGCCCGCCTTTCTTGCTGCAAGCGTTGTTTTTCCGCCCGGCGCGCTGCAAAGATCCATGACCGTCATTCCACCTGAAATTCCTGCTGCCTCCACCGCGAGCATGCTGCTGACGTCCTGCGCATAAAACAGCCCTTCTGCAAAGCCCGGCAGATGACCGATGCCCTCACAGCCTTCCAGGTTCCACGCATCTGCATACAACTGGTGCTTCTGCACCGTCACGCCTTCCGCTTCGATCGCTGCGATTTCCTGTGCCTTTTCTTCTTCCGTCAGACGGCTGTCCAGACGGATCGTCAACGGACGCCCATTTTTCAGTCTCTCCAGCATAGGTTCCGTCTTTTCTTCTCCATACTGCGCTTCCCAGAGAGAAATCATCCACTCCGGCACGCTATAGCGCACCGAAAGTGCCTGCACAGGGTTCTTTTGAAGTTCCTGCCAAAACGCACTCTCCGAATTCAAAATTTCTTCTTTGTTCCGTGTAATTGTACGCAGTACACCGTTTACAAAACCGGACAGCCGCTCAAAGCCCTTTTTCTTTGCCAGACGCACGGCTTCGTTGCATGCCGCAGAATCCGGCACGGTGTCCATATACAAAATTTGATAGACCGACAGGCGCAGCAGACTGCGGATCAGCGGTTTCATTTTGTTCGTCGGCGTTTTGGAATACGCGTTGATGACATAGTCCAGCGTCAGGAGACTTTCCAGCGTTCCTTCCGTCAGACGTTTTAAAAACGCTTTTTCCCGCGGATCTTCGTAGTCGTATTTATTTAAGGTATCCCGGATCAGGCTGCTGCCGAAGTTTTTGGTCTTCTCCATCTCCACAAACAGGAGCAGCGCTGTTTCTCTTGTATCCATTTTCTGTTCTCCATGTTCAGGGCGCGGTGCCCCGCTGTTTCAGGCTACGCGGTCAGTCCCTGCGGTCGTCCCGCCTGGACAGCATCACCAGCCGCAGCAGGTTCAACAGCGCCGCCGCTGCTGCCGCAACATAGGTCATTGCAGCCGCCCGAAGCACTCTGCGGCTTCCCTCTGCTTCGTTTTCCGATAAAATTCCGTATTCTGTTAAAAATCCCATCGCCCTGTGACTTGCATCGAATTCAACTGGAAGCGTCACGATCTGGAACAGCACCGCTGCCAAAAAGACCCAGATACCAATCTGCATCAGCAGCTCGTTAGAACCCAAGAACAGCCCCAGGACGAAAATCGGCAAACCGAATTTCGAGCCGAAATTTGCAGCCGGAACGAGGGCCGAACGGAATTTTAACGGTGCATAGCCCTTGGCGTCCTGTACCGCATGGCCGCACTCGTGCGCTGCAACTCCCACCGCTGCAACACTCGTCGCATTGTAGGTCGCATCTGACAGACGCAGTACCTTGGAGGACGGATCATAATGATCTGTTAAGTTGCCACTGATATGCTCAATCCGCACATTCGTCAGACCGTTCCGGTATAAAATCCGCTCCGCAGCCTCTGCTCCGGTCATGCCGCAGCTGCTTCTGACGCGGCTGTAACGTTTAAACGTGCTGTTGACCTGAGCGCTCGCGATCATCGAAAGCACCGCGCCCAGAATTACAAGAAGATACGTCACATCATAGTAATAATATCCCATGTATGCCAAAACGCTCATCCAAGCACCTCTCCTTCCTCTACCTTACAGCCCAGCAAAAAGTCGTGCACCTTCATGCGCTTTTTGCCTTCCAGCTGGACTTCCTGCAGGCACAGTACGCCATCGCCGGTCTGAACAAAGATTTCCTTCTTCGTCACCCTGGCAATACTGCCGGGCATAGAGTAAGCGGCAATGCCTTCTTCCTCCGCAGGCTTTGCCTGCCAGATTTTCAGCATTTTCCCTTTACAGGAAGTGTATGCACCCGGCCAGGAATACAGTCCACGCACCTGTCTGTCGATGGAAAGCGCGCTCTGGTTCCAGTCAATCTGTCCCATCGCCTTGGTCAGAAGCTTTGCGTAACAGCTTTGGGAATCATCCTGCTTTGTCGCAGTCAGCGTACCCGCTTCCAGCTTTTGAAGCGTTTTCACAATCAGCTCTGCGCCTACTTTGGACAGCTTTTCTTCCAGCGAAAGGTCGGTATCAGTGTCCTCAATTACAACTTCCGACTGTGTCAGGATATCACCGGTATCGATTCCTGCATCCATCTGCATGATCGTCACGCCGCTCTTTTTCTGTCCGTCCATAATTACACGATTGATCGGTGATGCCCCGCGATAGGCGGGAAGCAGAGAGGCATGAATGCACAGGCTTCCATAATGGGGCAGATCCAGGATCTCCTGTGATAAAATCTGTCCGAATGCTGCTACCACATAAACATCCGCTTCATACTGCCTGAGACGCTCGATTTCCTCTGCTCTCTTAATCTTAATCGGCTGCAGCACCGGAATATCATGCTGCAGCGCGCATTCCTTAACCGGGGACATCTGCAGTTTTCCACTGCGCCCCTTCGGCTTGTCCGGCTGTGTCACAACCGCCGTTACCGTATGTCCTGCCGCAAGCAGTGCTTCCAGCGGAGCGACTGCAAAATCCGGCGTTCCCATATATACTATCTTCATCTTGTCCTCCATTCTGCAGGCGCCTGGCACCGTGGAAATTACAATTCAAACCTGCTGATTGGCTTCTGCATTGCATTCCAGGCTGCGCTGTACTGCCCTTATTCTTCGTCGAGTACCTCTGTCCCGTCCATTTCTTCGTAATATTCTTCGGTATCCATCAGCTGTCCTTCTACCTTGGACACATACAGCTCACCGTCCAGATGATCTGTTTCATGGCAGATTGCACGCGCCAAAAGCTCGGTTGCTTCGATTTCATACGCTTCCATGTTTTCGTTAAACGCAATCGCCTTGACGTAATTGGGTCTTGTCACTGTGCCTGTCTTGCCGGGAACAGAAAGACAGCCCTCACCGCCGGTCTGCTCGCCGGATGTTTCGATAATTCTGGGATTGATCATGACAATCGGATCTTCTCCGGTCGTATCAATTACGACGATTCTCTTTAAAATGCCGACCTGGGGCGCTGCAAGTCCGACGCCGTTTGCCTCGTACATCGTATCAAACATGTCATCGATCAGCTCCTGAATGCGGGGCGTCATCTCCTTGACCTCTTTGCATTTTTTATTCAGGACGGGATCTCCGATCGTTCTGATATTGCGAATTGCCATTCTTTTGTTCCTCTCTTTCTGATGTTCTGTCTTACGCTCTGTTATCGGTTTGCTGTCCTTTCCTGCTTTGCAGGCAGCATCTGTCTCCTGATGATTTTCTAGAAGCTGTGCACCGGATCAAAATCAAACTGACACAGCGCTTTCTGCCGCTGCGGCAGGCTGCGCATCTGCTCGATTCCGTCCTTTAATTCTACCAGCTTTTCGTAGTCATGGTTTTTTAAATAAATACCATAGCGGTAAACGTCGTTGATTTTGCCAATCAGTGCCGGCGCAGGACCGATCACAATCGTATCGGGCAGGGCAGCGCCGGCGGCGTTGTGTGTCGCGGCGGGTGTTGGTATTTGCACAGTGCCTGACATTTTCTGTGTAAACTGCCGCGACTGAGTTACCTGTCGCGACTGCGTTCGCTGTCGTACGTAACTCGCTGCCTCTTGTGCGCCTGCAAGCGCCTCTTCCTGCTTTTTGGAATAAAACTGCACCGCAAGGATGTGAGACGCAGGCGGATAGGAAAGCAGCTGCCGATACGTCAGCTCTTCTTTATAAAATCCCTCATAATCCTGCCGTGCAGCATACTGAATGCTATAATGATCCGGCTGGTAAGTCTGGATCACAACCTCACCTGGACGGCTTCCGCGTCCGGCACGCCCCGCCGCCTGCGTCAGCAGCTGAAACGTCCGTTCTCCGGCACGGTAGTCGCTCATGGACAGCGACAGATCCGCCGCCAGCACGCCGACCAACGTCACCGCCGGGAAATCATGCCCTTTGACGATCATCTGCGTACCGACCAGAATATCCGCATCCCCTCTGGCAAACGCCGCCAGAATCTTTTCATAGCTTTCCCGCGTGCGGGTCGTATCCGCGTCCATACGCAGCACTCGTGCCTGCGGAAACATTTTATGAAGCTGTTCTTCCATCGCTTCCGTTCCCGCCCGAAAACCCAGTATATATTTCGAACCACAGGACGGACAGAGCTTCACAGCAGGCTGCTCATACCCGCAATAATGGCAGACCAGCCTTCCGCCCCTGTGCTCCGAGAGGGAAACGTCGCAGTGCGGACATTTGCATACATAGCCGCAGGCACGGCACGATACAAATCCTGCATAGCCGCGCCGGTTCAAAAACAGCATCGACTGCTCTTTCCGCGCCAGACGATCCCTTAATTTTTCCTGCAGGCTCACCGAAAAAATCGACCGGTTGCCATTTCGCAGCTCTTCGCGAAGGTCTGCGATTTCCACTCTGGGAAGGCTTCCGCCGGTCAGTCGCTTCGTCAGTTTATAAAAATGATAGTCCCCCCTCTGAGCACGACTGTAAGCTTCCAGCGAAGGCGTTGCGGAACCCAGCACCAGCGCTGCATCGGATAGCTCAGCGAGCTTCTGAGCTGTCTCCCGCGCGTGATACTTCGGGCTCGTTTCGCTTTTATAGCTCAGCTCATGTTCCTCATCCATCAGGATCATCCCGAGATTTGGAAACGGCACAAACAGCGCCGACCTTGGACCGATGATAACATCCAGCTCCCCTCGCTCTGCCCGCCTGCACTGATCCTGTTTTTCCCCGACGCTGAGCGTCGAGTTCATCACGGAAACCCGGTCGCCGAAGCGCGCCGTAAACCGCTGCACCGTCTGATAGGTCAGCGCAATTTCCGGAATCAGCACGATGGACTGTCGTCCTCTTTTTATCATGCCCTCAATGAGCGCCAGATAAACCTCTGTTTTTCCGCTGCCCGTGATACCGTGGATCAGGCTCGGCCTGCGGTCATTTTGGTCAAAAGCGTTTAAAATTCCATTTACCGCCCCTTGCTGTTCCTCCGAAAGCGTCTTTTTTTCCGTTTCTTCGCCCATTCTCCGGATCGGGTTACGGTACGCTACAGAAGCATGTACCTTTAACACGCCGTCGGATTCCAGCTTGCTGATTACAGACGACGGAACCTTTAACCTTTTGGTCGCTGCCTCCCACGAAATCGTCCGGTTCGTCATAAGCTCCTGTAACAATCGGAGCCTCGCTGTCTGATGCTTTCTTTCCATCTGCGCAGCCAGCTCCTGCGCCTGTGCATCCTGTAACAGCAGCTCAATGCTTTTTCGCTCTTTTTCCCCGACGGTCGCCCTCGCAGGCAAAACGGTTTTCAGAGCCTGTATCATCGTAGAACCGTACTGCTGCTTCATCCACGCCGCCAGCACGATCAGACGCTGTGACGGCTCCTTTGTTCCCGGAAGCACAGAATCGATCTCTTTCATCCGTTCCCGCGGGAACTCCGAATAATCCGTCACCTCGATCACATAGCCGGTGCGCAGCGCATTTCCTGCACCAAACGGAATTTTTACCCGCACGCCGGGTGTCACGCTGTCTGCCAGGCGCTCCGGAATCCGGTAGCCGAAGGGCCGATCCACTTTTTCATGGGAGATATCCACGATCACGTTCGCAAATTCTTTTTTCAAAAAGAAATTCCTCTTTCTTTTAAGATATCCGCAATCAAATCTCTTTCATCCATCGGATATTTCACACCCTTAATTTCCTGATAATCCTCGTGTCCCTTACCGGCGAGCACAATGATGTCGCCGGGCTGCCCGTGGTCGATCGCATAGGCAATGGCTTCTTTGCGGTCCGGGATGGAAATATAGACGCCATCTGTCTTTTTCATGCCTGTAATAATGTCTTCGATAATCGCCTCTGGCTCTTCAAAACGCGGGTTGTCGGACGTGATGATCGTAAAGTCCGCAAGATTTCCGGACACCTCTCCCATCTCAAACCGGCGCTCCCGGGAACGGTTGCCCCCACAGCCGAACACGCAGACCAGCCTTCCGTGCTCATACTCCTTTAACGTCGTCAGCAGACTTTTCAACGCCATCGCATTGTGGGCATAATCAATCATCAGGGTAAACGCATTCGAAACCTTGACCATTTCGATACGTCCCTTAACCTTTGCTGCCAGAAGCGCCTTACAGATATCCGCCTCCGACACCTTAAAATGTCTGCAGATCGCAATCGCAGTCAGCGCGTTGTATACCGAAAACCTTCCCGGCATCGCGATTTCTGCATGGAAATTCATCAATCCGGTCACATCAAAGGCGATGCCGAGATGTCCCTGTCTGTTTGTAAACTGCAGGTTCTGTGCGCGCAGGTCGGCTTTTTTAGACATGCCGTAGGTTTCCAGACTGCAGGTGTGCTCCTTTGTAATAAGCTGCCAGTGCACATCGTCACAGTTTGCAATCCCGACGCGGCACTGCTGAAACAGCAGACTCTTACAATGCGCATATTCTTCAAAGCTCCCATGCTCGTTCGGTCCGATATGATCCGGCTCCAGATTTGTAAAAATACCGAAATCGAATACAAAGCCCTGGGTCCGGTGGAGCATCAGAGCCTGAGAGGAAACCTCCATTACAACGGTATCGCAGCCAGCTTCCACCATTTTGGCGAAATATTCCTGCAAAAGATACGATTCCGGCGTCGTGTTGACCGCGTGGATATGCGTGTCTCCGATGATAATTTCAATGGTTCCGACCAGTCCTACCTTCCGTCCCGCATTTTCCAGGATGGATTTTACCAGATAAGTAGTCGTCGTCTTGCCCTTCGTTCCGGTGATGCCGATCGTCGTCAGTTTTTTCGCCGGATGGTCAAACCACGCTGCAGACACGAACGCGAGGGCATAGCGGGTATCCTCCACCCGAATCACTGTCGTTTCCGTCTGCTCCGGAAGCTCTACTTCTTTGGATACGATAACCGCAGCCGCTTTTTTCTCTGCAGCCTCTGCGGCAGCCTGATGTCCGTCAAAATTTGCCCCCTTGATGCAGACAAACAGACAGCCTTCTACAATTTTTCGGGAGTCATACACGACCGCCGTAATTTCTTTTTCCAGATTTCCTCTTTCACAGGTAAATGTAAGCTCACTCAAAAGCTCTTTCAATGCTTTCATGAAATCGGTCTCCTTTCCGATCCGCTGCAGTTTCGCAGGAACGAACTATTACAATTTACAATCATAGCATATTGGCAGGCATCCTGCAATTTAGTACAAATTTTTCACCTTAAATTCGCGCTCCACCTCGCGGCGCTGATCCTTCTTTGCAATATCCTGCCGCTTGTCGTAGAGCTTTTTGCCGCGGCAGAGACCGATCTCCATCTTTGCGCGCCCGTCTTTAAAATAGACCTGCAGCGGCATGATCGTATAGCCTTTTTCCTTACATTTTGCGGCAAGCTTTAAAATTTCCGCTTTGTGCAGCAGAAGCTTTCTCGTGCGCAGCGGGTCTTTGTTGAACAGATTTCCCTTTTCATAGGGGGAAATATGCATGCCATAAACGTACATTTCGCCGTTGTCTTCCTGTATAAACGCTTCTTTAATGCTGCACTTTCCAAGGCGCAGGCTCTTTACCTCTGTTCCGGCGAGCGCAAGCCCGGCTTCCCAGGTCTCCTCTACAAAATAATCGTGATATGCTTTTTTATTGTTCGCGACCAGTTTCTGTGCTGATTTTGCCATCGTTTCCTCTCTTTTCCGCCTCTTCCAGCTCAAAATCCACCGTTCCGGCATACCGGTTTGCCCCCGTCACCCGAACCGTCACCGTTTCGCCCAGCTGATAGGTTTTGCCTGTGTGTTCGCCGACCAGCGCAGAGTTTTCTTCATCGAAGATAAAATAATCGCTGCGCAGGCTCGATACCGGAACCAGTCCTTCCACCGTATTCGGAAGCTCTGCATAAAAGCCCCAGCCCGTCACGCCGGAAATGACCGCTTCCATCGTCTCCCCGATATGCTTTTCCATATACTGCGCCTTTTTCATCTTTTCACAGATGCGCTCCGCCTCATCCGCACGCCGCTCCGTCTCGGACGAATGTTTTGCCACACCGTTTAAAATGTCCTCGTAATGCTCTTTTCGCTTTTCGTTTAACCGTCCCCGCAGAAACTCCTTGATAATCCGGTGAATCTGTAAATCGGGATATCGTCTGATTGGGGACGTAAAATGGCAATAATGTGTTGCTGCCAATCCAAAATGTCCACTGCAATCCGGCGAATAGACCGCGCGCTTCATGCTGCGCAGAATCAGTCTCGACAGCATCGCTTCCTCCGGTGTCCCTTCAATCTGATCCAAGAGCTTTTGCAGCTGCTTCGGATGGACGTCTGCCCCGTTTTCCTGGCGTTTTCCCTGTTTGCGCCCGATATGCAGCCGATAGCCGAAATTTCCTAAAAATACGGACAACTGCTGCATTTTTTCCGGATCCGGGTTATCGTGTACGCGGTATAAAAACGGCTCCTCCAGCCAGTAAAAATGCTGTGCCACCGTCTCGTTTGCCGCCAGCATAAAATCCTCGATCAGCTTCGTCGCGTCGTTTCGCTCATGCGGGTGAATCGACAGCGGCTCGCCGTTTTCATCCAGTTCGATCTTGCTTTCCGGAAAATCAAAATCCACCGCGCCGCGCTCTTTTCGCTTCTGCCGAAGCACCTTCGAAAGCTTCGCCATCTCTGTAAGCATCGGCGCTTCGTCGCAGTATGCTTCCCAAAGGGCTTCGTCGCCGTCCAGAATTTTTTGCACCTGCGTATAGCTCATGCGCTTGTCCACACGGATCACCGATTCCACAATCTCATAATTGCCGATAGTTCCGCCCTTGTCCACTTCCATCAGGCACGACAGTGCCAGTCGGTCTTCCCCGGCATTTAGCGAGCAGCACCCGTTGGACAGCTCCTTAGGAAGCATGGGAATCACACGATCCGGCAGATAAACGCTCGTTCCCCGTTCCTTTGCCTCCCAGTCCAGCGCGGAATTTTCCTGCACATAGTCTGCAACGTCCGCAATATGAACACCCAGCAGCCATCTGCCGTCTTTTTCTTCAAGGCTGACTGCATCATCCAGGTCCCGCGCGTCCTCGCCGTCGATCGTCACCATCCGTACCGCCCGGAGATCTCGCCGCATCACGCAATCCGTCTCGCTGACCGGCTTGGAGACGCGCTGCGCCTGATTCAATACCTTTTCCGGAAATTCATCCGGAATGCCAAGGGCACGCACAACAGAGAGCATATCGATGCCCGGCTCATCTCTTCCGCCCAGCACCTCTATGATCTCGCCCTCCGGACTTTTGCCCTCTTCCCGACTCTCGATATATTCTGCAACGACCTTCGCACCGTCATAGGCATCCTTTTTCTTTTCCCGCGGGATAAAAATATCCGGCAGCTTTTTGTTGTCCGGCACGACAAAGCCAAAGTTTTCACTCGACTGGTACAAACCAACTGCACGCAGGAGCTTCTTTTCTGCGCGCACATACCGTCCGCGCTTGGTCTGCTCTATTTTCCCCTCTTCCAGAAGCTCCTCCAAAATACGCTTTAGCTCGCGCCGGTCTTCCGGTTTTACCTGCATGAAGATCGCGAGCTCCTTTTCTTTCATCGGGACGTACTTTTCGTCCTCCACCAGCTCACAGATCAGTTTTTTTCTCTTTTCCAATAAATCTTCCATATATCACCTGTTATAAAATGAAACGATGCCTTCCGCTCCGCCGCAGTGCGATCTCATGTTATATACGAATTACTCCGTGCTTTACACCACTGTAATGCTGCCAAATCGAATCCGGCTTCTGCCGGATTCGTCGCCTGCGGCGGGTCGCGTAAGCGACATCTTCCGTTCCGCCGCAGTGCGATAAAATGCTTTTTTCACTTACAGCGTAGCTGCAAGTGAAAAAAGCACCCCGCCGTGCGGAGTGCTTTCGTAACATTCTGTACTTCTTATCCACGATATGCGCTCAGACAATACCGCTTATCAGCCCCAGATTCTGGTGATGTTCAGAATTACTGCAACTACCATGAAGCCGATTGCCAGCCATTTGGTAATTTTAACAAGCAGTCCTTCCATAGAACGACCTTTGTTCTTTCCCCAGTAGGTCTCTGCACCGCCTGCGATAGCGCCAAGTCCTGCATCTTTGCCTTCCTGCATCAGAACCAGAACTGTCAGGGCAATACACATCACTATAAAAATCACCGTTAAAATAATTCTCAGAATCTCCATGTTTCCTCACAATCCGCCGTTTTCCGGCTCTCCGTCCACATTTCATCTTTCTCTGCATTGATACCTCTCAATGCGAAACACATTGATTATAACATGAACGCTTCCAGAAAGCAAGATGCGATTCATAACAATAGAATGTTCGCAGAGTGTGCATTCTATTGTATTGCGAATGGCGCATGTAAACTGTGAACGGAACCTCCATGCCGCTCAGCCAGCTTACAGAACTTTCCAGAGCAGCAACAGCAAAAGGATCACCGCCGCCAGTCCGGCAAGATAAGCAAGTCCGATGAGAAGCGCCGCTTTGAGCGCTCCCATCGCATACCAGAAACGTTCTTTTTTATTCAGGGAGGAATCTTCCCACGGCCGGTCATTTTTGACCTTCGGAACTTCTCCCTCCCGTCTTTTTTTTCGTCCGGAAAAAGGGGCAAACAGAGACGGCGTTTCGATACCGCTCATGTCCGCGATCACGCGGCCGTCGTCCTCTTCTTCCTGCTTATCCGTTCCCATTATTTATCGTAGAGATGGCAGACAACGTAATGTCCGGGTTCCACCTCTTTCTGAACCGGTGCTTCATGCTTGCAGCGCTCCATGCAGTGGGCACAGCGGGTATGGAACTTACATCCCTCCGGCGGATTTGCAGGGGACGGGATCGACCCTTCCAGTACGATACGGTTCATCTTCGCTTCCGGATCCGGGATCGGAATTGCAGAGAACAGGGCCTCCGTGTAAGGATGCAGCGGATTGCGGAAAATATCCTCTGTCGTTCCGTACTCTACCAGATTGCCCAGATACATAACGCCTACGGTATCAGAAATATATTCGACTACCGACAGGTCATGGGAGATGAACAGATAGGTCAGGCTGTATTTTTCCTGCAGCTCCTTTAACAGGTTGATGATCTGCGCCTGAATCGATACGTCCAGCGCAGATACCGGCTCGTCGCAGACAACGAATTCCGGATTTAAGGCAAGTGCTCTTGCGATGCAGATACGCTGTCTCTGTCCGCCGGAGAACTCATGGGGATACCGGTCTTTGTGGAAGGGCTGCAAACCGCAGTTATCCATAACCTGATCGATATAGTCATTTAATTCTGCCTTAGGAACCAGATTGTGCTCCCGAACCGCTTCGCCGATGATCTCACCGACAGGAAGACGGGGAGAAAGGCTGGAAAACGGATCCTGGAAGATGATCTGCATTTTTGTACGCATCTCGCGCATCTCTTTGGAAGAAAGGTCATAAACCTCTTTTCCGTTAAACAGCACCTGTCCGCCGGTTTTTTCGCCGGACAGACGCAGGATGGTACGTCCGGTCGTCGTCTTGCCGCAGCCGGACTCGCCTACCAGACCCATGGTGGTTCCGCGCTTTAAGTTAAAGGTTACGCCGTCAACAGCCTTGACCTGTCCAACGGTTTTACCAACCATGCCGCCTTTGATGGGAAAATATTTTTTCAGCTGATTGACCATCAGAATATACTGCGGATCATATTCTACCGGTGTAAAATTCTTATCGATTGGCTGCATTTATTTTCCCTCCTTCTTATCGTAATAGCGATAGCAGCTGACCTTATGTGTCTCGGACAGGCTGATCTCGCAGGGGTATTTTCCATCGCATTCCGGACAGCGCATTTCGCAGCGGTCGCGGAAATAGCAGTAATCCGGCATGTTGACCGGGTTCGGCACCTTGCCGGGAATGGAATAAAGCTTATCGACCTTTTTGCCGATCACCGGTTTGGAAGCCATCAGACCGATTGTGTAAGGGTGGGAAGGATTTGCAAAAATCTCCTGTACCGTACCCTTTTCCACAACACGTCCTGCATACATAACAACAACGTAATCCGCCATCTCTGCAATCACGCCCAGATCGTGGGTGATCAGCATGATGGAGGAATTGATTTTATTTTTCAGGTTGCGCAGCAGATCCAGAATCTGTGCCTGGATTGTTACGTCCAGTGCCGTTGTCGGCTCGTCTGCGATGATGATTTTCGGGTTACATGCCAGCGCCATTGCGATCATGACACGCTGACGCATACCGCCGGAGAGCTCGTGGGGATACATCTTGTAAACGCCTTCGCTGTTTGCAATACCGACCATCTCCAAAAGCTCAATGGTACGGGCTTTGATCTCTTCCTTGCTCTTTCCTTCGCCGTCATGCAGCTCGATTACTTCTTCTACCTGTTCCCCGATACGAAAAACCGGATTCAGGGAAGTCATAGGCTCCTGGAAAATCATGGACATATAATTGCCGCGCAGCTTCTGCATCTTCTCCATCGGAGTTTTTGCAATATCATATGCCTTATCGCCCAGGTTTAAGCGGATCTGACCATCTACGATCTGACCCTGGGGACGCTGCAGCAGCTGCATCAGGGATAAGCTGGTTACGGATTTACCGCAGCCGGACTCGCCTACGACGCCAACCGTCTTGCCGATAGGAACCTCAAAGCTTACGCCGTCAACGGATTTTACCGTTCCGACGTCTGTAAAGAAATAGGTATGCAGATTATCAAATTCCACTGCATTTTCCGGATTGTGCATCTGTGTCAGATATTCCTGCTCCGGAACATTTTTACGCTTGTACTGTTTTTCATACTGACCTGTAATCTTACGGTTCTCTCTGGAAATCCGTCTGGATTCTTTCGCGGAGAGATAGCCTTCCGGATGTTTTTTTGCCATAGCTGGTTCTCCCTCCTTATCGTTTCATCTTCGGGTCGAACGCATCGCGCAGACCGTCGCCTACAAAGTTAAAGCCAAGTACTGTGATCAGCAGACAGATACCTGCCGGGATCCAGATAAACCAGTAGTTGGTCATAACGTAAGCATTGTTGACGTCGTTGATGATGTTACCCCAGGATGCAAACGGGAACTTAACACCCAGACCTAAGAAGGAAAGAGTTGCTTCCGTAATGATCGTACCGCCAAGGCTCATCGTACAGGTTACGATCAGCTGCGGGATAACGTTCGGAACCAGGTGACGGAAAATCCGCTTGGAAGCGCGGATACCGCAGGCTTCCGCGGCTGTCATAAATTCCTGCTCTCTCAGGGAAAGGATCTGTCCACGCACCAGACGTGCGATAGACGGCCAGCCCAGGAAACCGAGAACCAGCATCAGATAAAGCATACGGATCTGGGGATCGAGCTGCATGGCATCCATTGCAGCACCCAGAATGATGATCAGGGGTGTGGACGGAATACAGTAGAAAATATCTACAATACGCATGATCAGGTTATCCACCCATTTTCCGAAGTATCCGGCGATACCGCCCAGCAGGATACCCAGGAACGCTTCAATAAATACAACGATAAATCCGATAACCAGGGATACACGACCACCGTACATCAGACGGGTCAGCATATCCATACCGTTTGTATCGGTGCCGAGCCAGTGGGTTTTGGAGGGACCTGCATAACGATCATATACATAGGTTTCCTTCGACTGCAGCACAGACCAGGTTTTGGAATCAGGTTTGTAGGTGATGGTGTAGGTGTATTCCTCACCGTCTGCATCGGTGTATACAAATTCTTTGGTGTCGCTGTCGATGGCATCTGCCAGCTTTTCTTTAAAATCACGGCTGATGACAACGCCGTTTTCCTTTGCCTGTACAACGAAACGGCTGACATAACCAATCTCATCGCTGCCGGATAAAATATTTCCATCTGCGTCCATCGTATAATCCTGACCGTCCGCAGTAAAAGAAGCTTCTCCGTTTGCATAAGCCTTTAACGCTTCATGCTTGACTGCAAAAGTCAATCCAGAAGCCTCTGCGCCGTCTGCAGCGTTTACAATGTCCTTTGCTGCAATTGCCAGCACTGTGCCGTTGCTGGAGATCAGATAAAGATCTTCGCCCTCTTTCTCCACGTCATAGGTCACATCTTTATACTCAAAGCTTTCTGCATTCTTGCCGATGGCAAGCATCAGCTGTGCCTGCAGAATGGAGCCAAACTCCTGTCCGTCATTGATCGTATAACGCAGATCGTTATTTTTTACCACACCCACATACTCTTTGTCCATGTGTGTGTAAGTATAGAACTGTTCATCCTGTCCGTAAGGGCTTACCAGACCGCCGATAAAGGAAAAGACAAACATAACGACCAGCATAGTCAAGCCAACTACTGCCAGTCTGTTTCTGAAAAACCGTTTTGCAACCAGTGCGCCGGGGGACAGCACTTTGACACGACGGTCGTCATTTAAGGACAGTTCCTGCTCTATTTTTTCTTCTGTCGCTTTCTTTTCTTCCTGCATCATGCTCTCCTCCTTTCTTATGCAATCCGGACACGGGGATCAACCACCGCGTACAAAATATCGGAAATCAGGTTTCCGGCAAGGGTCAGGATTGCCAGAAACGTCATATAAAACATGGAAAACGGAATATCGCCGGACACCATCGCCTGATAAGAGGTATAGCCGATACCCGGGATTGCAAACAGTGTTTCTGTGATCAACGCACCGGAAAACAATCCAGGCAGGGAACCGCCGACAACTGTAACGAGGGGAATCAGGGTATTGCGGAACGCATGGTGATAAATAACCTTTTTCTCGGAAAGTCCCTTTGCACGCGCAGTACGGATATAATCCGCATTTAATACTTCCAGCATATTTGTTCTCGTATAACGCATCAGGGAACCGACAGAAACGATCACCAGTGTAACAATCGGCAATACCAGATGGTTTGCCTTATCCAGGAACTGTCCCCAGGAATCCAGCTGTGCATAGTTACGTCCCACCAGACCGTATAAATCAAACCAGCCCAGCTTAACGGAGAACAGCAGCTTTAACAGCGTCGCAAAAAAGAAGGTCGGCAGCGAAATACCCATCAATGCACCTGCTGTGATCAGGTAATCCGCTCTGGAATACTGCTTCGTTGCTGCTACAACCCCCAACGGGATCGCAATGATCAGCTGTAATACAAAGGAAATCGCGCCCATCACAAAGGAAAGCCAGATAACTTCCTTGAATTTGTCCAATACCGGTACCGTATATTTCCAGCTGTCTCCGAAATTGCCCTTCAGTGCATCGCCTGCCCAGGTCACAAAACCGAGTACGATCGGTTTGTCCAGACCGTAGGATGCATTTAACTGTTCCATCCATTCATCATAGGATTTTGCACCTGCTCCCTGTGAAAGCTGCATCGCTCTCGTTTCCACAAAAGAGCCGGGAAGACATCTCATCAGAGTGTAAATGATGAAGGATACGCAAAATAAAATCATGACTGACAAAAGCAGTCTCTTGACGATATATTTCCGCATAAAAAAACTCTCCCTTTGTTCTTATCGATTCCCTTCTTCCGCTGTATATCAAGCGGCCGCCTGCCCCAGGCAGCTCCTTGATATACAGCATCGCCCCTGATCTCCTCCTTAGAGGAAGATCAGGGGCATAAGCCTGCAGTCTGTGCGTATTAAGCTGCACAGGAATCGCCGTCGTTTAGTTTAACTCCAGCGTTTCAACTTCGCTCATCCAGCTCCAGTAAGGAGTCATATCAGGAGTCAGAGTGCTGATGTTGATACGTTCGCTAGAGAAGATGAAGCATTCACTTCTCTGGTAAACAGGAACTTCAACGCCCCAGTCCATGATAATCTCCATGGCTGCTTTATACAGGCTCTTTCTATATGTCTGGTCAACGGATTGACGTGCTGCAACGATCATTTCATCCAGCTCAGAATCATTGATCTTGTAGTAGTTGGTCGCGCCCTTGCTGTGATACAGCTGATACATATCAGGGTCAGGAGTTGCGCTCCAGGCTGCTACCCACATTTCTGCTACACCGGACTGATAGGTCTGATACAGTTCAGATGCAACTGCGATATCATTTACAGTCAGAGTAAAGCCGATCTTTGCAAACGCGTCTGCCGCATTCTTTAACAGCAGGAAGGAAGGATGATCACCGGAGCCGCCTGCACCGATGTTTACCTGATAGCCAAGCTTAGCGCCTTCAGGAGCTGCTGTCAGCTTGCCGTCTTCTACGGTGTAGCCAGCTGCTTCAAAGAAGCCAAGTGCTGCCTGTGCTGCTGCTTCATATTTTTCTTCTGCGCTCATGCCGTCAGTGTAGATCGGATTGCCGTCTACATCAGTAGAATAAGCGATCTGGTAACCGTCGTCTGTTACCTGAGGTGCTGCCCAGGAGGTATTGGAGATCGGGTAGTTGATTACAGAAGCGGAATCGCCGTAGTAGGAATCAATACCTTCATCACGATATACTGCAAGGATAGTTGCAATTGCCTTACGCAGATCCTTGGACTGCTCGGATGCAGGATCGCTGCCAACCTTGATATTATCTGCGCTCATGGCAATATAGCCATAACCGAGGAAATCATACAGACGCAGTGTGATCACGTCGCCGTCGAAATCTTCGCTGCCGCCGTTGTATTCCGTAATCTGGTTACGAACCTCGGTAGAGTAGGAAGGATCTGCGATATCGATGGTGCCGGACTCTACACCGACAACCTTATCGTCTTCCTGAGTTTCCAGGAAGTTCAGATGCTTGACCTTAGGCTCGCCCTTGAAGTAGCTCGGGTTGGAATCCAGATAAACAACACCGTTGGTGAACTCCTTGAAGGTGTAAGGACCAGCACCCATCGGAGCGGTGGTTACGGAACGAACCTTGGAAAGGTCACCCTTTTCAAAACCGAACTTGTTGTTGTCATAATCATACAGGGATGCATCGCCGTAGTAGCTCAGAGGAGCGATTGCAAAAGAAAGCTGATAGATCATGTTAGCGGCAACTTCGGTAGTTACAACTCTCATGCTGTAGTCGCCGGTTTTCTGGATACCTTCGATATGGTCTGCAGAATCGCCGGTTTTTACACCAACAGTGGAGTAATTGTAAACATCTTCCGGAATCAGATCAGACAGAGCAGAGCCTGCTGTCTCAGCTTCCATGGAAGAGAAGTTCCATTCATACTGATTTCCAATGGCCATAAAGAAATCCTTTGCAGTAGCGCCGTCAGCCAGCTCGAAACCCCAACCAGCTGCTGCAGAGGTAACGTCGGTAGCGCCGTTCTCTGCCATGTAATCAACGATTTCCTGTGCAAATGCAGTACCACCGTCATTTACTGCAGCCCAGAAAGCGGTCTGCTGATCTTCTGTCCACAGAGAGAAGTCTGTGTTGTCTTCGCCTGCTGCTGCGATCAGGGAAGACAGAGTTGCCATACCTTCCCGGTACTCATCCATACCAAGGATCGGCTGGCTGTACAGAGTTGCAGAGCCGTCGTAGGTAGGATCGCAATATACATACATGCTGAAAATTACATCATCAATTGTGATCGGTGTTCCGTCAGAGAAGGTCAGATCATCGCGAATGGTAACGTCATAATAAACGGAACCGTCGTCGTTCTGAGTCATCTCCAGATCAGAAGCGGTATAATAGGTATAGTCTGTTCCGTTGTAAGAACGAGTCTCACCTTCGATACCTTTCTCAACAATAGCGCCCTGTCTGTCAGATCCTACCAGAGGGATCTGAGTCATATCAACGATATGCTGATCTTCTGCGCTGGCTGCAAAGAACGGAGAGAATTTTCCCTCAAAATGTGCGCTGGATGCTACCAGAGTATCCGCGCCGCTTGCAGATGCACCAGCATCTGCTGTCTCTGTTGTGCCTTCCGTAGCAGGTGTTGTCTCTGTCTTGCCGGAGCCATTGCTGCTTCCGCAGCCAGCCAGAGAACCGGTCACCATGGTAAGCGCAAGCAGAGCTGCAAGAGCCTTGTTCGCCTTTTTCATGTGAATCCTCCTTATATTTGTTGCAGAATATACCGGTTCTCACAGCTTTTCCGCCCCTGTGATCGCCGTACCTGCAGGTTACATCGGCCCATTTTCTTTTCCTTTCGTCAAAGTATTAGCCAATGTTTAAACATATTACTATCTTTTTTGCTTTCTGTCAATCCTATTCCGTGTCAAAAATACATTTTTCCGTCACAGTCACATACGTTTCCATGTGTATTTTTTAACGTTTTTTAAAAGTTCAAGTGTGGCAGCGCCCATAACTACTTCTATTAGGAGGAACGGAATGGAGAATAAAATTTCGTTGCTGTGACGCGTTAACTCAATGAGTTCTCCTATGACGGACACTCCTGCTGCTGCGATGCAGACTCCGCTGCGCAGCGGTATTTTGCACACTGTCTGCTGATAAACGTATTCCCGAAGCGGATATTCCTTGCCCAAAAGCCTTGCACATGCCCACGCGAGGCTGCAGGCTGCCGCCAGCTGCACTGCATATGGAAGCAGCACGAAAATGCTTCCCTGTAATCCCACAGACGGTACGCAGCCTGCGGCGATCGTCAGCAGGATGACCGCAATTCCGGCTGCCGCCATCGCGGTGGATTTCTTTTTCCACTCTTTTTCTGACAGTTCACAGGCATATCGACTGCCCTCATATTGATAGTCACCGTTTTGTGTTTTCCTGAAATCGTCCAGATAGGCCCGGCGGCGATGGGATTTTGCAGAAGACTGGGCGTCTGCTTCTTTGGGCGAAGCAGCCCCCGGAGCCTTGGCAGACTTGGATTCTGTGGCTTTAGAAGGCTCCGAGTCCGTTTTTTTAGGGGGTATATTTCTCTGATTATTTGAAGTCATGTTGAAATCCATCCTTTGTTTTGATTTTAACATTGCAATTTCAATGTTACAGTTCACTCGTACCTTTTTGCAAGCAGATTTTATGCTCGCATGAAAATCTGCTTGCAAAAAGGTACGAAGGGAGCGCCATTTTATGAGCAAAAATGAGCTGCGAAGCAGCGGAG
>OLQM01001525.1_pt1 | contig 25571 bp, 31 predicted proteins | sample 1673161 | NCBI WGS metagenome assembly OLQM01 (sample SAMEA3136761, study PRJEB25190) | human gut metagenome | reverse complement strand
TTTCGGCATTTTTTCAAAAAGAAAGCACTGCACAATTGTATCATTTGTGCAGTGCGGTTATGTGGTGTGTAGCCTACGCCACAAATAATACAAAATCCTCGAAATTACGGGCTTTTTAGACGTACTTTACAAATGATACAATTTTTTTGAAAGTAGACTAATCCACAGAGATTTTACGCAAATTTGCCCTTGTTCTTTCCCAAAGGGTGTGCTATAATGAGTCTATTCAGGGAACTGAAAATAGACAAAGGAGAAAAAACAGCGTGGAGGAAAGAAACATAACGAAGATTCCAGTTCGTCATGAATTACCACGGCTATCCAAAGTTGGTGTTTATTGCAGAGTAAGTACAAATCAGTCAGAGCAGCTTCGCAGTATGTCTGCCCAAGCCTCTCATCTCACAAGAACAGTTCTGCACAGCAGAGGATGGATACTGATTGATATTTATCTGGATTTTCATACTGGATTAAATGACAACAGACCAGAATTACAGAGATTATTGAAAGATTGCAGGTCAGGAAACGTTGATACCATTTTAACAAAAAGCGTCAGCAGATTTGGACGGAATACTGCTGAAACAATCCGCCTGATTCGAGAACTCAATGCCATTGGAGCCAGAATTATATTTGAGAACGAAGAAATTGACACTTCAAAATGTGAAAGTGAATTTCTTGTCACTTTAATTGAAGCCTATGCACAGGAAGAAAGCTATAACCGCAGTGAGAATATTCGATGGGGCATTGAAAAGCGAATGCAAAATGGAACATCGCTTCTTTATAACAGGAAATGCTTCGGATACAGAAAGAATGAGAACGGCACTTTAGAAATCTGTCCGGAAGAAGCAGAAGTTGTTCGTTTGATTTTTGATTTCTATCTTCGTGGCGGAAGTATTCTTTCCATCATAAAAGAACTGGAGAATCGGCAAATTCAAACGCCATCAGGAAAGAAAAAATGGTGCACACAGACAGTTGTAAAAATTCTAACCAATGAAAAGTATATCGGAAATGTGCTGCTGAAAAAGACCTATACAGATGGATTCCCAAATCGAAAGCGGAAAAACAACCGTGGAGAGAAAGATCAATATCTTGCAGAACAACTACACCCTGAGATAATATCAAAAGAAATTTTTGATGCAGTCCAGATAGAACGGCAACGAAGAAGTAATGTAGTAATAGACAAAAATGGAGAAAAGAAACGGGCAGGAAAGCGATACTGCTCGAAAATAATGTCAGAAACAGACATAGAACCATTCGATGGCACGTTAGATCACTCATCATATAGTGAATGATAAGTACACAAAGAAAAAGTGCAGAAATACGCCGATTTAACAAAAAAACGATAGCCCCGACCTATCGTTTTATTTTAGCCTATCGTTTTTTTATTGTTTCAGAAATGCAAACAGCCTGCCAGGAAAACGCTCCACAGCAGGCTGTTTTTACTTGACGAAGCCGAAAAAATCACGCATTTTCGGCATTTTTTCAAAAAGAAAGCACTGCACAATTGTATCATTTGTGCAGTGCGGTTCTGGTTGCGGGAGCCAACAAACAGTATTATGTACAACCATACATTTCCGCAAAAAAACAGCGTGAAAAAAAGAATTAGGTTCGCTGTGGAGATAAAGCGAAAATTAGCAGTGACGCAGTCAAAAAATCTGTTGCGTCGCTGCTATTTTGGGTTTATAAGGATTTTTAGAGATCAATTATATCAATAAACGTGTGAAAAAATCTGGTCATCATGCTTTAAAAGCATTTAACTTTTTCTTCCCATATTCTTATAATTAGTCTTGAATTGTGATTTACTTTGTGGTATAATTATAAATATCATTTATTTGATTCAGGACGGTGAAATAAATTTGGAAACATTATTATATCATTCTCCGATGCTGGAGAAAAAACCTTACTGTTCCGCAACAGAACTTGTTGATAAAATGGAAAGCAAGGGAATTACATTTCAAAAAATATCGAAAAACGATGCCGCAAAATATCTGATAGAAAAAAATAATTTTCTAAGACTGTATGCATATAGAAAGAACTTTCAAAAAGCGGAATTGGGTGAAAAAAAGGGGAAATATATAAATCTCGATTTTTTTCATTTGAAAGCACTTGCAATTTTAGATTTGCAACTCAGAAAACAGATTTTTGGAATTTGCATTGACATAGAACACTGCCTGAAATTATCTCTTTTAAAAGACTTTGAAACAAGAAAACCAGAAGATGCGTATGCAATTGTTACTAGCTTTTTTAAGAATAACTATTATACAGCAAATGATATCTTACAAAAAAGCATTCAACGAAATGGTTACATAAGTGATTTGCTAAAAAAATACATTTCAGAATGTGACCAATTAAATAATGAAGATGATGATGTATGTTATTACACATTCCTCCAAAATAATACAAAAAAGCAGTATTGTATTGATATGCCAATATGGGTTTTGCTGGAATCCATTACATTTGGCGGATTAATTCGTTTCTATGAATTTTATTATGAATGTTATGAAGAAGATACTCCAATCTCGATCAAACTATTAAATAGCATAAAAAGTATCCGCAATGCTTGTGCACATAATAATTGCATTTTGCATGATTTATCAGGAAATAAATGTCATCCACTTTCATTTGTCCGGACATTTGTTTCAAAAAAAGGGTGTACAAAATCAATGATTCAATCAAGATTGAAGTGTCGAACATTGCATGAATTTGCGTGTGTATTATATCTCGCTAATAAACGATATGGGAATTCAACATTCCTGCCAAAAGATATTTTACATCACGATTTGAAAGAAATACAAGGAGTCCTTGTGCAATTTGAACATAAATATTTATGCATGTTCCAAAAAAACGATATAATACTTTCAAGTTTTCAGTTTTTAAAGAAAATTGTTGACTTCTAAGCGCTGAGATGGTATAATAATATATGTAATATAAAAACTGAATCAGTTTTAAAGGGAGCGGCGTTGCGACGGTGCTCCTGATTTTTTTATATAAACAAAAACCGGCGGTGCAAACAAGGCTCTCCCCTGCTGCACCGCCGGTTTTCTACATTGCTATCACGGTTCTATCCGTTATACTTCCCGGAAATTATCCACGCTCACATACCCCGTGACATACTTCCCCGCCGGTGTCTTGCCGCAGTACTCCGCCTTGGTGGTGACACGATAGCGCCCGTTCCGGCAGCACTTGCCGTCATAGATGTAGTATGTGCCCTTAGGCAGGTAGCCAGCGGGTGTGGTGGCGGATTCATTGGCGAAGAGCTGCGTTTTCTCTTTATAGAGCTGCACACGCTGCCCCCGCTTCCAGTCGTAGCGGAGCTTTGTGGCGGCAGAGCCGGACGGTTTTGTGGCTGCGGTGCCCTGTCCCATCTGCGCTGCGACATCCGCCAGAAACTTATGCCAGTGCTGGGTATCCTCTGTGTCCGCACCGCCCTTGGACTTGGGCACAAACCACTTGGGGCAATTCTTTCCGGTGACGTCGAAATGGCGAATCACACCGCCTTTCAGCGGATGCAGCCCGTATTTCTTGCACAAGCTTGCTGTGAGTTCTACCATGGACTTGTAGGTTGCGCCATTGAATCTGCCAGTCCAATCCGGATGGCAGCACTCAATGCTTACAGTGTAGCCGTTCGCCTGATTGGTACACCAGCTGACCTCGTTATCCGGAATGCAGCAGATCACCTCGCCGACCAAGCCGATGATGTAGTTGGCAGACACCTCGGTGGAAGTGTTCTGGAAGTAGTTTCGGTTCGCTGCGGCGGAAGTCCCCGGATTTGCCACCCAGTGCATCGCAATTGCATCGGTACGGCTCCGCTTGGTGTACGGGCGATTGTGTGTCAAATATTGATTGGTAATCGTCATTTTTCTAGCTCCTTTCAGGCGTTCTCCTCGACCTCTGGCAATCCCGCCACGCTTGTCAGTACGGACAGCACGCCTGCCAGCAGCGCAGAGCTGCCCACCATTACCCAGCTAACATCCTGCATCACAGCAGCCACGCCGATGACACCAACAGCAGTCTGCGCCATGGTCTTGACCGCCCGGATGCCGGCTGCTTTCAGCCACTGTTTCCAATTCCGTTTTTTCATTTCTTCAGCTCCTTTTCCAATTCTTCGATTTTGCACTCGGCGATCAGGACACGCTCCTGCACCCCGTTGTGCTTGTCCACACGCCTTGACAGCACCTCCACGTCTTTTCGCAGTGCGTCAAGGCGTTCTTTCAATATTGCGGTTGTCTTGCTCTGCATCAGCGCAGAGCCTGCCACTGCCCCTGCCGCTGCAATGCCGGCGGTGATGATCTCTGTCCAGTCCAATCTCTCTCCCCCCTTTGCACCTATATCTGCCGCCATGCTGTCCAGTCGCTCCCAGACCATGAACGCATATAGATTGCATTGTTGTGCGGGTAGAATGCGACCTGTGTTTTAGCATCGATTGAAATACGGATGGCAAGCATAAAAAACGCTTTTCCGCTAACTGAAGTGTTCGTACAGGTGTTGCCGTCATCTGCGTAAAAAAATCCACAAATGCCATTCACGGCGCTGTCATTGAGATTTTCTGTGGTCAGCTGCACCGACATTAATTTGCTGTAATTTATTGTGTCGAGTAAGGTGCGGGCACCCTGCCACTTGTCCGCACTGATCTGCTTATTCCACATCAGATCCCCGGCGGATGTCAATGCGGAGTAGATAGACATGCCATATTGATTCCCGTCGTCGTAGCCGTTACGATGCCGGATTGAGATGACGTCGTACCATGCCCCGTTTGCCGTGTTTTTATACGACCCGACAAAAGACTGCTTATCCGGCAGATTTGCGGTCATTGCCCCGCTGATTTCCATGGATCCGCCCACAACCCAAGCCGACGGATCAAACGAGTCCAGCGCTGTCTGGATGTCGCCAAGAGTGGTTTGCAGGTCGTAAATTTCTTTCGGGAAATTTGTCTGAATGTCTGCCAGATTAGCAGGCGTTAATGCATGGAGCACTTCAATGTTTGTGTGCACATGCGTTGCGCCAAGTACACCTTTCCACTGCGCTTCCGTAAGGCTTTCCGGCACACCGTTCAGTTTCGCCTTGTCCTCTGGTGCCATGAGTCCCTGCTGCTCGGCTGTGGCATTTGCGCCAATAAAGCGGGTTGCTTCCACCGGCATCTTCACGACGAGCACCGTATTGTCATACCGGACTTCCGTGCTGCCGTCATAGGTGTAGTCCACATAGAGCAGGCTTGTGTATTGCGGATTTGTTTTGATATAGGCATCCGTGTCGGTTTTGTCGCCGTACCGGGTTTCATATCTGCTGTCCAAAATCGGGATATAGCCTTTTCCGCTCGTCAAAACCGATGTTCCCAGCGCAGTAAATGTCGGCTGGATGTCAATTTCGGACGTGCCGATGCTCTTTCCGCTTTTATCGTAGCTGTTATGCAGCAACGTGTTCACGCCGTCAAATTTCGTGGTGAAACTTTTGCGTGACAGTGTGTATGTGGTGTTGGTGTCTTCTATTTCCGTCAGCTTTTTGTCCTTATCTGCGGTATATGCCGCTTCCATTGCGTCCAAAATTTCCTTGTTGGTGTGGGTATGGCATCCGATTACCACAGATTTCCGGTCTTTGTCAATTTCAATGGTGATTCCGCCGTCCACGCCAAATGTAATAGTATCCGATTTGTTGGAGGCAGTGAACATATACTCCCCAGAGTTGCCAAGACGCACACTGCTAAAAGCCTTTGTTGCATATGGTGTCAGGTCTACATCTGTGCCCTCTGTAAAGGATTCCGTAGTTGTACCGTCCTTGTCGGTCATGGTGATAGTGATAACACTGCCGGTCTTTTCGACTTTTGCGGACGGAGAAAAGCCGTCTGCACCGGTATCGCCCTTTGCTCCGTCTGCACCGTGCAGGGATTCCAGCCACGCCACCTCTGAACCACTGTAGCCGTGCTGTACGGCAATTTCATAGGCAGACGAACCGTTTGCCCCATCACGCCCTGCCGTACCATCTGTGCCGTCCCTGCCGTCTTTTCCGGCGGCTCCGGTATCCCCTTTTTCGCCGGGTTCACCTTTTTCACCAGCCGCACCTGGTTCGCCGGTGTCTCCCTTGTCCCCTTTGAGGAATGCTAGCCACGCCTGCTCCGTACCGGTATATCCATTATCCACGGCGATCTCATAGGCGGATTTTCCATCTGCTCCGTCTTTGCCGTCATGCAGGGATGCAATCTTCTTGTCGATGGCGTCTAACAGCTGGGCGTACAAATCCGGTGTGGGCGGGATAGGCGTTTCGCCGTCGCCCTGGAAGCCAGAACGCTTGATGCCGATGCCGAGGGGAACGGTCGTCGCACGGACCGAGCCGTCCACCGCATAGCCGAACACGCTAACGCTGACACAGCCGGTTTGCAGCTCCGCTGGGAGTAGGCAGTGGCAGACGATATCTGTGCCAAGATGCACGTTGTAAGTCTTTTCGCCCTGTGCGAACTGCGCCGTCTTGTCCAGCTGCTCCCAGTCCGGAGAGAACAGAAAGCACATATCCACGAAACAGATCTGCTGATCAGCGATATTCTGACGGTTTATCAATTCAATTTTCTGCCCATAGATGCAAAATTTCAGCATCAGCTTTTCACCTCATTCCACGTCTTGTTGTCACGGTCATATGCCATTGTTCCGTCAACGCAGACAATATTGTTCAGATACCCAGGGCTTGTGCTGCTGTTGCCGTCCCAGTTTGCATACTTTTCAATTGCCTTCCATTCTTCCAAACTGCCCTCATAGGTGATCGTATCCAGCAGAGTGCAGTAATTACGCCAATCTTCTTCACGTTCTTGCTGATCGTCATCTGATTCAGTTTTTTGCATCTTACAAAGCAAAATGCCGGAATTTCTGCGCATTCTACCCGAACACTCTGCAAAGCATCTGCACTCTGAAATAGGTAAGTTCCTAGTGTTGTCAATGTTTCTGGTAAAGTGACTGTGACCATAGACTGGTTTGCAAACGCCTCATCTCCGATCGTATCCACAGAAGATGGAATTTGCAGCGTAGTCAAACCACCATCTGAAAATTGGAAAAAAGCACGTTTGCCGATTCGTTTCAATGTGTTCGGGAAACTTGCCATTGTCATATTGCTACACCGTTCAAAAATACTGTTGCCGATCTCGGTAATACCCTTACTAACGACCAGCTTTTTGATTTCCTCGCTTTCATAAAACGGAGAATCGCTGATCTCATAGTCATACGTTGCTCCTGAGCCACGCAGCAGCAGCTTTCCGCTGTCATAAAGTACATAGTAGACATTCTCGCCACATTGTCCGGTCGCTAGAATTTCGCCTGCTGTCAAGTCGTCTACCTTGGTTTGCAGTTCAGAAATCTGACTGTTCATTGCATCCAGCCGCTTTTGCAATTCGTCCAGCGTGGCGTTTGTCTTTGCCATTTCGGAAAGCATCTCGGTCACCCTGCATTTGCCAAGAATGCACTTGCAGTAACCGCAGAGGGTTTCGTCGTCCCGTACATCCTGCAAACTGTCGATAGCACCGCCTGCCGCCAGCTTGATATAGCACAGCGTAAGGTACTTCTTAGTGTCAGTGCCGGCGAACGCCGGCTTGTCAGAACTGCCGGCAAGTCCGGCGGCGACCTCGAAGGAGCAGGCACGCACCGAAGATGCGGTATCACAGGAAATGCCGACGGCGATCATGCGTGACAAGCCCGTGTCTGCATAAGCAGATACGTCAATGACCTGGGGCTGTGCAAGAATCGCATAATGTCCGCCGATCCACGCATACCCTGTGCCGATGGTCAGCGAGGTATCACTGTAGGACAAGGAAAAGCAGTCGCCCCATGTGTCCAGGATTCCGTCACAAATGATCGCCGACAAATACCCCGTGAAGTTTTCTGCGGTGTACACCCTGTCCTCTGTGCCGTCTGCACAGTTAAAAAAGCCGTATTCCAACGGCGTGTTGATCTTTGTCGTATTCATGTTATCCCTCCAGTGTCTGCATGACCGGCGTCAAATTGTAGCCGTCCTTGTCAAAGCTTTCGATCATACCAATCAGCTGTATTTTTTCAGTCACCAGACCGAACCGTGTGTTCTCCACTGTCACATAGTCCCCGACTGCATAATCTATACCGTACTGATACTGCCGACCGTCCGAGGCAATGGTCGCTGCACTGCTGGTCTTGATCTCCGTCAGCTTCTCTGCAGCACGAGAGATTAGCAGCTGCCTGTATTGTTCCTCCGGAATTTCCGTTTCCGTGCCGTTGTCGTTTTCCGTGTCGGCAATGTCGTTGGCGTCCACATACAGCTCGTAGCGATCCAGACGCTGTGGTTCGCTGTTTCCGGTGTAATAGGTCGCCTGTTTTCTCTTGGAACCAGTCCCCTGCCCGAAAGCGTATGCAAAGTTGGTGTACTCCGTGCTGTCGGTCTCATAAGTGTAGTTGATCAAATTGTCATAGGCATCGGAAAACACGATGGCGGCTCGCTCTGACTGCGTGACACTTCTGTCCACGCCCTCTGACAAGTCGAACTGCAGCTTGAACCTGCCGTCATCGGTGCCAACCTCATACGGCACAAGGGTGATATTTGCCGTGCCGCCGACCAGCTTGCAAATGGTGTAGATCCACTGCATCAGATTTTCGTAGCTGACCTGCAGCACGTTCCTGATCTCCCAGCAGTTCCCGGACACGGTTCCCAGCTCTAGCGACGGGATCACCCTCTCGGAGGAAGACGCCCACACCTTGATGCAGTTTTTCCGGACGGCGGTCTGCACAATCTCGCCATATGTTCGCATGTCGGTAAATGTCATGGCGGGATAAATGATGCGGCGTTCCAGCAGCGACATCAGAAAACGTCCCTTGACCGTCAAATAGTCGCCGTTCTCCGCATCCGTTTCCAGTTTGACCTGCTTAATAATGCCATAGTTTTTCGTATCGTCCGACCGCCCCACCACTCTGCCTTTCCGGAAGATGCGGACGCTCTCCGGGCTTGCACCGATATACACCTCAAACGCGCCGCACTCGTAGTATTCCACATCCCAGATCAGACTTGTGAAGGTGTCGCAGATGGCAACCTGAGTCAGCGGCTGGTAGTAGCTGCCGCTGGCATCCGGCTCGGAAAACTGATAGATGTTCAGATACATGATTCACACCCCCAAATATGCCGTCCGCAGGATCACCTTAACCGACACGTTCGTAACGCCGACACCGTTCACATAAAATGTGTTCTCGCCAGTTCTGGCTGTCAGCCATTCCGACAGCTTCAGATTGCCGATCCAGTTCTCCTGCACGCCGTTTCGTGTCATGATGCACGTCTTTCTTCCGATGTGCGTGGTGATCGTTAAGATGTCCCCATCTTCAATAGGTGCTCTGATCCGCATATACGCACCGGTCTCTGCATTGTAGATACTCAGATTTCTGGTGTTCTTTCCTGCTCCGCCGATGCCTGTGATGATAAATGTCAGCCCGATCTCGTCCCCTTCGTTTTGCAGACGCAGATACCAGGAGCGGTGATAGTACCCCAACGGCACGCCCTTGCTGTCGATAGCGAACGGAAACTTGAATGCTCCGGAGATGTTTCGGTATTCGGCGATCTGCTCCGACAGGCTGTACCAGTAAATGTCCGGGCATATCACGCTGATCTGCCCGGTAGTGGTGTCAGTGAAGTTGTCTACCTCGTTGGTCTCCACATAGCCCTCTGTATACACGCTGATCTTTCGGGTGCGGTAATACACCTTGATGTAATGTGCCGGCTTTACCACCCGATACAGGGCGTGGCGGCGTGATTCAATGTCCACGCCCTTCATGCGGTAAGAGATCACCACATTCCGCTTTTCCAGAAACGCTCGGTTCAAATAGCTTCCGTTGATCCCGGCATAGGCAGAAGTGTTAATTGTTCCGGCAGGCGGCGACAGTCCCTCTATCTTAGAAGTCATGTATTGGTTTGCCGTTGTGGTCATGTCCAGCTGCTCCCCGTTTTCATTTTCCAGAATAAGTGTAAAAAACATGATTGCACCCCCCTTGTTTTTTCTCTGGAATTGTTGTATAATAACAAACAATAATCGTTTCCGAATTATTGTGCTTTTATTCAAGCTATTTTAACCAGGAGGAAATAGTATGATTGACCTTGAGAAACTCAAATCACTTTTTGGTAGACCAGAAACTGCGGCTCTTATTGAAGATAGTGAGTATATGAAAATTCAAAATGATGATAAAGCCGGCATTTATTCATCACCACACATATTTGATGCAACAAAAAAGACTGTAAAAGATATTGTAACTTCATTGTCACTTTGTGAATATACAGGGATGAAAACATTCTATGAAGGTGCCGCACAAGGGTACAGTTCCGATATAGAAATTAAAAAACAACTGGACGATTCGAAGTACTACATAATCATACGGAATATTGATAAAGTATCTCCAAGTCATGGTAAATGGGATGATTTAATAGACATCATTAAAAGCCAACGTTATAACGGACAAGCAGAATTTCTTGAAAATTGCTTGATCGTTATAACGAAATCCGACTTGTCCAATATAAATCTCGAATTAGATGTATATTGTACTAAATGTATCCAATGAACATCATTACCGTATTTGTATTTATAAGAATCACAGATTATTTGCATTTTTGGTCTGCCGATAGATTTCCAGACGGGACAATGCCTTGGGGCTGTTGTTGGTCTGATTTACCGTTCGGCTATTGTTGTAATAATTGTTGACTGTTCCGGCAGACGGGCTGCGGAACATAGCAGAACCGATTTTGCTGACGTTGTCTGTAATGCCCAGTATCTTCCGCTGTGCGGCGGTGACGATAGAATCCGATACCTCAGAGACCGCCTGCAAAGCGGCCTTCGTGTTGTCCAGCATCCCGACGCCGATGCCTGCCGGGATCCAGCGTCCCACGTCCCTGCTCATACGCTTTGACGGGCTGTGGCTGTCCAGTCCCTTCTTACCGGTAAAGCCATCCACAATTCCGTCAACAAATCCGCTCACTTTGCTTTGCAGCCATCCAGCAGCGCCGGTGATACCATTCCAAATGCCGGTAACGATATTGTCACCGATTTCAAGCATTCTGTCCGGCAATTCTTCCAACGTATTTTTAATATTATCAAAAATACCCTCTGCCGCTTCTTTTGCTTTTGTTGGGGCAGATGTCGCAAAATCCACGATTTTTTGAAAAGCACCGGAGAAAAATTCGCCGATTTTTCCGGGCAATGCCTGAATCGTTGCAACAATGTTGTTCCAAATGTTTGACGCTGCTTCTTTTGCTTTTGCCGGTGCATTTTTCGCAAAATCCACGATTTTCTGAAACATTGCTCCGACAAAATACCCTACCTTATACGGCAAATCTTGCAACCCGTTAACAATAGCATTCCAAATGTTTGACGCTGCTTCTTTTGTTTTTTCCCAAACATCGGAAGCCCATTGTGCAATCTTATCAAACATTCCAGAAAAGATTGCTCCCCATGTTTCAAATAGCGTCGTCTCAAATGATACAATGCCGTCCAAGATTGCTTTTAAAATATCAATGCCCAATTGCAGCCAATTTGTTTGCTGTACACCATTCACGATTGCGGAGACAAGCTGCGGGATTGCAGCAACCAGCTGCGGAATCGCAGCAACAAGTCCTGCCACGATACCGCCAACAAGCTGAATTGCCGCAGTAATCAGCTGCGGTATGCTATTCAGCAATGTGTTCTGCATCCCGGTAAGCAGTTGAAGAGTCGCCTGCAGGATCGCAGGAAGGTTCTGGATCAATCCCTGCACCAGTCCCATGACAAGATCAATGCCAGCCTGCACCAGCTGTGGCAGGCAGTCCAGCAAGCCCTGCACCAGGCTGTCGATCATCTCCAGAGCAGCGTCCAGTAATGCCGGCAGATTCTCCAGCAAGCCGTTTACCAGTTCCAGAACGATTTTAACAGCAGCGCCCAACAGTTCCGGCAAACTTTTTATCAAGCCGTCACACAGCGACTGGACAAGCTGTACTGCCGCATCGATCAGAGCCGGGAGATTCTGTACCAGCCCCTGCACCAATCCGTCTACCAGCTGCAGAGCCGCTGCAATCAGTGTCGGCAATGCAGAGATCAGACCGCTTGCCAGTTTCGACACAATGTTGACCGCCATTGCAATCAACGCAGCAGCGTTCCCGGAGAAAAATGTCACGACCGCCTGCAGCAATGTGTTGACCGCCGCAAGGATTGCCGGTGCAGCCTGCTCAATGGCTGCAATGACCTGCAGCAGTGCTGTCATAACGCTGCCGATCAGCATCGGTGCAGATGCGGCAAGATACTGTGCCAGCTGTGTGACAAGCTCCAGGAACGACGACACCAGAATCGGCAGCACGGTGGTGAGCAGCGGCGGCAGCAGCGTACCGACGGACTGCACCAGTGTCATGATCAGGCTGTTGAAACCGTCCAGCAGATCCGGCAGGATGTTCGGCAGCTCTGTGGTCATAGTCACCGCCAGCTGATGCACCAGCTCTTTCACCTTGTTCAGAGCCGCCGACAGACCGCCAGTGTTAAAGGCGTTGACAATGTCGGTGGCAGCCTGCACCGCTGTTTTCGCAGCCGGTTCCAGGTCTGAGCCGATCGCAATGGCAGCACCCTCGGCAGCGGACTGCAGCAGCGTAACCTTGCCTTTCAGATTGTCCAGCTGCGTGTCCGCCATTTTGGACGCAGCGCCAGTGCTGTTTGCAATGGTTTGCTGCAAATTGTCCCACGTGTCGCCGGTGTTGGCAAGCAGAGCATTGACTGCTGCGAGGTCGGTCGTGTTAAAGATCGAGCCAATGATGTTGTCTTTTTCAGCGGAGGTCATCCCGTTCATACTGTTGTTTAAGTCGCCCAGTATGTCGTTCAGTGACCGCATATTCCCCTCGGAGTCGTAGGTTGCTACGCCCAAACCGTTGAGGCACTCTGCCGCAGTGTCCGTTGGACTTTGCAGCGACAGGATGACGTTTCGGAGGTGCGTGCCGCCCTCGGCGCCTTTGATGCCGTTGTTGGCTAAGATGCCGAGTGCAGTATTCAGTTCTTCCGTTCCGCCTCTGATAGACTTGGCGGTTGCACCAATGGTCAAAATACCCTCGCCCAACTGTGCAACTGATGTATTGGTGGTTGATGCCGTCTTTGCCATCTGGTCAACCATCTTTTCGGATTCATCTACGCCCATGCCAAGGGCGGACATGGCATCCGTTACCATGTCAGACGCAGAAGCAAGGTCTATTCCGCCTGCTGCAGCAAGATTAAGCACCGTCGGCAAAGTGTCGCACATCTGCTGCGTATCATAACCGGCAAGGGCAAGATAATTCAGCGCATCGGCGCATTCGGTCGCAGAAAACGAGGTTTCAGCACCCATCTGCTTTGCCAGTGCGTTTAGGGTGTCCATGGTGTTGACGCTTTGACCGTCTACCTTAGACATTGCATCTTTGGCAATGCCCATCGTAGACTGCACCTGTGACATGGAGGATTCAAAATCGCTGTAGCTGCTCAGCGCGGCCTTGCTGACAGCAGTGCCAGCAGTTGCTGCTGCGACGGTATACGCCACGAATGCCTTTACGCCGGTCTCCACGCCTTTTGCAACGCCGCTGCCTGCCGCCTTCGCCAGTTTGCTGAACTTTCCGGAGCTGGACTCCGCCTTGTCCCCGGACTTTTCGATGCTGTCTCCGGCTTTGGCTGCACTGGATTCCAGCTTTCGCAGATCCTGCTCCGTGGCAATGATCTCACGCTGCAGTCCGTCATACTGTTCCTGTGTGACTTTGCCGCTGCCCTTTTTCAGTTCCTCCTCGGCTTGCTGTGCGGCAAGCTTCATGGTTTTCAGCTTTTCCCGTGTGTCAGAGATCGCACCGGCAAGCAACTTTTGCTTTTGTGCAAGCAGTTCCGTGTTTTTGGGGTCCAGTTTCAGCAAGCGGTCAACGTCCTTCAACTGAGACTGGGTGTTTTTGATTTTGCCGTTGACACCCTGCAGTGCCTTTTGCAGACCGGTGGTATCGCCGCCGATCTCCACGGTCAGCCCCTTGATTCTGCTTGCCATTCTCTCACCCCTTAAAATTGATCGAAATCTTCCTGTGTCGCAGTGTACTGATACTTGAAATCATCGTTGCCCTGCTCCGTGAACATATCCTCCACCAGCCCGATCGTCAGATACTGCAGGTCGTTGATGGAGATGCCGACCTGCACGCACCGCAGCAGAAACAGCGGCGTTGTCATTTCCCTGTCAATCGGGCGAGATCTTTTTTTGACTGCACCTGAGTCTCCATGTTTGCCGCCCACAGATCCAGCAGCTCCGGCAGCACCTCATAGATGGAGAACGTGGAAAAGCCGTCCAGCCACTCGTCCGGCGTGTTGGGAACAGACGGGTCGGCGTGCTTTGCCATCACATAGGCGATGTTCTCGAAGATTTCCAGGTGATCCAGCACAATGGAAGATTCCGCAGTGCTGTTTTCTCCGGCATCCTCTTTTTCTCCGGTCTTCTCCGAGGCTTTGATGTCTGCCTGTAGTGCCAGCAGATCCCGGAAAATGTCCCGGCGGAACCGGATGCGGTACATCCGGGGAACTGCCGCACTCGCCCGAAACTGCACCTCTTTTCCGTCAATGATGATCGACTTGGTAATTGCCATTGCTGCCCTCCTTATTCTCCGGCAGCTGTCATCTGCACAGAGCTTGACAGATCCGGCATATACGGCTGCTTGAACCAGTTTGCGTATACAGTGGCATCGGTCTTTTCACAGGACTTCGCCTTGACCAGACCGTTGACCAGAGAAGAGGCAGTCAGCGACAGGGATTCTGTCTTGACTTCCTTGGATTCCTCCACCGTGCTGGATTCCGTGTTGGGACGAGATACGGCACAGCGGTGGAACACATGGCGGATCTTGTTCTTGTCTCCGGTAAACTCGAAGAACAGTGCAAACTCCGAGGTCTCCGCATCGGCAGATTCCACCAGAACGCCCTTTGCGTCCAGCTTTTCGCCCAGGATCTCTGTTGCAAATTCCGTAGTGACCAAAGCAATCTCCAGATCGCCCTCATAGCCGGAGTTGTTGGACAGCACATAGTAGACCATGTCATCCGCATAGAAGTTTTCGTTTTCACCGTTGGCATCCAGCGACAGGTTTACTGCACCGGGCAGTCTCTTGACGGTGTCGTAGATCGGCATCTCGTCCTCGTCATAGCCTGTGATCTTCGCCCAGTGTACGTTTTTCAAGCCAAACTTGACTTTGTTTTTTTCCATAGCCATAAATATACAAGCCTCCTGCTGCAATTATCGGATTCTCATACTTCCATCTCGTAAATCACTTCATACAGTCTTTCCGATTCGATATAAGATTCCGTTTTCGTGTAATAGATCTCGTGCCGGGTCAGCACTTCCTCCACCCGTTCTTCCAGTTCCGGCTGCTTTCGGTCTGTGTACAACTCCACGTCCAGCTGTTTGAAACTGAAATACGCCACATTATCCGCTGAAAACGTCTCCTCTCCGGGAGAGAGAAACAACAGAAACGGCGGCGGTGGACTTTCACCCTCTGCGAAATGATGATAGGCGAACGGCAAGCCAATCTCCTGCACCATCGCTGCAATTTCTTCGTAAGTCATGACATCGCCTTTCGGATCAGTTCTTCCAGCACTTCTTCTCCGTGATCTTCTGCCGGTGCAATATGGGGACGTGCCGCCACACGACCGCCGCCACGCTTGGCATGTCCTTTTTCCAGAAGGTGTGCGATCTGATAGCGGCTTTTGGAATGCACAGTCATCTCAATGGAATGGCTGCTTTCGCCAGTCTTTTTCACTGCCCAGCTTTTCGCATACTCGCCGGTGCGTTTTGGTGCATTTGCGGCGATCTCTTTTTTCACCTGTGTGGCAGTTTTCCGGACTGCCTTTTTCATTTCCGCATCCGCCAGCTCCACATACTCCTCCAGCCCTTCCATCACCGCCGCTGCCAGATCGTCAATATCCACATTGCTCATCACATTCCACCAGCCTTTCCTGCTGCGACACCGCCGTGATCTGCACCAGATCGCCGCTGGTGTAGTACGGCATCACACCGGTAATGTTGTAGACCTCGCCGCCGAACAGGATCCGGTGGCGGTTGCTGCACAGTGCCGCTGTCGTGGCACTTTTCAGCACGATTGCTTTCATCGTCTGCCGCATGGACGTAACACCCGCCTCTGTTCCCTCCGTGGATGCAGTAATTGTCACGTTTGCCCACAGCTCCAAAAAATCCGTCCATGCACTGGTGTGGTTGCCGATGCCGTCTGTCGCCGTTTCATTGCGCTGTATGGTAATGCGCTGATTGCGTTCGGCAATAGATACTGCCATGTCAGATCACTCCCTCCCGCTGTGCAAAGAGCATTGCCCGCAGCGTCAGCAGCAGGCTGTTGTGGTTTGCCTCCTCACGATGCGTATACAGATAGGCGACAGCGTACAGCGTTGCGGTGTGGCAGGCTTCCTCCTGCTCGTACCGCTCCGCTGTCACTCTCCCAACATCCATCACCATCTGCGATGCAGTCAGCATCAGGGACTCGATCAGGGCATCATCTTCGCTATGCTCCACACGGAGATAGTTCTTTGCTTCTTCCAGCGTCACCATACAGAGCACCTCCGTTGCTTACTTCACTGCCAGCAGCTTTACCGCCTCCGGCAGGATCAGCTTGCCGTCCAAACGCTTGGATGCCAGGAATCCCACCTGTCCGGTCATGGAGAACAACTCGTCCAGACGCTTGAAAGTCACGCCCTGCCGGTCGCCGATCCAGTAGTAACGGAAATCGCCGAAAGCAATGCCGGTCTTGCCGGATGCCAGAGCCGGAATATAGCTGGAAGTCACATACGGGCGGTTCATGATCATGTCCGGCACACCGGCAACCACAGACGGCTGCCAGATGTACTGACCGGTCGTATCCTTGACCTTGCGCAGCGCCTTGATGGTAGCGTCATTCATTGCCCATGTGGCACTCTTGCGGTACGGGGATTTCAGGCTGTGGTACAGCTCCAGCATATCGTCAAAAGTCACGGATGCAGATGCAGCAGTCACGCCGGTTTCTGCACCGTCGGTGGCGTTAAAGATACCGGTCGGCTTACTCTTGCCGTCACCAACCCAGAATGCCTCTTCTTCCTTGGTGCCCAGTCTGCGGCCGAACTCCTTGGAGATGTACGCTTCCAGATCAAAGGCAGCATCATTGAGCAGCTCTGTGGAAACTTTCAGCGCTGTGCCCACCTTGTACGCGCCCAGAGACTTCTGACCGAAGGTATCGTCTGACAACGGGAAAGTACCTTCCTCGTCAATCCACGATGCCTCTCCCTTGTCGCTGACAATAGGGATTTTCCGATCACCGGAAGCGGTGGTAATCACCGTTGCCAGTGTGCGGAACACATTTTCATCCTCCAATGCCTCGATCAGCTGACGCTCAAACTCGTCCGGCACCAGATAGCCGCCCTCAGAATCCGTCCCCACCTGCAATGCGTTCTGCACCGCAGCGGTATAGTGCTTGTTCCGGATCGCATTCCAGAACGCCTGCTTGTACGATGCGGACGCAGTGCCGGTACCGGCAGCTTTGCCGCTGTGAGGCTCTCCCAGAATGGGATTGCCGGCAGCGTTCATGGCAGCTTCCATTTCGTTGGCACGTTCCAGACGGGCAATATCACTGCCCAGATCGGTCAGTTCCTTTTCCATGGCTTCATACTTAGCAGCGTCCGCCTCGCTCATTCTGCCGTTGTGGGTCTTGGAATCCAGAAATGTTCTGGCGGTGTCCCACTTTGCAGCACGCTCCTGCCGGAGTGCTGTCAGACGCTGCAATCTTTCTGTCATAGTCATTCGCTTTTCCTCCTTACGGTTTTAGCAGATTCAGCCTTGCACGCAGCTGTGCCGCATCCACAGTCTTGTTGGATTGCCCCAGCTTTGCCAGGAAAGACTGCATCATTCGTTTCTGAGAATACGCCTGTGCAGGCTGTTCTTTCTTTTTGTCCGGATCCTCTTCTTCCGGTTTCTCCGGGTCTTCCTCTGGTGCCTTGTTTGGTTCGTCAGGGGTTTCTTCCGGATTCTCTTCGGGTTCATCCTCTTCGGGATCTTTCTCTTCCTCCGGCTTTTTGTCCGGATCTTCCTCTGCGAACAGGATGCCGTCCACGAATCCCAGCCGCATTGCCTCATTGGCATTCAACCACGTTTCCGCATCCATCATCTTTGCAAGACGATTTCGGGAAAGTCCGGTTTTTGCCACATAAGCATTCAGGATGGATTCCTTGACTTCCTCCAGGACAGTGATTGCCTGCTCCATGTCCTTTTTCTCGCCGGCTGCCATGGTGGACGGATTGTGGATCATCAGCATGCCCACCGGGCTAATCAGAGTTGTGTCTCCTGCCATCGCCACCACCGATGCGGCAGATGCAGCAATACCGTGAATCTTTACTGTGATCTTTCCGGGATGATTCCGCAGCATGGTGTAAATCTGCGCCGCTGCGAACACATCTCCGCCTGGCGAGTTGATCCAGACAGTCACATCCCCGGTGTGCTGTTTCAGCTCCGCCTGAAATGCGGCAGGCGTGACCTCATCACCCCACCAGGTTTCACTGGCAATGGCACCGTTCAGATACAGCTCGTTCTCGCCGTCTGCATCGTTCCGCAGCCAGTTCCAAAACTTCTTCATTTGCTTTCACCTCCATTTGCAAACGCTCCGGCATCTTTCAGCTTGGTGAAGCTGCCGTTTACCAGATACAGGTCGCCGCCTTCCTCTGCCGGAATGCGGTTTTCATCCTCACGTTCCCGGATGTCATTGGAAGACATCCAGCCGTTCTGCCGTGCGGTCGCATAGCCCTGCATCCGGCTGTTATAGTCGCCCCGGAGCATGCCGTCTACGTTGAACTTTGCGAAATACCGCCGTTCCTGGGGCAGGAGCAGGGAACGCTGAATTTCCTGCTCCCACCGGGTCAGCCATGGCATCAGCGTGAACTGCACAAACTCCAGCGACTGCTGCTCGATGTTGGAAAACGTGGCGTGATCCAGATCGCCGATCATGTGCAGCGGCACCCGGTACAGCCGGGCGATCTCTTCCAGCTGGAACTTCCTTGTTTCAAGGAATTGGCTGTCCTGGGGTGTCATGGAAATGGGCTGGTAGTCCATGCCCTCTTCCAGCACGGCAGTCTTGTGGGAGTTCCCTGCTCCGCCGTATGCCTTTTCCCACGCTTCACGCACCTTCTGGGGATCTTTCAGCACGCCAGGATGTTTCAGCACGCCGCTGGGTGCTGCCCCGTTGGCAAAGAAACTGGAGCCGTACTGATCGCAGTCCAGAGCCAGACCAATGGCGTTCCGTGCCAGAGCGATGGGCGAATAGCCCACCAGCCCGTCAAATCCCATGCCGGGGATGTGCAGCACGTCAAAGTCATACAGCCGGATCTCGCCCTGTTCCTTGAAGTTGGGGTTCGCATCATCATAGCGGCGGTAGAGATAGACCAGCTCGCCGCTGTCCTCCCGTTCCACCCGGACACGGTTCGCCGCCAGCGGATACAGCCCCAGCACCTCGCCCCGGCCGTTGCGGATGATCTGAGCGTAGGCGTTGCCGTAAATGAGCAGGTGCGTCATCAGCACCTCCCGGAACGTGTACGAAGTCATCTCTGGATTGGGCTGGTCATGGAGCACCTTGTACAGCGGATGCTGCACTGCCGGCTCTTTGCCGTGCTCCGTCCGCTCGTACAGATGCAGGGGCAGCTGTGCCACGGATTCTGCCAGCACCTTGATGCAGGCGTACACCGCCGACTGCTGCATTGCCGTAAAGGGATTGACCTCTGCACCACTTTTCGACCGCCCGAACCAATAGGCGTAGGACGGGCTGTGGTAGTAATTCTTCGGCTTGTCCCGTGACCGGAACAGCCCTGTGAAAATTCCCATTGTCATCACCTCAAAAAATCAGAAGTTCTCTTTCATCGTACACGCTGCCCTCGGTGTCGTCCTTATGCCGGATGCAGCGATCCAGCGCCATGACCAGTGCCACAATGCCGTCAATCTTCTCCGTGGACTTTTCCTTGTCCGGCTTGATGTTGCCGGCCGGATCACGCTTGACTACCGCATTCCCTGACATCCACCGCAGCACTGGATTGCCGCCGTGCCGGATACGCTTTTCCAGCAGCAGCCGCATCAGCTCCTTGGACGGCGGACTCATGTCACGAAAGCCCTGTCCGAACTGTACCATGGTAAAGCCCATGTCCTCTAAGTCCTGTGCCATCTGCACTGCGCCCCAGCGGTCAAAGGCAATCTCCTTGATGTGGAATTTCCGTCCCAGTTCATCAATGAATTTCTCAATAAAGCCGTAGTGTACCACGTTGCCCTCGGTGGTGCAGATATAGCCCTGCTTTTCCCACACATCGTACATGACGTGATCACGCCGGACACGTAGGTCTAGTGTATCTTCCGGCAGCCAGAAGTACGGCAGCACGATGTAGGGCGCGTCCTCAATCTCCGGTGGAAACACCAGCACAAATGCAGTGATGTCCGTGGTGGAGGACAAATCCAGTCCGGCGTAGCACGTCCTGCCCTCCAGAGCCGCTGTGTCAATGGGCTTGCTGCCCCAGTCCCAGACATGCTCCGGAATCCAGCCCACAGTGGAGGACACCCACATATTCAGCCGCAGCTGCTTGAAGTTGTTCTCGTCCGCCGGATTGTCCAGAGCCTGCCGGTACAGATTCCGTACACGGTCGATCTGGATGGTGTACCCCAATGAAGGATTTGCCTTGTACCAGTTCTTCTCCTCGTTCCAGTCCTCTTCATCAGACAAGCCGTAGACCACCGGATAGTAGGTAGGGTCTGCTTTTCGTCTTTTGAGAATATCCATTGCCAGCTGGTGCTGTTCCCAGCACACGCTGTTTCGATCGTTTCCGGCAGTGGTAATGGCAAAAAACAGCGGCTGCTCTCTGGCGTCACCGGAACCCTTAGTCATAACGTCCCAGAGCTTCCGGTTCGGCTGTGCGTGCAACTCGTCAAACACCAGACCGGACACGTTCAGTCCGTGCTTGGTGCCAACCTCTGCGGACAGCACCTGATAGAATCCAGCGTTGCTGTAGTTCACCACACGCTTGACAGAATCGATGACCTTCGACCGCTTTTCCAGTGCCGGCGACTGTGCGATCATCTGCTTTGCCACGTCATAAACGATAGATGCCTGCTGCCGATCTGCGGCACAGCCGTACACCTCGGCGGACGGCTCGTTGTCCCCGTACAGCAGGTACAGGGCGACCGCTGCCGCCAGTTCTGACTTGCCGTTTTTCTTGGGGATCTCCACATACGCCGTGAGAAACTGCCGCTTGCCGTTTTCTTTGACGATGCCGAACACGTCCCGGATGATCTGCTCCTGCCACGGCAGCAGCCAGAACCGCTTGCCTGCCCATTTTCCCTTGGTGTGCCGGAGATTTTCGAGAAACGCCACGGCTCGGTCTGCCTTTTTTGCATCATAATGGGACGTGGGGAGCATGAATCCGGACGGTGTATAGTGTTCCAGACGGGGAAATTCCGCCGGACGGCGGTCATTTTTCCCCATCATCCGCCATCCCCCAGCAATGCTTCCATGTCATCTGTCTCCGGATTTGATGTGCTTTCCACAACGATGCGGCTTCTGCTGGACGGTGTCAGACCAAATTCCGTGCAGAACCGCAGCATGTTTTTCTGGTTTGTCTGCGCAATGGACACCCAGGGGCTTTGCTGCTGATAGCCGTTCGGGGTTTCAAAGGTGCTGCCCTCTGCGGCGAGGTGTGCTTCCGCCTCGATCCAGTTGGCATAGGACTGGCAATAGCCGGCGAAAGCGGCACGGTCTGCTTGCGTCAGCAGCCCCGCCTTTTCCAAAAATGGCACAAGCCGTTTCCACTCACGCTTTGCCTCTTTGCTCAGCCATGCCGGACACTTTGGGACAGATGCGTCCAGCTTCGGCTCGCTGGGATTCAGCTGCCGCTTGCCTGGATTGCCCTCCAGCACTTTCAGATTTGTAGGTTTCGGCTTTCTGCCTGCCATTTTGCATCACCTCCTGCATAAACCCCCGCCCTGCTATTTTGCGATTTCCCGCACGGAGTTGGGCGCCGGTCTCCGGTACGTCTTTGCGGCAGAGATTTTGATACCCCCTTCCCCTAGTATTCGTAGGTCGGGTGGCTGTCCTCCTCGCCGGTTTTCTTGTCGTGGCAAGGTTTGCATAAGGCTTGCCAGTTGCTCTCATCCCAGAACAGCTGCTCCCTGCCTCTGTGGGGGACGATGTGGTCTACCACCTGTGCCGGTCTGCCGCAGCGTGCGCACAGGGGATGCTGCCGAAGATATCTCTTGCTGATGCGCTGCCATCTTGTGCTGTATCCTCTTGCCGCTGCACTGCGGCTTGCATCTGCATGCTGGCTCCTGTGCACATCACAGTACTTGCACCCAACCTGTACCAGCGCAGGACAGCCGGGATGGCGGCACTGGGTTCGCTGTTTGTATGGCATGTGGTGAGCCACCGTCCTTTCGCCGAATCATCAAAACCGCCGCAGGTTTCCCCGCAGCGGTTTTTGTCAATCTTTGATGTTATCATTATAGCACAGGTCGTATGTATGATTCTATACGATTATTCCAGCATCGCCAGAGCCTTTCTGTGCCAGCGGTGGAACGTGTCCCAGGAGCAGGGCAGTTCCACGCAGACCTGTTCGCAGGTCATGCCGTCCAGATACCGCAGCCGCATCAGCCGACGCAGCTCCGGCGGCAGGGTGTCAATGGCGTTCTCCACGGCTGCCTGTTCCTCCAGCAGGGCGCACTGCTTTCTCCGGTAGAGCCGTGCCAGCGCTTCCTTCTTCTCCACATACCGCTGTGCCTCTGACAGCGGTTCTCCCCGCTGGTGCGGACTGTCGCCGTATGTCACGCCGTGGCAGCCCTTGCTTTCTTCCAGTGCGTTCAGCCGCCTTGTGATGTCGGCAAGTTCCCGCCGGATGCTGCCATATCGGCGCAGATCGTCTTTGGTCATTGCATCTCCTCCAGTTCCGGCAGCCCTGCCTCCTCCCGCATCGACCGGCAGAGTGCCGGCAAGTCCACACGATGCAGGGAGAGGGCGGCGTAGTATGGCGTGCACAGCTCGTGCTCAATTGCCTGTACCTCTGCCTCTGTCGCATCTCCCCGTGCACAGCGGCATAGGATGCGACGGTAGCGATCGAAGGCAAGGCGCAGGATACACGCCGCCAGCTGTACATAGGCATCGTCTATGCTGCGTGGGTCGGCGATCCACTCGGTTTCCTCCGGCGAGGATGCTTCCAGCCGCCGTGCCTTGCAGCGCTCCCGATACGCCTGCTGGGTGGCGAGGATGCGGTCACGATTGGCGAGATAGCGGGCGTGGCTCTGCACTGCGGCGCAGTCCTTACAGATATACCGGCTGCGGAAGTTCCACGAGGGCTGGATTCGCCCGCATTGTTTACAGGTTCGGCGTGACATGGCGGATCACCTCAATCATTCTGTGTGAACTCGATGGGTTGGATCATCTCCGGCAAGAAGTTGATCTCGTAGTGATACGGGTCAACGTGTGCGCCGCTGATATCCTCCACCGTGTAGACCGTCCACTCGTTCAGGTACACATAATCCACCTTGTACTGATTCTGGGCGACTTCCAGCGTTACGACAAGCTCGTGATTGCTGTTGTTCGACAGAGAAAAGTACCCGATCAGTTCCAGAATCGGCTTGTCCGTTCTGGCATTGATAACGGACAGCCGGCGTTCCACGTTGAAATAGTCTGCTTCTTTCTGGACGTTGTATGTGGCTCTCTCCGCCTCCGTGCAGCCAGTCATAGATGCAGCCATCATGCATGCAGCAGTTACAGCTGCGATAATTCTTTTCTTCATGTGTAGTCCTCCTTGTTTTGTCTTTTCGCTCGGTTTATGCTCGTTTTACGCTCGCGTGCGTTAGGCTTACGCTCGGCGTGCGTTAAAATGTCACAGTCGCATTCAGGACTGCCGCTGCCATCCAATAGACAGCCTTCCCGTAATCCTTATGCCACAAACTCACTGCCGCTGCCAGCAGAATCATGGCGATCGGCAGTATTTGCGTTGCGTTGATTCTGTTCACGTCGTTTCCTTTCTGCCTCTGTCTCATATTTGCATCAAAGTGTGAATTACCAGCACATTTAGCGCAGTCACCGTCCCCAGATGGATAGCGTATCTGTACCATCCAAGACACAGGCAATATACGTTAACTGTTGCGCACAGCAATATTAGCCCAAGATACAGCAGCGATAACGCTACAAAAAACTTATCCATGCTTTCGCCTTTCTAACGCTCGATTAACACTTGCACGGTTTCGGCAGTGGCATCCATGCAACAACATCGATTTTGGTGCCGGCAGGCGTTTTCCCATTCATCAACACAATCACTGGATATCTCTCGCCGACAAGTACGTCATATGCAATCCTGCCGTATATCGACCAGTGCATTCCGTCAAATTCTGCTATTCCACAATTCACATAACCGCATCCATCAGAATCCCAGTATACATAGGTGATGATGTATTCGCCGTTATTTCTCGGGACTTTTTCAGATGTCTTTATCCATTCCTGCACCATGTGTCATTCCTCCTCACACCCGATGCACTCACGCACAATGCCATACGCTTCGTTGATTTCGATCATGTCATTGCCGAGAACATCATCGCTGGAACCCCAAAATTCCTTCCTGATCTGCTTCAGCTGTTCCTCGGTGACCAGCACGCCGGGCTTGCCACGCAGCGTGTCAAATGCCGTCATGATCCGTGATGCTGTTTTCTTATCCTCGCCGCAGATGAGATATACCTCGTCCTCAAACTGCTGTCTTGTTTCTGCGTCGATCATTGTTCTTCCTCCCCTCTATTTCGCAATTAAAGATCATCGTCTGTTTCAATCAAACCCATTCTCGCCCCGCAGTTCGGGCAGTAATCAAACGTATCCGTCGGCATAAAAAACGCTTTTTTGCATCTGCCACAGATAGCAGCTCCGTTCTTGATTGTTTCACCGTCGTAACTCGTGACATCTTCTCGTGTCCAGTTGGCTTTCGGTGGCACGTCCGCCCGACGGTTCCAGTCTTTTGCAGCGCGCTCATTTGCACAATACTCCGCAGATATCAAGATTATCCTGCTGCTTGCACAGCATGTGGTACAACCGACGGAAATCGCCGTTTTACGTGCACCAATATCCTTAAATTTTGCTTTCCCTCCACAAAATGGACAGGGTTTCAGTTCGATTTCACTCATTTCCTCTCGCCTCCTCATACGGCACCGGCAGATGCGCCCAGGCGATGACCTCCAGGTCGCTGTCTGCGTCGTACAGGTCAATATAATCGCAGCACGTTGAGATCGCCCAGCCGTTTTTGTACCTCACACCGCTCCACACAGCGCTGGTGCCTGTCTCCTTGTTGCGTACTGTTACCAGCACATCGTCTTCCAGTCTCGGCAGCTTTTCACCGACCGGTATCCAATCAATTTCCGTTTTCATTTTGCTTTCCCTCCCCAATCCGTTTCAATTCTCTATCCAGCTTAACCCCAACGCTCCGATCCACAAGCTCCGGTCCGAGGTAGCCCCGCATCTGTTCCATCATGATCAGCAGGTCGCCGGTCTCTTCGATCAGGTCGTATTTTAAGGCTCATTTTGCTATAATTTATAAAAATAGGGAAATACTATATTGA
>OLQM01001518.1_pt1 | contig 25669 bp, 29 predicted proteins | sample 1673161 | NCBI WGS metagenome assembly OLQM01 (sample SAMEA3136761, study PRJEB25190) | human gut metagenome | reverse complement strand
CCCTTTTCATTTCTGTCATTTGTGAACATACTATAATATAAAGTAAGAAAAGAAAAATCTTGAGAACACCCTCAAAAACAGACTTCCAGAAAACAGCGTTTCCGCCGTCACCCTTGAAAGCGGGTACAACATTTGCACTGAGGTCAAACAGGAAAGAGGGGACAAAGAAGAAAAGTCCCACGGCAAGCGCAACACCGAGGATTGACGCAATTACCATCATAACCTTAACAAGCTTGTCGCCGAATTTATCGTCAAGCCATTTTTCAAACTTTGACGGTTCTTCTTCGATTTCGGTCGATTCAATTGCCTTATCGGCAGAGAGCATAAGCGCTTTGTAGGAAAGTCGCATTGAGTCAATAAGACCTGCGATTCCTCTTAAAAACGGAAGCTTGAAAAGCTTACATTTTGAGGGAATCGTGTTTATGCTTATATCCTCGCTGTAAATCTTGTCGGGTGCGGTACGAACACACACGGTTGTGCGTTTCGGACCTCTCATCATAATGCCTTCAATCAGGGCGCTGCCGCCGATTGAGGTGATTTTTTTAGTAGTATTTTTAGCCATTAGCTGTTCCTTTCTGTATTAGGTTGCACAGAGAAATAAGATTAAAGCTTAATGTTTTCGGGAAGTGAGTTTTCACTGCCCTCTTTATATACAGGGAAGGTGAGCGTTACGGTTGTGCCGACACCCTCTCCGCTTTCGATATCAAGTGAACCGTTGTGGAGGTTCATAATCTCATCGGCAACCGCAAGTCCGATTCCCGAACCGCCGACAGTCTGGTTTGCTTTGTAGAATTTTTCCTTAACCTTTGGAAGATCCTCGGCAGAAATTCCGCAACCCGTGTCGGTTATTACAATTTTGATAATATCGGGTTCATCTTTGCTGTAGATTACCTGAGCGGCAACAACACCGCCCTTTGGTGTGTATTTCAACGCATTGTCAAGCACATTGAGGAAAACCTGCTTGAGCCTGTTTTTATCGCCGTAAACGGCAGGATAAACAACCTCGGGTTCATCATAAAGAAGATGCTTGCCTTCTGTAACGGCTCTTTCCTTTAAGAAGTAAACCGCATCGTCAAATTCGGCAAGAATGTCAAGCTTTTCCTTGATGAGCTTCATTCTTCCGCTCTGAATACGGCTGAAGTCAAGAAGCTCTTCTACAATGCTTGTAAGGCGTGAGCTTTCGCTGATAATAACTCCCATACCACGGTCAAAGGTTTTGCGGTCAAGCTTTCCTCTTTCGGAAAGCTGCATTGTTTCAGCCCAGCCCTTAATCGCTGTAAGCGGAGTACGCAACTCGTGTGATACTCGTGAAATAAAATCGTTTTTCATCTGATCGGCTGTCTGCAAATCAAGAGCCATATCGCTTATTGCATCGCAGAGGTCGCCGATTTCATCATCGTATTTGTACTCAATCTTTTTTGCCTGTGAAAAATCGCCGTGGGCAATCTTGCTTGAAATCTCCGAAAGTTTTCTTATCGGGGTAACGATTGAACGGATAAACATAAGTCCCGACAATATTACAAGGGCGATGATAACAAGACCGCACGCAATAACTGCCGCAGAAACAAGCACAATTGCCGTGTTGACCTGTTCCATGGAAACAATGTATCTTACCGCACCTACGCAGGTTCCGTTTTCGTTGGTGATGATTCTTGTCAGGCTCATTGCACTTTCGTTCGATGAAAGCTTGCCGTTCCAATATGCACAGCCGTTTTCGTTTGAGAGTGCATCATTAAAATCGGGAATCTGCTCGTTGTCATCGGGGGTGAATCCTGTTGAAGTCATGACAACTCTGCCGGAGGAATTGATTACAAGAACCTCCATTTCTTCTTTTTTGTCAAAGTTTTCAACATAATCACGGGCAGACGCCGTAAACGAGGTTGAACTGTCGCTCTGAAATCCCGAAAAGACAAGTGAAAGTTCGCTGCTTGTTGTGTTCAGGTTCTGTTCAACGCTGTTTTGAAAAATATATGTAACAATGAAAATAAGGCTGACAACAATAAGGATTATGATTGTCAGTATAACACTCAATGTGTTGAGCATCCATCTTTTTGAAATACCCTTAAAAATTGTTGCCACCCTCCTCTTTAGATTGTATAAATTTTATGCAGGCTGTTCTGCAAAGTTATTCGAAAGTTATTCGCCTGAATCCCACTTGTAGCCGAGTCCCCAAACCGTGATGATATGTTTAGGATTTGAAGGTTCGTCCTCAACCTTCATTCTGAGTCTGCGGATATTAACATCGACAATTTTATCCTCGCCGACATAAGCGTCTCCCCATACATGGTTGAGAATGTCGATTCTGTCAAGAGCAACACCCGGATTCGAGAAGAAGTACTCCATAATCTGGAATTCAACCTGTGTGAGTTCAATCATCTTTCCGCTCTTCATAAGCGCACGGTTGCGAAGATTGAGTGTGAACTCGCCCGATTTAAGCTCTTCTTTGAAGTTGTTTTCGGAATGTGACTGTGCAAGCGCAACTCTTCTGTAGAGTGAATCAACTCTTGCAAGAAGCTCACTCGGTGAGAAAGGCTTTGTAACATAGTCGTCTGCACCGAGCATAAGTCCTGTTACCTTGTCCATTTCCTGAGTTTTTGCCGAAAGCATAATAATTCCGATTCCGCCGTTGCGGTTTCTCAGCTCCTTACAAACCTGAAAACCGTCAATACCCGGCATCATAACATCAAGAATCGCAACATCAAAATCACCGTTGTTTTCTTCATATTTCTGCAAAGCCGCCTCGCCGCAGTCTGCCTCAACTACATCGTAGCCTGCCCTTGTAAGATTGATAACGACAAAGTCACGAATTGCCGCTTCATCCTCACAAACAAGAATTTTTTTCATATCAAAACCTCCGTTGCTGTGATCAGATTCCCGACTGATCAAGTGTGGAAAAACCTGTCTTGATTTCGTCATCACTTAGCGAAATCTGTGTGTCGGGATTTATATTATTAAATGTGTATGCATATTTATCGTCTTTTGTAATCAGCGTAAAATCATCCGATTTGCCCGATTCCCATTCGCTGACGGGGAACACCTTTATTTCAAAAAGCTCCGTGTCAAGCTTAGTGCCGTTCCATGCATAGAATGAGGTGGTTTCGCTTTCAAGGTCGGTAATTGCCGTAACCTTGTTTTCGCTCCACTTATCGGCATAGTTCATCATAAACATATAATCGTAATTTATGATTACTGCCTGTTTTGCAACAAGCGCCTCCTTGGGTGTGTCAAAGCTGTTCCAAATGATTTTGTCGGCATAAATATTTTTGCTGTCACCGCTCTGTTTCGGCAGATCAAGTGTAACGGGAATTTCAAGCTTTCCGTCCTTGTCAATGTCCGAACAGATGACCTGCGATGAACGCCGGGTTATATTTTTTGCTTTTTCTTTAAAAAGAGGATTACGCAGAATTGCAAGGTCACGGCTGTAAAAAATAACCTGTGTGTTCGTAACCTCATTTGCGGAAGTTCCGTCAACGACAATTCCCGTAATATCGTTATCAAGCTTTGTGACGGCAATGTTCTTGTACTTTACAACATTCGGATCCATGTTTGCCATTGCTTTGGCATACAGGCTTTTGCTGTCCTCGTTGTAATCAAGCATTGACGCAAGAGCCTCGTTTTCGGTTGTGTAGAGAACAAGCGACATAATCTCGCTTGTTCCGTCATTGTCAAAATCCCCCGTAACAAAGCTTGAACAGCTTTGTCCCGAACCCACTTCGTTTGTCTTGCCTTCCGTGTAGGAGTAGCAGGAAAGCTTGCCGACATTCGGAGTGTAGGTTGTTGAATTAACGATGATTTCAGCCTTTCCGTTGCCGGTTAAATCCGCAAAGTCAACGCTGTCAATATCGGTGGTTTCAAAGATATTGTCGGACGCAATTTCCCACGAATTGTCTTTTGAGTACATGACAAGCATATGAACCGAAGAAGTTTCGACACTGTTGCGAAAAAATGCAACAGCCTCGTTGCTGTCGTTTCCGTCAAGGTCGGTCATGATGATTGCACTGCGGAATTTTCCGTTTTTAGGATATTTCAGCGTATAACCGCTGTCAGCCGTTTTGGCAATAAGCTGTTCAATTTCAGCCTCATCTCCGACTGCCTTAGGAGGACGAAGTAGATTTTCTGCGCTGAAATCCGTGATGTTGCAACCGCTCAAACCAACAAGCATTGAACCGAGAACCAAAGCCGAAATCAGCTTTTTAATCTTCACAAAAATCCCTCCCGTCTTTATTTATGGGGCTGTCAAGGCTTTTGTCTTGCAATAAGATACTTGATTTTTATGCCCTCTTCGGAGAACATTTTTTCATGCTCTGTTTCAATATTATCGGTAACATCGCTTGAGTGCAAATCACGGGTGAGATACAAAATTTCATATCCGCTCTGCTCAAAGTATTCAAGACTTTCGTCAAACAGCTCGTCATCATCGGTTTTGAAACGGATTTCGCTGTCAGGCTTCAAGAATGTTTTGTACATTTCAAGCTTTTTGTAGTATGTAAGTCTGCGCTTTTTGTGCTTTGCTCTCGGCCACGGATTGCAGAAGTTGATGAAAAGTCTGTCAATCTTATCGTCAGCCGTAATGATTTTGTCAAGCATTTCAACATTGTACTTTACAAGTAAAAGATTTGTAATATCATCCTGCGTTTTGCCTGCGTCCTCAAAAAGCTTTACAATTGTTCTTCTGCCGACGCCGAGCATATCAACCTTGATGTCAAGTGCGATAATGTTTTTGTCGGGATTTTTAAGCGCAAGCTGTCCCGCAAAACCGCCCTTGCCGCAGCCGATTTCAAGATACAACGGCTGTTCCTTTTTGAAAGCCTGCATCCATTTTCCGGCGTTTTCTTCTGGATTCTTTACATAAAAATTGCAAACGGAAAGCTCCGGTTCTGCCCATTTCTTTTTTCTGATTCTCATAATACCTCATTTTGCGGTGCGTACAGACGGCGCACTACCACATATAGTAATTTACCGTATCATTATATCAAATTGTAACAAATTATGCAACAAATATTTTGATAATGATGCTTACAGGTTAAATAAATTTAATCATATCGTCACAGGATTGCGATTTTGTAAAAATAATCTCGGAAAATTCTTTTGAAAGCTTGTTTACAAGCGGTAAAATTACAATATCTTCACTTTTGAAGTGACCTGCGTCAATAATGTCAATTCCGAGTGAATTTGCGGCGATAATCTCATGGTGCTTGATTTCTCCCGTGACAAGCACATCAACACCCGCCAAAGCCGCATCAAACACATTTGAACCGCCTGCACCCGACGATACGGCAACCTTTTTAACCCTGTCTTTAATGTCGGTGTAGCGAAGTCCCTTGCAGTCAAGATTTTTCTTTGCAAGCTTTGCAAAATCGTGAATATCGGTTTCGCTTTCAAGCTCGCCCGTGAACATACATTCGCCAAGTTCCGACAGCACGGTTTTTTTGACTCCGAGTGCGTCTGCAAGGCAGATGTTCACTCCGAACTTTTCTCCGAGATCAAGGTTGGTGTGCATACAAACGGCGGAAATGCCCTTTTGTGCAAGCAGATAGGGAACGGAAGAAGGCGAAAGCCTTTTTATCGGGGCAAAAATTACGGGATGATGACTGATAATCAGCTCACATCCCAGACTTTCCGCCTCATTCACAACATCTTCCGTAATGTCAAGAGCGACAAGCACACGGCTTACGGCTGTGTATTTGTCGCCCACAATAAGCCCTGCGTTGTCAAAACTCATCTGAGTTGCACAGGGCGCAAATTCTTCAAAAAAATTAAGTATATCGTTTATGGTTTTCACTTAAAGCTCTCCTCAAGAATGCGTGCGGTTTCGGCACAGACAGGGTTGCCCTTAGCCTGTTTTAAAAGTCTGCGCACACAGCCTTCAATAAATCTGCGGTGCATGGAGTTGTTTTTCGGATCAAGCCCGTAAAGAAAAAGGTCGCTTTCGGATACCGTGCGAACCTCACCGCTGTATTCGGCAAGAATTACCGTGTAGCACTTGTTTGCGGCAGTACAGCAGTCACGCTTGATAACGCTGAAACCGTTTGCAAACAGCCAACGCATAAGCTCTTCACTTTTGGTCATAGGCTGAAGAATAAAGTGCTTTGACCTGTCCTTTGAATACTCCCAGTTTTCGATAATCTGCGAAATGAGTTCTCCGCCCATTCCTGCAATTACTATGTCATCAGCCTCATCGCCCGAAATTTTTTCAAGACCGTTTGAAAGTCTTGCTTCAATTCGATTGTTAAGACCGCTGTTGTTAATTGTTTCAATTCCCCGTTCAAGGGGCAGGGGGTTGATGTCTGCGGCAATCGCTGTGTTGCATCTGCCAATACGGCACAGCCACACCGGAAGATAGGCATGGTCTGTGCCGATATCGGCAACCTTTGCTCCGTCACGCACAAAGTCCGCACAAAGCGCAAGACGGTTATCAAGCGAAAAATCAGATGCGCCGTTCATTATGCAATTGCTTTGTTAAGGTCTGCAACGAGTGCGTCTGCGTCTGCACCGTGTACCATACAAGCCTCTTCAATCGTTTCGCCTCGTGATGCAGGACAGCCAAGGCAGTGCATACCGATGCTGAAGAAAAGCTCTGCTGTGTCGGGGTACTGATCAAGAACATCACCGATTATTGAATTCTTTGTAATTTCCATTATAAAAAACCTCCTGTGTCATGAAACTGCAACATCGCTTTGATGTCACACTATAGTAGTATAGCATAAAGCCGTACTTTTTAAAAGTGATATTTTAAATTTTTGTGTAAGGTATAAGCCTTATTTTGCCCAATATTTGCGGTCAAGACTGCGGTATTGAACCGCCTCAAGAACATGCTCGGAGCGGATTATTTCCGACTCGTCCAAATCGGCAATGGTTCTTGCAACTTTCAAAACCCTGTCATACGCTCTTGCGGTAAGTCCAAGACTTTCAAAAGCGTCTTTGAGTGTCTTTTCAGCCTCTTTATCAATTACGCAGACCTTTTCAAACTGCTCTGCGTTAATTTTTGCGTTGCAGGTTGTTTTACTGCCCTTAAATCTTTCACGCTGAATCTCTCTTGCTCTGTCGGCTCTCTTTTTGATGTCGGCTGAACATTCGGCAGATGAAGCGTCACGCAGTTCTTCAAATTTCACGGCAGGCACTTCTACATGGATATCAAAACGGTCGAGAAGCGGTCCCGAAATGCGGTTGAGGTAGCGTTTTATCTTCTGTTCCGAACAGGTGCATTTTCTTGTCGGATCACCGTAATATCCGCACGGACACGGGTTCATTGCGGCAACCACCATAATCGAACACGGATAGGTGCATTTCTGACCTGCTCTTGAAATTGTGATAGAGCCGTCCTCAATCGGCTGACGGAGTACCTCAAGCGCCGTTCTTGAAAATTCGGGCAGCTCGTCAAGGAACAGCACACCGTTGTTTGCAAGTGAAACTTCACCCGGTCTGATAGTTCCCGTACCTCCTCCGCCGAGTCCTACTGGCGTTACCGTGTGGTGAGGCGAACGGAACGGCCGTGTTGTGATAAGACCGTCATGCTTTAGCGTTCCTGCAATTGAGTGGATTTTTGTCGTTTCAATCATTTCGTCAAAGCTCATATCGGGCAGAATTGACGGAACTCGTTTTGCAAGCATACTTTTGCCCGAACCCGGAGGGCCTATGAGCAGAATATTGTGACCGCCGGCAGCGGCAATTTCAAGTGCACGCTTCACCTCAAGCTGACCCTTTACCTGGGAAAAATCCGGAATGTAGTCCCGTTCTTCCGTGGGAGAATGTGTATTCGGCTTTGTGGGTGCAGGTTCGAGAATGTGATTGAGATAATCTTTCAGTTGAAGAATGTTGTCAATACCATACACTTCAATTCCGTCAACAACAGCGCCCTCGCTTGCGTTGGCTTTCGGAACATAAATTTTCTTTATACCGCATTCCTTCGCTTTGATTACCATGGGCAGAACTCCGTTGATTCCTCTGACTTCTCCCGAAAGCGAAAGTTCGCCGATGAATGCGCAGTCGGAGATGTTGCTCTTAATCTGATTGAGCAGTATAAGAATTGCAACCGCAATCGGCAAATCGTAAATAGGCCCTTCTTTTTTGATATCGGCAGGGGCAAGGTTCACGGTCATATGTGCGGCAGGATATCTGAATCCGCAGTTTTTTAATGCACTGAGAACCCTGTCCTTGCTCTCACGCACAGCGGCGTCGGGCAGACCGACCATATCAAATTCCCGTGTGCCGTTGTACATTGACGCCTCAAGCTCAACCTTGTAGCCGTCCATACCGCTCACGCCAAAACTGTTGCAGGTAACAACCATAAAAATTCCCCCGAACCGATAAATAAAAATCGTAATAAATTAATAATATAAAGTATAACATTTTCTGCTTCTCTTAACAAGTTTCATAATGTATGTAATTCCGACTTTATTTCAGCTATTTTGCACAAATAATTTCCATATCATAATGCAATATTACAGAAATTGCTTTCGGGTTGTTGACATTTGTGCGTTTTTGTTATACTATTAAGCGTATAAGAATAAGTATTAGGGGCAGGTTATGACCGAATTGCAAAAATCCTACGGTACTTTATCCGACGCACAGCTTGCAAATTTTGTGAGTCTTGGTGATGACCGTGCTTTTGATGAGCTTGTCGTAAGATATCTTGACACAATCAGCATAATTGCACGAAAGTTTTCGGCAGAGGGCTATGAACACAATGACTTTGTTCAGGAAGGACTTGTGGGACTGCTTTGTTCCTGCAAAGCCTTTCACCAAAACGGCGGTGCAAGCTTTAAAAGCTATATGTCGGTTGTTGTTGAGAGAAGATTTATTTCTATAATCAGACGGGGAGAACAGAAAAAAGCCATTCCCTCATCAAGCATTGTTCCGATGGAAGATGTGGGCGAGTCAATTGAAGATTCCGCCAAAACTCCCGAAGAACTTTTGATGTGCAGAGAACAGCTTGACCAGTTGCTGTTGCGACTTCAAAGTGTGTTGTCAAAGTCCGAATACGATGTTCTTATGCTCTACGGCAACGGCTTGAGTTATAAGGAAATTGCCGAAAGGCTTTCCGTAACCGAAAAGGCGGTTGACAATGCCTTGCAAAGAGCAAGAAAAAAGGTTCACGGCGGTCTGAATGTCGGCTGAGCGGTGAACCGAAAATTAATATTTGTCCTTAACAGTATTGCGGTGCAACTCCGCACGGGGCAACAAACTAACCTCCGAGAGGTAGAAAAAGAGAGGTAAATACCAATGTACGAAGATAAGACACTTGTCTGCAAAGAATGCGGAAACGAATTTGTTTTTACTGCAGGAGAGCAGGAATTTTACGCTGAAAAGGGTTTCACAAACGAACCGCAGCGTTGCAAGGCTTGCAGACAGGCTCGTAAAAATGCTGCCAAGACAGAGAGAGAATTCTTTGAAACCGTTTGCGCTGAATGCGGCGGAATTGCAAAGATTCCTTTCAAGCCTGTTGAAGGCAAAAGCTACTATTGCAGCGAATGTTTTGCAAAAAGAAAAGCAGCTGAATAATTAATTGAATTTTTATTGTTTTAGTTTAATTTCTCGTAACTGAGGTTAAATATTTTAATTTTAAAAGCTTGATTATCTTCAGACTAATTTCAAATTTAAAAAGCTAAACACAAAAACGGTGGGCATCTGCTCACCGTTTTTTATATTTTTAAGATAGTATTGCAATTTATGCAATTGTTTGATATTATTATCAAATGAGAATAAATGTATGAACCATGAGTAGTTAAAGTACATATATTTTATGGAGGCTAAGATGATTAAACAATTTTTAAAACATAAGTGCAATTCAAAAATAAAGCTTTTTATTGCTGTTATTTGTATGTTTGCTCTTGTGATGTCCGTGTCGGGTTGCGGCAACGGCAATTCGGGGAGTGACAATACAAATGCAACGCAAAGCACCGTTGCAACCTATAAGGTCAACAGGGGTGAATTTAACTGGAGTGGCAATGAATATACATCTGTTTTGCCAAATCAGAAAGAGTGGAATGTCAGCCAATATCTGGTTGATGACAGTCGAAAATGCTGTTCGGTTATTATTGATAATTCTGATTTGGAAAGCACAAAGCAGTATGTTAAATCATTGGAAAAAACAGGTGTTTCTACCGTAAAATCTCAAGTTACTGACGATAAGAAAAATCCAACTCTTAACTACCTTGGAGAATCAGACAGTTACGATATATCAATTTCATATACCGGCGGCATTACAACCATATCAATTACCAAAACTAAATAATTCCAAAAACGGTGGGCGTTGCTCACCGTTTTTTTGTGTTTGGATATTTTGATTGTTCAATTTTTACTTTCGGGTGTGTTGCATAATTGTAAAGTGCGAGGACGATTAGGATGATGATGTAAAATGTGAAGTATTGCAAAGTGTTAAATAAAATATTCAGAACATCGGGAACATCGAATATATTATTAATTCCAAATGTAAAGTCGCTAATATTCCTCAAGTTCAAAAATATTGAACCCACGATACTTGAAACGCACATCATAACAGAACACAGCATGAAATTAATTTTGTTCAGAAGTATGCAGTTGAGCGTCATAATTCCAAGTCCGGCAAAATAAACGGCAGGAATCAAATATCCTTTAGAGTCGGTCAAGTAACAAAGCCCCCAACAAATATTCAGCAAAAAAAGCACTATCGTAATTATAATTTGTGTTGATTTTTGAAGTTGAAAGTCATTGTGAGTTGCCTTGAATTTTACTATGGTTGAAATTAATGCCATAAACAGCAAAATGACTATTTGACTGCTTAAGAACATTAAATTAATCAAATCAAAGCTTATTGTCACACCCGCAATTGAAGTTGCAATTGCAGACACAATTGTCGGCATAAAGCATATTGCGTTTTGTTTCGGACTTTTGAGCATTGCACAATTTAAACCGCATACAACAATTGTCAGCAGTATAAACGGAATAAGTAAAGTCCAAGAAAATATATAAGCACAAGCCGACAGAATAGCAACAATAAAATTTGCCGTAAGCAAGATGAAAAATTTTGTATTACTATTTTTCATAATATCACTTCGTTAAAATCAACAGGGGTCGAGAGCTACTGCGACCATATACATAATTATCGGTAAGTTGGCGGCAATAATATAGTATGGAGTACATACTGCCGCAAAAATTGCAGCCTGTTTGGCTCTTTCTTTTTTTGAACAGGAAATTTTCTTGAATACTATTGCTTTGACAACAAGAAATTCAATTATGCCTGCCACCAATATTAAAGATAAATAAGAAAATTTTGGGATTGAGATGTGGTAGTAATCAGTCGAGTCTGCAACATATGCAACAGCTATTGCGGTGAATGACGCAATAAAGTTTATAATTGTAAAAATAACAGCTATTATTCCGTAACATTTGTTGTTTATAAGTTTTTTATCTGCTTCATTAGCTTTTTTCTTGGCAAAATGTGTAGCAATGCAGATTGTGATACAAGTAAAAAATAAAGCCGCAAGAATGTTTACTAAAATAGCGGTAAGAGTTGCCGAGTTAAGCATAAATCATCTCTCCTTAAAAGAAAATCATCTTTATGAAAAGTGCATATGGAATAAACAGGTGCCACGGTGCATTTATAACGGCGGTTAAGAATGCAAAAGCCACACCAAAAAGGATACTGTAGAATGGTGTTGAAATCAGCGAAAAAACAATTGATTTTCCGACCTTTGTACCCGTATCACATTCAAACCTTTTAAACATTGTAAAATAAGCAATAACAGCTTGAATCAAAAATATAAAAGCAATACTTCCTATGCTGAATGAAAGATAGCAAGTTAAGTCAGGAAACGGAAGATTAAAAAGCAGTATTGCTGTCATATGCAAAACAAAAAATATCGGGTATATTATTATGTAATTCTTTTTGCCGATGTTTACTTTGTTTTTGTAACCCGCACTTCTTTCCGTATGGCAAAATGCTGTTGTAACAGAAAGTACGGCAAGAAGTACAGATAAAATAATTATAGTGATTAAGATTTCGGGATTTGAGTTTTCATTCATAATATCACTTCGTTAAAATCAGCAGGGGTCGAGTGTGAAAGCAATTGGGTATAAAAATAACGGTGCATTGACAATAAAAATATAGTACGGTGCGCAAATGCAAATAAAGGATAAAGCTCGTTTATTCTTTTCTTTTTTATCAAACGAAAACTTTTTGAATACTACGGTTCTTGCAATGAAATATTCAACCAAAGCGGATAAAACTGTAAAAATCGAACAAACAGGTATGTATGTAAAATAATAAGTAGCATACATAGACATAAAAGAGGCAAATGAAGCAATACAGTTTATAACTGAAAAAATCAGAACTACTGTTATGTAATTTTTTCCTGTTATAAGTGTTATGTTTTCCATACAGGCTTTTCTTTTTGCATAATTCATAGCAATGAAAACTGTAACAGATGTAAAAAGTACAGATGCAATTATGTTAATAAACAGGATAACAAAAGTATATTGCGGATCAAATGTTGTGTTGAACATAAATGTCGAGTTAAGCATAAATCATCTCTCCTTAAAAGAAAATCATCTTTATGAAAAGTGCATATGGAATAAACAGGTGCCACGGTGCATTTATAACGGCGGTTAAGAATGCAAAAGCCACACCAAAAAGGATACTGTAGAATGGTGTTGAAATCAGCGAAAAAACAATTGATTTTCCGACCTTTGTACCCGTATCACATTCAAACCTTTTAAACATTGTAAAATAAGCAATAACAGCTTGAATCAAAAATATAAAAGCAATACTTCCTATGCTGAATGAAAGATAGCAAGTTAAGTCAGGAAACGGAAGATTAAAAAGCAGTATTGCTGTCATATGCAAAACAAAAAATATCGGGTATATTATTATGTAATTCTTTTTGCCGATGTTTACTTTGTTTTTGTAACCCGCACTTCTTTCCGTATGGCAAAATGCTGTTGTAACAGAAAGTATGGCAAGAAGTACAGATAAAATAATTATAGTTGTTAAGATTTCGGGGTTTGAGTTTTTGTTCATAATATCACTTCGTTAAAATCAGCAGGGGTAAAGAGTTACTGCGATTATATACGGAACTATCGGTGAGCTTACGATAAATATGTAATACGGTGCGCATATTGCGGCAAAGACTGCGGCTCTTTCCGTTTTGTCTGCCTTTGAACAGGAAAATCTTTGGAATATAGTTGACTTTGCAATAAAAAATTCAACTACGCCTGCCACAAATATTAAAGATAAATAAGAAAATTGTCCTATTGAAAGGTGGTTGTAATCACCTGAGTCTGTAATATGTGCAACAGCCATTGCGACAAATGATGCAATGAAGTTTATAATTGAAAAAATCAGAATTGTTTTTTGTAATCATTTTTTGTTATAAGTGTTTTTTCTTCTGTATCAGCTTTTTTTCTTGCATAATATATAGCAATCGAAACGGTAGTAGATGTAAAAAGTATGGCTGAAAGTATAAACAATAACATAACAGCGAGAGTTGCCGAGTTAAACATAAATCATCTCTCCTTAAACACAAAATCAAAACATCATACGGTCGATAATCATACTTGCAATCTGTCCGTAAGGGATCAACAATTCATACGGTGCGTTTGCAAGTGCGGTGAAAAATGAGAGTTTCCATTTTTTATTGTTTGGTATTCCAAATTTGCGATAAACAAATGTGTAGTTCACAAAAATCAATACCACTATGCTTACGATAATAACGAAAATAAACGGAAAAACATATATCAAACCAAGACCGTATGGACTATCCAAAAATTCATAATTTGCTCCGATAATAGCCATGTAAAATATAGATAAGAAGTCCTGCAATAACTCGTCAAATCTTATGTGTGAGTAAATTGCATCCATCATCATCGTCACAATAAATAAAGAAGCTAAAGCCAATAATATGTATCCGACTCCGAATGAAATAGAAGCTGTTTTTATGACCTTGAATTTACCGTTGTAAGATTTTTTAGAAAGGTATTTTGAAATACCGAAATTTACTGCTAAAGCTTTTCCTATGCTTACTGCAACGGCACAAATGCCGAGTATAACATATATGTATGTGTAGTTCATAACCAAACCTCCTTAACATTAAATCATACTTTTGAAAATCATCGTTCCAAACTGACCGTATGGTATTAACAATTCATAAGGTGCGTTTGCAAGTGCTGTGAAAAATGAAAGTTTCATTTTCTTATTTTTAGAAACTTCAAAATCTTTGTAAACGAACTTGTAATTGATAAGAAACAGCATTGGAATGCTTATGATAACTAAAATAAAGAAAGGTATAACATACGCACCGTACTCATTACCGATTGTATTGTACCATGGACCTAAAAGAGATATTACAAGTGCAATAAAAAATCCTAAAATCAATTCTACTAAATTTTCTACTATATTTAAGTAACTCGATATACTGCAAACCACCACACCTATAACAAACAAAACAACTAATGCCAACAAAATATAGTTCGTTTCCAAAGTATGTAACGCAACTTTTTTGAATTCAAAATCACCTTTATATGGCTTTTTTGAGAGATATTTTGAAATACCATAGTTTATAGCAAAGGTTTTAAAAATACCTCCGCTGAGAATTATAACAGCAAGCAACATATATAAGATAAATTTCAACATAAAATCACGCTCCTTTTTAAGCAGTTGAACTAATTCATTAGTACAATTATATAATACAATATCTCTGTACAATTGTCAATCGGAAAACACAAAATTTTTGTTTAATTTCAAATGTTTTTATTACAAAAATTGTATTGAACCGCCCGAATAACATACTTGTTGTCAAATTTGCTCATATAATGTATAATAATAAAAGTAACGATACCGAGAAGGTGATTGCCGTGACGATTGAAAAAATTAAGAGAATTTATGCATCTACCGCAATTTACAAGTTTTCGCAGGGACTAAAGAGCGCTGAAACCGATGACTTTGATTCAGCGTTTGACAATGTGCTTGATTTTTTCGGAAACAAAATCGAGGAAGACGCTCTTAAAATTGAATGTTCGGGCGATGAGGTTAATATGATGTTCCTGGATTTTGTAAGAATGTTATCGTCAACCCGTCACCTTGCAATGTGTGTGTTTGTAAACGGCAATGTCGATGTTGATACAGTCAAAAGACTTGAACGCTTTTCGGGTTGGTCGGAGTGCTTTAAGGTTGTTCGTGATATGAATAAACATGATGACAAAATCTGCATCTACATAGGTTTTATAAATTGGTTTGACGGTGAAATTTACGATGTTGATTACACGGTTAATGTAATTTTGTAAGGCCAAATTGCTTGAAAAGTCAGACTTTATCGGATAAAAATTGAAAGTCAGAAAAAGTCAAAAATATTTTAAAATATTAGGAAACGAGAGCATAAGCGAGAATTCGTGAGAATTTCAAAGCTTATGCTTTAATTTTTGACTTTAATTGACTTTGACTTTCTCTGACCTTGATATTATAATGTAGTCAAACAAATGAAAAGAGGCGACCAAAATGAGAATGAGCGATTTGGTGGCACAGTACATTATAGAGATGCTTGACCGTGAAAACGGCAGTGCGGAGATTCAGCGAAACGAACTCGCCGGCAACCTCGGATGTGTACCGAGCCAAATCAATTATGTTATAACCTCCCGATTCACTCCCGAAAAAGGCTACATTGTAGAGAGCCGTAGGGGCGGCGGCGGATTTATCCGAATAAGCCGTGTGAAGATGGATAGAGGTACGGCGCTTATGCATATAATAAATTCGATTGGAACAACACTTGACAAGGCAAGTGCAGAGGCAATGCTCAAAAATATGTTGCAAAGAGATATGATTGAGCTTACATCGGCAAAGCTGATAGCCTCGGCGTTGTCCGACAGAACGCTTACAAATGTTGAACAGAGTAAACGAGATGCCGTGCGAGCGGACTTGTTCAAGAATATGTTGCTCACATTAAGTTGATTTTGAACGGAGGCAGTTATTATGAAATGTCAAAAATGCGGTGCTAACAATGCAAATACTCATGTAAAGACCGTTATCAACGGTGAAATTAAGGAATATGATTTGTGCAGTGAATGTGCAAAGAAAATGGGATACACAAACATCTTCGGTAACTTTGAGGACGAATTTTCGGGACTCCTCGGAAGTTTCTTCGGCAACAGCCTTCCCGCAAGAACTCAGGCAACACGCTGTGACTTCTGCGGAAGCTCATATTCCGATATTGCAAAGTCGGGTCATGTAGGCTGTGCAAAATGTTACGAAATCTTCGGCGACCAGCTTCTTCCTTCAATCAGAAGAATCCACGGCAACACAACCCATTGCGGTAAGAACAGCCGTTTCGGTACAAAGAAAGCCGAAAAGAGTGCCGAGATGACAAAGAAAGATAAAATCAAGGCACTTAAAAAGGAACTCGACAAGGCAATTTCGGAACAGAATTTTGAACATGCCGCAGAGTTAAGAGACCAGATTAAGGAAATGGAGGCTTAATTATGAGTAACGAAGTAATTTCCACCAGAGTAAGACTTGCAAGAAACCTGAAAGATTACCCGTTTCCGTGCCGACTGTCCGAACAGGGCAGAAAAAAGGTTATTGAAAAGGTTACAAGTGCAATCAGGGACAGCAACAGCTCAATTGCCTCGGATTTCAATCTGATTAAGCTTGATGATTTGACAGAGGCACAGGGTGTGTCACTTGTTGAAAGACATCTTGTAAGTCCCGAATTCATCAGCGAAACAGAGGGCAGAGCATTGCTGTTGAGCAAGGATGAAAGCATGAGCATTATGATTAACGAGGAAGATCACATAAGACTTCAGGTTATCACAGACGGCTTGTCGCTTGAACAGGCATATGATACAGCCGATAAGCTTGATACTCTGCTTGATGAAAACCTTGAATTTGCTTTTGATGACAAGCTCGGTTATCTTACACAATGCCCTACAAACCTCGGCACAGGCATGAGAGCCTCTGTTATGCTCCATCTGCCGGCACTTGAAAAGAGCCGTACAATCGGCAGAATTGCAGGCAACCTTTCAAAGCTCGGACTTACAATCCGTGGTGCTTACGGTGAAGGCTCAGAACCCAGCGGTTCGCTTTATCAGCTTTCAAATCAGGTAACGCTCGGTATCTCCGAAAAAGCCGCAATTGAAAATCTTGAGAACATCACAAAACAGCTTGTTTCTCAGGAACAACAGGCAAGAGAAAGACTTGCAAAGAGTATTGATATTCAGGACAGCGTAAGCAGAAGCTTAGGCTTGTTGAAATCGGCAATGGTTATGACTCATGACGAGGCTTTAAAGCTGTTGTCAAATGTTCGTTTCGGCATTTTGTCGGGACAGATAAAAGATGTTACCGCAGAGGTTGTTGACTCTCTTATGGAAAAAATTGAGCCTGCAACGCTTATGGTAAACGCAGGAAAAAATCTTTCCGCACAGGAAAGAGATATTGAAAGGGCAAAAATTTTAAGAGAGGCTCTTTCATAGAAAATAAGTAGTTAATACATTATCCACAAGGAAGGGTGATGATTTTATGTATCAGTTCAAAGGTTTTACAGAAAAAGCAAACAAGGCGCTTAATCTTGCGATTGAAAGTGCAGAGGAGATGCGCCACAACTATGTCGGTACAGAACACATTCTCTACGGACTCGTAAAAGGGGGCAGCGGTGTTGCCGCAACCGCTCTTAATGAGTGCGGAGTAACGGAAGATGCTCTCCGTGAAAAGCTTGAATCCATTAACGGTACAATGTCGCTCGTTGAGCTTACTCCAGATGATTTTACTCCCCGTACAAAGAGAGTTTTGAGAGCCGCAGTTATCATTTCTTCAAAAACAGGCTACACCTATGTAGGCACAGAGCATTTGCTCCTTGCAATCCTTTCGGAGAGCGACAGCTACGCAGTAGCTTTTCTTGAAGAACTCGGTGTATCTGTTGAAAGACTTGCACAGGCTGTGTCAAAAGGTATGCAGGGCGGTGCAGATGAAGGTTTCGGCGGTTTTGAAAACGAATCCGCTCCGAACGGTTCACAGAAAGGCGGTTCGGCCCTTGATAAATTCGGCAGAGATCTTACTCAAGCCGCAAAGAACGGTGAAATTGATCCTGTAATCGGCAGAGAAAAGGAAATCCAGAGGGTTATCCAGATTCTTTCCCGCCGTACAAAGAACAATCCTGTTCTTATCGGTGAACCCGGTGTAGGTAAAACTGCGGTTGCAGAGGGACTTGCACTTGAAATTGCAAAGGGCAATGTGCCTGAAATTCTTAAAGACAAGCGAGTTGTCAGCCTTGACCTCACAGGTATGGTAGCAGGTGCGAAGTACAGAGGTGACTTTGAGGAGAGAATCAAGGCGGCTATTGACGAGGTTAAAAAGTCAAAGAACACTATCCTCTTCATTGATGAACTTCATACTATCGTTGGTGCAGGTGCCGCAGAGGGCAGTGCGGACGCCGCAAATATCCTTAAACCGTCACTTGCAAGAGGCGATTTTCAGGTTATCGGTGCAACAACTCTTAACGAGTACAGAAAATATATTGAAAAAGATGCCGCTTTGGAGCGTCGTTTCCAGCCAGTAAAGGTTGGCGAGCCTACTCCCGAACAGGCTGTACAGATTCTCAAAGGCTTGCGTGACAGCTACGAGGCACACCATAAGGTTAAGATTACCGATGAGGCAATCAATGCCGCAGTAACATTGTCATCAAGATATATCGCAGACCGTTACCTCCCCGATAAGGCAATTGACCTTATTGATGAGGGTGCGTCAAAGGTAAGGCTTGCATCTCTTACCTCTCCTGATAATGTAAAGGAGCTTGAAGATGAAATTGCAGACTATGAAAAAGAAAAGGCAAGCGCAATTAACGAGCAGGACTTTGAAAGGGCTGCACGACTTCGTGATGAGCAGAAGGAACTTCAGACAAAGCTTGACGATGCAAAGAAGAAGTGGCAGGAACAACAGAAGGGTAACAGCGGCGAGGTAACTGCCGAGGATATCGCAAAGATTGTGTCCGAATGGACAGGTATCCCTGTTGTTCAGCTTACTAAGGAAGAAAGCGAAAGACTTCTTAACATGGAGAATGTTCTCCACGAAAGAGTTATCGGTCAGAGCGAGGCTGTAACTGCAATCGCAAAGGCTATCAGACGAGGCAGAGTAGGTCTTAAAGACCCGAAAAGACCTGTCGGTTCGTTTATCTTCCTCGGTCCGACGGGTGTCGGTAAAACAGAACTTTGCAAGGCTCTTGCAGAGGCAATGTTCGGCGATGAAAATGCAATGCTCCGTCTTGATATGAGTGAATATATGGAGAAACACACCGTGTCAAAGCTTATCGGCTCACCGCCCGGATATGTAGGCTTTGAAGAGGGCGGTCAGCTCACCGAAAAGGTAAGAAGAAAACCGTATTCGGTTGTACTTTTTGATGAGATTGAAAAGGCTCACCCCGATGTATTCAATATGCTCCTCCAGATTCTTGAGGATGGCAGACTTACCGACTCACAGGGCAGAACGGTTGACTTTAAGAACACCATTATCATAATGACCTCTAATGTCGGCGCAAGACTTATCACCGAAAAGCAGAGCTCACTCGGCTTTAATTCCGAAAATGAGAATGCCGAAGAGAGCGAGAAAAAGGACATCAAGGAGCTTGTAACAGGCGAACTCCGCAAGGTATTCCGTCCTGAATTTTTGAACCGTGTTGACGATATTATCGTGTTCAACAAGCTCAACAAGGACGAAATTAAGCAGATTGCCGTTAAGATGCTCAAAACTCTTGAAAACCGTCTTGATAAGATGAATATTAAAATCAGCTTTACAGACAACGCAATCAGCGAGATTGCCGACAAGGGCTTTGACGAAAATTACGGTGCAAGACCTCTCCGCCGTGCAATACAGAACGAGATTGAAGATCCGCTTTCAGAGCAGATGCTCGAGGGCAAGGTCAAGGACGGCGCAGTAGTTACCTGCGATTTCTCAGACGGTCAGTTTACCTTTACAACAGCAAACGCCAAATAAGCGTAATTCTTAATAAAAATAAAATCAACCGCAGAGTGAAAAACTTTGCGGTTGATTTTTTTGTTTTGAATATCTTGACAAAATGAATTTAAGGTGTATAATTAATCCGACAAAAACACAAGAGGGTGTTAATTATGAAAAAAATTATCTCGATTATCTTGTTAGCAGTTATCGTGTCAACTTCTGTTTTATTTACAGGTTGTGGCGGTGAGGTCGCGTCAAATAATGCTCAGACTTCTGATGAGGTTAATACTACAGCTTTGGTTGAAACTACACCTACACTTGATCCAAACCAATTTTCATTTGAAGTATATGATTACAAAACAAATGAACTCATTTCAAAATCAAACAAAAACAACCTTAACGAAAAGTTGATGTCATTTAACGATTTGGTATATATGACATCTGATAATAAGGTGGATTCGGTAGATGTTGAACCGAGTTATGTTCTTCTTTTATCATACCTGAAAGATACCAGTCGTGACATTTGGGTTTTGATATATGTCAAGGGTGACGATGTCTATATTCAGGCTGACAAAAGGCACGCAAACATAAACCTTGACACGGCAGGCTATGACATCTATAAGAGCAAATATAATAAGTCACAGCTTGAAGAATTGATGAAATAATCACAGCATAGAGCTGCCTACATTTAAACAATTTTACAAAACACGGTGTAACCCAAATGCATAAGGTCGCACCGTGTTTTTTACATCAAATTTCTGTTCATAATTTGAAAAGTGTAGCTTTTGCCCCTCAAATTTCATTGAAAAGTGTAGTTTTTTACCCCTAAATTCTATTGAAAAGTGTGTATTTAAATGGTATAATCTTATTGAAAAGTGTAAAAAACTATACTGAAAATCTATTGAAAAGTGGGATTGGTATGCTTTACAGAAAGATTGAAACCGTAATCGAAGAACATATAAAGTCGGATTCAAAGAAAATTCTTCTCATAGACGGTGCAAGACAGGTCGGAAAAACATACATTATCCGTTATGTCGGCAAAAAGATTTTTAAAAATTTTATTGAAATAAATATGGTTGAAGATTCCCTCGGCAACCGACTTTTTGAAAACACAAAAACAGTCGAAGATTTTTACTTGCAGGTGAGTATGCTCGCAGGAAATAAAATGGGGAAGAAAAGCGATACCTTGATTTTTATTGACGAAATTCAGGCATATCCTCATCTGCTGACTTTGCTCAAATTTTTGTCACAGGACGGCAAATTTACATTCATTGCAAGCGGTTCGCTTTTGGGTGTAACGCTGTCACAGACTACCTCAATTCCAATGGGCAGTATTCGCAAAGTGCGTATGTTTCCGCTCGATTTTGAGGAATTTCTCTACGCAAACGGAATGAATGAAATTGTTATTTCGGCTATGCAGAAAAAATTTGAAAATCTTGAATCTCTCGATGAATCCATGCACAATAGGATGATGGATTTATTCAGAAAGTATCTGCTTGTCGGTGGATTACCCGATGCGGTTAACAGCTATATTTCTGAGAGAAATATTCAGTCCGTCAGAGAGATACAAAGCGAAATTCACGAATATTATGCTGCAGACGCCTCAAAATACGATGATGAAAACAAACTTAAAATCCGCAGAGTTTATGACCTCATTCCGTCAAATATGGAAAACAAAAAGAAAAGGATTGTTGCAAAAAATATTGAGAATAAAAGCGGTAAGCGTTTCAGCGACTATCAGGATGAATTCGAGTATTTGATAAGTGCAGGGATCGCCCTTAATGTTCAGGCAATTTCAAATCCCGTTTTTCCGCTTATTGAATCAACGGGCAAAAATCTGCTCAAGCTTTATCTGAACGATGTCGGTATTCTGACGGGAATTTTGTACGGCAACAATATCCGTGCCGTGCTTGATGATGAAACGAGTGTGAATCTCGGTTCGGCTTACGAAAGCGTTGTGGCAAGCGAACTTGCGGCTCACGGCTATAAACTTTACTATTATGATAATCGAAGTAAGGGAGAGGTCGACTATCTTATTGATGATTACGACAGCCTTTCTGCTGTTCCGATTGAGGTGAAATCTGGCAAGGATTACACGGTTCACAGCGCATTGAACACATTTGTAAGCAATAAGGATTATCACATTAAGAAAGCCTTTGTTCTTTCAAACGAGAGAACAGTAACTTCCAACGGGAAGATTAACTATATCCCGATTTACTATATTATGTTTTTCAAAAATGATGTGGGCAAAACAGGAAGTTTTACCTTTTGATATTTAATAGGGTGTAAAAAAGCCTCCCACCACGGGAGGCTTTTGTTCGGTTATGAACCGTTAATCAGTCGATTTCAACCATGATTTTTTCTTCACTGCGGATAGCGGCACTGCGGGCAATTGTGCGGATAGCCTTGGCAATTCTGCCCTGCTTACCGATGATTCTGCCCATGTCGTTTTCTGCAACATGAATGTGGTAAACAACTGTTCCCTCTTCGTTGGGAGCGTCTGCTTCAACTGATACGGAATCGGGATCGTCAACAAGACCCTTTGCGATAACTGCAAGTAAATCTTTCATTGTTTGTCCTTTCCGAAGCGCAATTATTCAATTACGCCGTTCTTCTTGAGAAGAGCCTTTACTGTGTCTGTTGGCTGAGCACCGTTAGCAATCCACTTCTTAACTGCTTCAGCGTCAACATTGAACTCAGAAGGCTTCTTGAGAATATCATATGTGCCGATTTCTTCAATGAAACGGCCGTTTCTCGGATATCTTGAATCTGCTACTACTACTCTGTAGAAAGGAGCCTTCTTTGAACCCATTCTTCTAAGTCTGATCTTTACTGCCATAATGTTCACCTCATAAAAATTGTTAATTTATATTCACCAACCGTAATTGGATGAAAAACTTTGTTTAATGTTTGATTAATGTTAATTATTTGAACGGAGGCATTCCGTCCGGTCCGCCCATTCCGCCTGCAGGTCCCATGCCGTTCATCGGCATACCGCCGAGTCCGGGAAGGCCTTTCATTTTTCTTCTTTTCTTAGAGCCTTTTCCGCCCTTTGTCATCTGACGCATCATTTTCTGCATCTGGTCAATCTGCTTGATAAGTCGGTTGACCTCTTCAATGCTTCTGCCCGAACCTGCCGCAATTCTGCGCTTTCTTGACGGGTTCATAATGTGCGGATGACTTCTTTCTTCGGGTGTCATTGAGAGGATGATTGCCTGAACCCAGTCAATCTGTCTGTCGTCAATGTCAACGCCCTCAAGCTGTTTTCCAACACCCGGAATTTTTGAGAGAATGCCCTTGAGCGGTCCCATTTTCTTGACCTGCTCAAACTGATCGTACAAATCGTTAAAGTCGAATTTGTTGCTCATCATCTTCTGAGCCATTTCTTCGGCTTTTTCGGCATCCATTTTATTCTGTGCGTCCTCAATGAGAGTAAGCACATCACCCATGCCGAGAATACGGCTTGCCATTCTGTCGGGGTGGAAAACTTCAATATCGTCAAGCTTTTCGCCTGTACCTGCAAATTTAATAGGTCTGCCTGTAACAGCCTTTACCGAAAGCGCCGCACCGCCTCGAGTGTCACCGTCAAGCTTTGTGAGAATAACACCCGTAATGTCAAGAAGTTCGTTAAAGCTCTTCGCAACATTAACTGCGTCCTGACCTGTCATCGAGTCGATAACAAGCAAAATTTCGTTTGGTTCAACTTCTTTTTTGATGTTTTTAAGCTCATCCATAAGAGCCTCATCAATATGAAGTCGGCCTGCGGTATCGAGAATAACAACATCGTTGCCGTAGTCCTTTGCACGCTTGATTGCCTCTTTTGCAATCTTAACGGGATTTGCTTTTCCCATTTCAAAAACAGGAACGCCTGCCTTTTCACCGACAACCTTCAACTGGTCGATAGCGGCGGGACGATATACGTCACAGGCGGCAAGCAGAGGATTTCTGCCTTGCTTTTTCAGCATTTTTGCAAGCTTTGCCGTGTGGGTTGTTTTACCCGAACCCTGAAGACCGCACATCATGATGACTGTCGGAGGCTTTGACGCAAACTCAATTCGTGCGTCCTCACCGCCCATAAGGCTCGTAAGCTCCTCGTCAACAATCTTAACAACCATCTGTGCAGGAGTAAGACTTTGCATAACATCCTGACCGACAGCACGCTCTGTTACTTTGTTTGTAAAGTCCTTTGCAACCTTGTAGTTTACATCGGCCTCAAGAAGTGCGAGTCGAACCTCTCGCATTGCTTCCTTAACATCTTTTTCAGAAAGCTTGCCTTTGTTTTTCAGTTTTTTGAACGCATTGCCAAGCTTATCTGCAAGTCCTTCAAATGCCATGAAAACTCCTTTAATCTTTCAGCGAGCCTGATTTTTCGATGATAACATCCGCAAGCTCTGTGATTTGTGTATCCTGTGAAAGTTCTTTTATTTCAAGTGCAAGAGCCGAAATTTCGTCAAGCCCCTGCTCAAGCTTACTGAACTGTTTGAACAGACCGAGCTTTTCTTCAAACTCAAAAAGCTGTTGCTCACTGCGCTTGATACTGTCACGCACACCCTGTCTTGTTATTCCTGTTTCATCGGCAACCTCTGCAAGCGACAAATCTTCATTATAATAAAGGTCAATCGCTTTTTTGCCCGAGGGCTTTAAAAGCTCGCCGTAAAAATCAAACAAGAGAGATACTTCAATGTTTTTTTCCATACCTGACAGCTCCCGTGATTCTGGTCTGCGTGTAAAGAGAATTTCTTTACACCTGTGAATTATAATATACAATTGCCCGTTTGTCAAGCATTTTAAGCCGATTTTACGGCTGAGAGTAATTTTGATAAATTTTTAATTTTCGGGAAGTTATCAAATTTGTACAGTTATATTACAAAAACGGCAATATTGTGAAAGTTTCGGAAGATTTGGATAACTAAAATAAGCCGATTGTAATGCGATTTTGAGTATAATTACGAAAGAGTAAAAAAAGTGTTTCTATCCTTTACAAATGAGTGGCTATGTGAAGTTTAGTTTTCGTCAAAATTCACAAAAATTATTTTTTTAGTGAAAAAAGCTATTTTTAATGTACATTTTCAAGTAAAATGTGTTATAATTGTTTTGAATTATTGAAGAAACGGGAGTTTTGCTTTACGGAACAAATTATAAATATCGACAGAATGGAAAATGCCGTAGCACTTTTTGGCAGTTTTGACGGAAATATTAAGCTGATTGAAAAGGAGTTTAATGTCCGTGTCACCTGCCGTGACAGTGAGCTTAAGGTTGAGGGCGATGCCGAAAACACATCAAAGGCCTGCAAGGTTATTGAAAGCCTGTTGCAGTTCATCAACCGTGGTGAAGCACTTTCCGAGCAAAATATCCGCTACTGCATTTCGCTTGTCAATGAAGGCAGTGAGGACAAAATAGAACAGCTTGCAGGCGACTGCATCTGTATTACTTCAAAAGGAAAGCCTATTAAGCCGAAAACCATCGGTCAGAAGCACTACTGCTCGCAGATTGCGAAAAATACCGTCACAATCGGCGTCGGCCCTGCCGGTACGGGCAAGACCTACCTTGCCGTTGCAATGGCGGTCACAGCTTTCAGAAGCAAGCAGATTAACCGAATAATTCTCACAAGACCTGCTGTTGAGGCAGGTGAAAAGCTCGGTTTTCTGCCCGGTGATTTGCAGAGCAAGGTCGATCCGTATCTTCGCCCCCTGTATGACGCATTGTTTGATATGCTTGGTGCGGAAACATATCAAAAGTATGTTGAAAGAGGTAACA
>OLQM01001511.1_pt1 | contig 25748 bp, 20 predicted proteins | sample 1673161 | NCBI WGS metagenome assembly OLQM01 (sample SAMEA3136761, study PRJEB25190) | human gut metagenome | reverse complement strand
TGCCGGGGCGCGGGGCATTGATTTGGGTGGGAGCGGAACCTGACGCGGACGGGACGGAACGGGGGAGATGAAATCCGGCTCACAAAGCCGGATTTCAAGAGACACTGAGTCGGGAAAACATCAGTTTTCCTGACGAATTGTCTCGGTGCTCCCCCGTTCCGTCCCATCCACGCCAAGGTCTCCGCCCCACCCAAATCACAGCCCCGCACCCCGGCACGTTTCTCCCCTCCCACCGCATCCGCCGCCCACACGACGTCCGCTTTTCCTCGTCCCCCCTCCCACCAAAAAACGGCCCCACAAGGAACCGTTTTTTCTCATCTTATAATACATTCTTCAACAGCATCAGCACCGGATTATTCTCCCGAATCCATGCCAGCGCCATATCGCCCTGGATCTGCTTCATGCATACATTCCCCCAGTGTGTCGCCTGAAAGCAGTACACCACCGCAAAGAAAATCCAGATCCACAGCACCGCACGCACGACACCAAGTCCTGCTCCTCCCATGCGGTTCAAAAAGCTGATCCCCGGAATCTCCGCAATCAATTCCACAATTTTCACCGCAATCGTCACGAAACCAACGGCCAGCACCAGTGTCAGAAAGAAAGCGATTCCTTTCATAATCTTTTCCGATACCGCCTTCGCCGCGTAGGATGCCAGACTGTGCAGCTGTTCCTCCTGGTACTCCCGCACCGCGCCGCTTCCGAGGATCTGGTTCACCAGCTCCTCCGGCACGCCCATGCTCTCCAGCCATTTCTTCTGCACATCCTGGTTTTCCCCCGACAGAAATTCATTGTTTTCAAATGTCTCTAAACATTTCTTCTCCACATACTGCGGCAGCGTTGTCCGCTCATTCAGCACATCCGTTACATACGGATTCATCCAGATCGCCAGTCCTGTCACCAGAATCAGGGACACCATGGACAGCACTGTCCGGACCAGCCCCTTTCGATATCCAGCCAGTGCGGAAAGAATACACACCGCAAGTAATACGTATCTCAGCCAATTCATGTTTTTCTTCTCCTATTTCAGCCGGATCATCGAAACGCCGTCCTCCTCCGCGAGCAGATACCGGTTCTGCCCCATGCCGAGGATCTCGTGAATCTGTGTTTCGCTGACCACGCCGCTGTACTTCTTTCTTCCATTTAAGGTATATACACACAGTTCCTGCCGGTTCGTCAGCAGAATCTGTTTTTCTTCTATCTGAAGGTTCTGGTAATAGAAATCCAGATTTTCATCCGCAAGCTGTTTTCCTTTCAGATTGTAGATTTTCATCCGGTACGGATGATCGTCACTCTCCCCGCGCAGAATCAGAACCACGCGGTCGTCTGCATACGCGCAGCTTAAAATTTCTCCATCTTCTGATACGCTCACTGTCTCTTTCGGCTTGTTCGTTCCTTCATAGATGCGGAAGCCGTTGTCAAAGAAGGCAACCCATGAGGATGTTCCCGCGGTTTCGATCTGCGGGCACAGCATATCGGTATAGCTCGATGAACTTGCAAGGTTGTCCACCAGATCCTCGCCCCTGCTCCCGAAATTGTAGAAAGCGACCTGTGATTTCATCTTGCCGCCGTCTTCGTAAGCGTAGGAAACCGCCATCCAGAGTCCGTCCGAAGAAAGCGAGAGATCCATCGGATAGCCCGGACTGTCCATGTTCGGGTGAGAGGAGGCGATCTCCGTTCCATCGGTATTATAGTATTTGATCCAGCTCTCCCCGTTGTTTTCCAGAATCGCCGCAACGACGCCCTGGCCTGCAACGGATGCTTTCACGATCGGATACGACGCGGTAATTTCGCCGGCCTTTCCATCGGCATCGTATACAACAATTTTGGTTCCGTTTTTATCGTAAATGGCAATTGCATCGCCGCAGGATATCATCTGCGGATTTTCCATGGTATAATGATCGCTCCAGAGGGTCTGATTTTCCCGGTCGCGCAGTTCGATGCCGTCGATACCGTAGCGCACGATCTTATTTCCGGATTTCTGAAACATATACGTATCGGTGTCCTCGGTCTCTGTTGCCTGTACTGTGTCGTATCCCTGAAAAGTACGCAGCTGAAGCCATACCCCTGTACCAATTCCGGCCGCAAGAATGGCTCCTGCAAGGATTCCAACGGTGATCCGGCGTCTGCGTTTTCTTTTTCTGTTTTCTGCTTTATACTCCTCAAGATCCCGGACTTTTGCTCCGTTCTCCTGTTCTTCTCTGTTTTTTCCGTCCATTTTCATTCCCCTTATGTTCTTTTCGGACTTATTTTCTGCCGCCCTTTCGGCCGCAGTTTGATTCCGCTCTAGTGTACCATATTTTTCTCTATTTTGGGAGGTATATTTTCTGCCCCGCATATATGAGATCTTCCACCGCGATCTGGTTCAGTTCGCAGATGTCTTTCACTCTGCTCATCGTTCCGTAATATCTCTCACTGATTTTCGAGAGGCTGTCCCCCTTCTGTACGGTGTACTCCTGCCAGACCTGCGCGGCGGTTTCTGCCGTCTCACTGCCGGAAGCAGTTCCCGGGGCGGACGATGGCTCTGCTCCCGGTGCTGGATCTGTCTGCGCCGTACCGGTATTGTTCTCCGCTGCACCAGTCTGCTCCCCGCCGGATGTGCTTTGCTCTCCGCTGCCTGCCGGATCCGTTCCGGATAAATTCAGCTCCTCACTTACCGCCGCGCTCCCGCTCTCATTTTCCGTTTCCAGTTCCGTTCCTGTGCTTTCCGGTGTCGAAGTATTTTCCCCTGTGTTTCCCTCTTCCGCCGCTGATGCTTCCGCTGCACTCTCCGCCGTCTGTGTCTTCTCTCCCTGTACGTTTCCCGCCACTGCTACCGTCTGCTCCTTTGCTTTCCCCGGAAACGGCAGCGCATCTCCGTATTTCTGCGTCACCGTCACAAGAAGCGCCGCAGCCGCGCATGCTGTCATCGCATAGAGGATCGGCTTTCTGTGATCGTGTTCCGGCTCCTCCCCGCTCTTCTCCTCAATCATCTTCCGAAAATCGCTGACAGCGCGGTCGGGCACGCTCTCTCCGTTTTCGATCGACCGGTTCTGATTCTGATCGATCAGATACGACTGCATCGGCTCATTCTTTTCATAATAAATGTAAAAGCCTCCCGTGCTCCGCAGGGTGCCGCCCTCGTACGTATAGAAGGTTTCCTCTTTTTCCTGTCCGTTGACGCGGAACAGCGTCTTGTCATTTCCGCCGAAGTGGTTCAGATGCGCTCGGATGATCTGTTCATTCAGATCCTCCCCGTATCCCGGAAGAGAAAGTGCCCAGCCGAGGATCTGCTGGTTTTTAAAATATTTTTCCATCACATCGTGGACCTCCGTCCATACTGCATCATCGAAGACCAGGTGATCCGGCGCCGGCTCCATCGTATGAATCGCGGCCGCGCTGCGGATAAAAAAGTAGGAAATTCCGTCCGCCCACTTAAATTCGCCGAACAGCATGGCGGCACGTCCCTCCGGTGCGGAAAAATATTTTTTCAGAAAGGTTCCGACATAATCTTCCAGATAAATCCGCTCCCTGCCGTTCGTATCACCGACCTGGCGGATATTTTTCGGCAAATGAAAGTATCCCTCGTTGCCGTTCGCCTGCTCTTTGTTTTCTTTATAGACAATCTCAATCATGCTTTTCACCCCTTTTTGCCTACTTTATCACGGATGTTCCGCGAAAAAGATCGTTTTGGGGCAGGGCTGTCACGGTTTTTTCCGACTGTTTTCCCGTTTTTCTGCACCGGAGGGCATGTCATGTTTTTTTCATTGCAGGAATAGTTTATACCATATACGGTTAAACTGTGGATGATTCTTCTGAAAGGCAGGTACCGGTCATGTTTCGAAAAAAAGACGCCGAAGTTTACTACATCAATGAGCGAAGCCGCAGCGCCAGCGAAGAGCTGGCGTCGCTGTTTTCTTACTGCATTCAAAAGGACGGACGCATGTTCCGTGAACTGGTATTTCTCTGCATCGGAAGCGACCGGATCACTGGGGATTCCTTAGGACCGCTGATCGGGTACCAGCTTTCGCCGTACTGCAGCCGCGTTTTTCATGTCTACGGAACGCTGGATGACCCGGTGCACGCCCTGAATCTACCGGACCGGATTTCGTACATCCATTCCCGCCACCCGGAGGCACTGCTCGTTGCGATCGATGCTTCGCTTGGTTCGCGGCGTCATCAGGGATACATCACGATCGGAAACGGGGCGATCCGGCCGGGCGCGGGGGCAGGGAAGACGCTGCCCGAGGTCGGGGATATTTTTATCACAGGCATTGTGAATGTATCGGGCAGTTTTGAACAGCTTCTTCTGCAGACAACCCGGCTTGCCACGATTTTCCATATGGCGGAATCCATCTCGCAGGGAATCCTGCTCGCCTGCCGGGAACTTGAGGCGGCCGGGACAAGCGAACTTCTGCTTTAAAAAAAACTGCAGACAACAAAACAGGCAGAGACTGCACCGTTTTCCGGTGTGGCCTCTGCCTGTTTTCTTTTGTCATTTATTTCGAAAAATCTTATTTACAGAACTCTTTTACCTGCTCGTAAACGCCCTCGCCGTCGAGTTTGTATTTTGCAAGAAGAGCGACTGCCGGGCCGGACTCTCCGAAGACGTCCTGTACACCGATTTTCTTCACCGGAACCGGGCATTTCTCTGCCAGTGCATCGCAGACTGCGCTTCCAAGTCCTCCGATCACGGAGTGTTCTTCTACGGTTACGACTTTGCCGGTCTCTTTTGCTGCTGCAACGATCAGCTCCTCATCCAGCGGTTTGATGGTGTGGATGTTGATGATCTTGGCATCAATGCCGTCTGCTGCAAGTTTCTCTGCTGCTTCCAGAGCGGAGCTTACGCAAAGGCCTGTTGCAACGATGGTGACATCCTTGCCTTCACGGAGAACAACGCCTTTTCCGAGCTCAAATTTGTAATCCGGTCTGTCGTTGATCACCGGCACTGCCAGACGTCCGAAACGAAGGTAAACCGGTCCGTTGTATTCATAAGCTGCTTTCACGCAGGCTTTTGCCTCTACATCATCTGCCGGGTTCAGAATGACCATGCCCGGGATGGTTCTCATCAGGGCGATATCCTCGTTGCACTGATGTGTTGCGCCGTCTTCTCCTACGGAAATTCCGGCATGGGTAGCACCGATTTTTACGTTCAGATGCGGGTATCCGATAGAGTTGCGCACCTGCTCAAACGCACGGCCTGCGGCAAACATCGCGAAGGTGCTTGCGAACGGAACGATGCCTGTGGTGGAAAGACCGGCAGCGATTCCCATCATATTACATTCTGCGATACCACAGTCGATGTGACGGTCCGGATATGCTTTTTTGAACACACCGGTCTTGGTTGCTGCTGCAAGGTCAGCGTCGAGTACGATCAGATTGTCATGCTCTGCGCCAAGTTCAACCAGTGCATTACCGTAACTTTCTCTTGTTGCGATTTTCTTTACTTCTGACATAACGCTTCACCTGCCTTTTCCAGTTCTGCCATAGCAATTGCGTATTCTTCATCGTTCGGAGCTTTTCCGTGCCAGCCTACCTGGTTCTCCATGAAGGAAACGCCTTTTCCTTTTACGGTCTTTGTGATGATGGCGGTCGGCATGCCTGTTACGGTGCGCGCCTCATCAAATGCAGCTTTCAGCTGATCGAAATCGTTGCCGTCCGCTACGTTGATTACGTGGAAGTTGAATGCCTCGAATTTTTTGTCGATCGGGTACGGACTGTTGACATCTGCTACGTTTCCGTCGATCTGAAGTCCGTTGTTGTCTACGATCACAACGAGGTTGTCCAGATGTTTTGCTCCGGCAAACATAGCTGCCTCCCAGACCTGACCTTCCTGGATTTCACCATCGCCAAGAAGTGTATAAACACGAAATGCTTTGTTCTGCAGTTTTGCACCGAGTGCCATTCCGACTGCTGCGGAGATTCCCTGTCCGAGGGAACCGCTTGACATATCAACGCCCGGGATATGTTTCATATCCGGATGTCCCTGCAGGTAAGAGCCAAGGTGACGAAGGGTCAGCAGGTCTTCTTTCGGGAAGTAACCTTTTTCAGCCAGTGCTGCGTAGAGTCCCGGCGCTGTGTGGCCTTTCGAAAGTACAAAACGATCGCGGTCCGGATCTTTTGGATTTTTCGGATCCACGTTCATTTCTTCAAAATACAGATACGTGAAAATATCGGCTGCAGACAGAGATCCGCCCGGATGGCCGGCCTTTGCTGCATGAACGCCGCTGACGATCCCTTTGCGGATCTCATTGGCCGTCTTCTGAAGTTCTAACTTGTTCATGTCTTTTCTCCTTGTTTAGTTGAATCGGAATCAAAAGCTGGAAATATCGCTATTGTTCACTTTGTTCACAATACCATATTTCCAGCTTTTATGCAATCATGTTTAGGTCTTATTCGCCGAATACAGCTTTGTAGTCAGCCTGGAATTTTGCGATTCCGGCGTCGGTCAGAGGATGTTTGGTCATCTGTACGATTACGTTGTATGGAACAGTTGCAATGTCTGCACCAGCCAGTGCGCAGTCGGTTACGTGGATCGGGTTGCGGACGCTTGCTGCGATGATCTCGGTGTCGATGCCGGCTACGTCGAAGATCTCAACGATTTCACGGATCAGATCAACGCCGCGGGTGCTGATGTCATCGAGTCTTCCAAGGAATGGGGAAACATAAGTTGCACCTGCTCTTGCAGCCAGAAGTGCCTGGTTTGCGGAGAAGATCAGGGTTACGTTTGTCTTGATGCCCTCTGCGCTCAGAACTTTAACAGCTTTGAGTCCTTCTACGGTCATCGGGATTTTAACAACCATGTTTGGATGGATGGCTGCGATCTCACGGCCTTCTTTGATCATGCCTTCTGCATCTGTTGTGGTAGCTTTTACCTCGCCGCTGATCGGTCCGTCTACGATCTCGGTGATCTCTTTGATGACCTCTTTGAAGTCACGTCCTTCTTTTGCGATCAGGGACGGGTTGGTGGTAACGCCGCAGATAACGCCCATGTCGTTTGCTTTTTTAATGTCCTCTACTTTTGCTGTGTCGATGAAAAATCTCATGTTGTTTTTCCTCCCATATTCATACTTTCGTAAGGTTTCGGGGCCTGTTGTTTTCCGCAGAACGGCTCCGTTTTTCTGTTATCTCCAGTATAGATATGTTTGGTTTTTCCGTCAAGTCGGCCTCATTTTTATTAATTAATTTTATTATTTATAAATACTATTTTATAAATTACTCTGGCGGATTTTTTCTCATTTTTTCCGGTTTTTCCTTTTCTTTGTGTTTTCCCGGTTTGCGCCGGAGCTGTTTTATTCAAAATTATTAATAATAATTTCAGCCGTCCTATTTATTTTTTAATTTTTCGGTTCTTGCATACGAAGTGCTGCGCCGCACGATCAGTTTCGGTTCATACTCGACATGATACGTGCTTAAGGGTTCATTGCCGTCCTGGCTTTCCCGAAGAGACTGGATTTTCCGCAGGATGATATCGCACGCATCGCGGCCCTTCAATGGCACATAGTGGTCGATCGTCGTCAGGGAAATCGAGCGGAAGCTGGAATAGACGGTGTTGTCACATCCCACTACGGAAATATCCGCCGGAATGCGCAGTTTGCTCTCGAGCACGGCGTCCATGATCCCGAACGCGATCATATCATTCATGCCGACGATTGCCGTAAGGTTCTTGTCCTCCCGCAGCAGTTCCTTCGTCAGATAATAGCCCATCTTGTACTCAGAATCCATGCTCGGGATCACCTCGTCGAGGTCCTCATCCGCCGATTTGACGATCACGCCGTCGCCGTATCCTGCCTCCTCAAACTCGCGCACAAAGCCCTCCACGCGTTTCAGGCGCTGGCCCTGTTTGGAAGTCAGCGGAGGTGAAACAAACGCCACATGCCGGTGTCCCAGTTCCAGCAGGTGGCGTGCCATCAGCCTGCCGGGTTTTGCATTGTTCAGCTCGACCGCATCAATTTCCAGCAGCTCTTCTCGGTTGTTGATGATGACAAGCGGAATCTCCGCGGCCAGCTCCTCCACTTTTTCCTTGCAGCTTCTGCTCGGATTGCAGGTGTAGATAATTCCGCGCGGGCGCACACTCTTCATCATCCGAAGATAATTCTCTTCGATTTTCAGGTCCCTCTGCGTATTGCAGACAAATACCCCGTAATTCTTCTCTTTTGCAACTTCTTCGATGCCGTGCAGCAGCATCACATAGTAAGGATTCGTCAGCGTCGGACAGAAGACGACGATCAGCTTGTTGCCGTTCGACTCTCTTCTCATCTTCCGCCGCGGAATCTGGTAGCCCAGCTCTTTTGCCGCCGCCTCCACTTTTTCTACTGTTTCCCGCGAGAACGAAACGTTTTCCCGCCGGTTCAGGATCATGGAGACCGTCGCCTGGGATACGCCTGAGGCTGCTGCGACATCACTGGATGTCACTTTTTTTCTGCCCATAATTACAGCTCCGTTCTGCCCTCTAACGCACGCAGAAGGGTGACTTCATCAATATTTTCCAGATCGCCGCCCACCGGAACGCCGCTTGCAATCCGCGTCACCTTGATGCCGGTCGGCTTGATCAGCTTGCTGATGTACATGGCCGTTGTCTCGCCCTCCAGGCTGGAGTTCGTGGCAACGATAACCTCCGAGACATCGCCCTGGAGGCGCTGCATCAGCTCTTTTAACCGGATGTCGTCCGGCCCAATCCCCAGCATCGGGGAGATGGCCCCGTGCAGGACGTGGTAAACGCCGTCGTATTTTCCGGTTTTTTCATATGCCGCAAGATCCTGCGTCGTCTCCACCACCATGATCACGCTGTGGTCGCGCTTGACATTTGCGCAGATCGGGCACAGCTCTTTGTCGGTCAGGGTCTGGCAGCACTTGCAGTACTGGACGTGGGATTTTGCTTCTGTGATCGAATCGGCCAGCCGTTTTGCCTGGTCGGCCGGCATATTCATAATATGAAAGGCCAGTCGCTGTGCGGTTTTCACACCGATGCCAGGCAGATGGGACAGCTGCTCGATCAACTGATTGATGTATCCGCTGTAGTAATCCATCAGAACGGGAATCCTCCGCCCATGCTGCCGAGTCCGCCGGCAAGTTTGCCCATAGCTTTGGCTGCCTCGTCCTCAACTTTGCGCAGTGCTTCGTTGGTTGCTGCCATGATCAGATCCTCGAGCATTTCTACGTCGTCCGGATCTACGGCATCTTCGCTGATTTTAACTTTGGTTACTTCTTTTTTACCGGAAATGGTTACTTCTACGGCTCCGCCGCCTGCTGTCGCAGTGAACTCTTTCTCCTCCAGTGCTTTCTGGTTCTCTTCCATCTGCTTCTGCATTTTCTGAGCCTGCTTCATCAGATTGTTCATGTTGCCCGGCATTCCTCCCGGGAATCCTCCTCTTTTTGCCATGGGTAATATCCTCCTGAAAAATTTGTTTTTAATCTATTCTTCCCCGTCGTCGAAGTCGCTCTCGTCGTCCTCCTCGACCGGGATTCCATGAATCGCCTGCGTCAGTGCATCATCCACGGAAATCGTGGAGAGCGCGGCGTTTGCATGCTGGTCTGCTAAAATGAGCTGGACCTCTACGGTTTTTCCAGTCATCTGTTCAATAATGGTGCGGATCTCATCGGCTGCCTCCGGCCGCTCAACGTAAATGGATGCGAGCTGGTCTGCAAACTCAACAAACAGTTTGGCGTCGCCCGTCTCGCTGTTGTATTTCGGAACGGCGCTCTGCAGAAACTGGCGGAACATGCCGCTTGTCTGGCCGACAATTGCCTTCCAGGACGCGCTGATGCGCTGTAAATCCGCCGGTGCGGCTTTCACTGGTGCCGGTGCACTCTGCGGTGTTTCTGCCGCCGCATAGCCGTTTCCGGCCGCTCCGGAGCCTCCTGCACTGCCGTTTCCTGCTCCCGGTGCATTTGTCACCATCATCGGGATTCCGCGCTCCATTTTTTCTTCGAGAATCCTAAGCCGCTCCAGCACGGATTCGAGGTTCTGCTCCATCTGCGGTTTGCAGAGTTTGACGAGCGCCACCTCAACGAGCACGCGCTTCTGCGCCGCATAGCGGAGCTGGCCGGAGAGCTCGGATAAAACGCGGATATAGTGGATCAGCGTCTCATCATCTACCATCGTGCTCTCTTCTTTTAAGAGCTTCAGGTTTTCTGTAGAGACGTCGAGCAGTTCTTCGGTTTCATCTGCGCTTTTTACCAACAGCAGATTCCGCAGATACCACGTAAAGTCGGTAACGAACTGTCCCAGCTCTTTTCCGCGGTTTAAAAGGGTTTCCAGCGTGCGGATGCTTCCCGTTACATCCCCGGCGAGGATCGTGCGGAGCATCTGGCTGAAGATTTCGGTATCAACAGTTCCGAGAACTTCAAGGACTTTATCGTACGTCAGCTTCTGCCCGAGGTAGAAGGCGATGCACTGGTCCAGGAGGCTTAACGCGTCTCGCATGGAGCCGTCGCCCGCCTTTGCGACGTAGCGGATGGCTTTTTCTTCGACGTCCACGCCCTCTTTTTCCATCAGTTCACTAAGACGCGCCGCGATGGTATCGATCGTGATGCGGCGGAAATCGTACCGCTGGCATCTGGAAAGGATCGTCACCGGGATTTTGTTTGCCTCTGTGGTCGCCAGAATGAAGATGACATAGGACGGCGGCTCCTCCAGGGTTTTTAAGAGTGCATTGAACGCTCCGGTAGAAAGCATATGCACCTCGTCGATGATATAGACTTTATACCGTCCCTGTGTCGGCCGGTAGGCTACCTCCTCACGGATTTCACGGATGTTGTCGACACCGTTGTTCGATGCCGCGTCGATCTCGATGACGTTCGTGGAAACGCCCGCCAGAATCGCCTTACACGTCGGACATTCGTTGCACGGGCTTCCGTCCACGGGATGTTCGCAGTTGACCGAGCGGGCAAGAATCTTGGCGATCGTCGTTTTTCCTGTTCCGCGGGTTCCGCAGAACAGGTACGCATGACCGATGCGGTCCGCGCGGATCTGATTTTTTAATGTTGTTACAATGTGATCCTGTCCTTTTACATCCTCAAAGGTGGAAGGACGGAATTTTCGGTACAGAGCAGTATAGCTCATAAAATTTTTCTCCTTTTATTGCATCGGCATGGAAGCCTGCCGCCGGCAGTTTCTTTTGGACAGCAGTGCAACAGAAGAACGGAGACCTTGTTCTTCTTGCTTTAAGGCCTCCGTTCTTTTTCCTTGCCTTTTTTCGGGAACGCATCAATCGCCGAAGCTGATTCCCATCCGTTTTGCCTGCAGGACTTCCTGTGCATTCGGATCTACGGTCTTTAATTTTCCGGCGCACTCGCCCAGCGGAATTTTCTTTACTTTTCCGTTGACCATTCCGACCATGTAGCCGTACTGTTTGTCCAGAATAAGCTGTGCTGCCTCGGATCCGAGTCTTGTGGAAAGGACACGGTCATACGGACACGGGCTGCCGCCTCGCTGCATGTGGCCCGGTACGGTGACGCGGATTTCCATGCCTGTCTTTGCCTCGATCTCTTCTGCGATCTTGTAGGATACGGACGGGTATTTCTTTGCAATTTCTTCCTGACGTTTTTTCAGCTCTTTCTTCGGAAGTGCTGCGTCTTCTTTTGCAATTGCACCCTCGGCAACGGCAAGAATGGTGAATCCGCTTCCGCGCTCTTTTCGTCTGTTGATGGCCTCGCATACTTTTTCAATATCGTATGGAATTTCCGGAATCAGGATAACGTCTGCGCCGCTTGCGATTCCGGCGTACAGAGTCAGCCAGCCTACTTTATGACCCATAACCTCTACGATAAAAACTCTCTGGTGAGAGGAGGCTGTTGTATGGATGCAGTCGATCGCATCGGATGCAATATTGACGGCACTGTAGAAACCGAAGGTCATATCCGTTCCGTAGATATCATTATCGATGGTTTTCGGAAGATGGATAATATTCAGTCCTTCCTCTCTCAAGAGGTTTGCTGTTTTCTGGGTTCCGTTTCCGCCAAGAATGACAAGGCAGTCCAGAAGGAGCTTGTGGTAGGTATGCTTCATTGCTTCCACTTTGTCCAGACCGTTTGCATCCGGGGTACGCATCAGCTTAAACGGCTGACGTGAGGTTCCGAGAATAGTTCCTCCCTGTGTTAATATACCGGAAAAATCTTTTGCACTGAGCATGCGGTAATCGCTGTAGATGAGGCCTTTATAGCCGTTCATGAATCCGTATACTTCGAGATCTTTTACATTGTTTGCAAGGCCTTTTACGACTCCGCGCATGGTCGCATTTAATGCCTGGCAGTCTCCGCCGCTTGTTAACAGACCAATTCTTAACATATGACTTTTCCCATCCTGTTCTTTATTAGATTTTCACGACTGCTTCTTGTTTCTTGGCAGTATTATGGAATGTTTACATTATACCCTATTTTTTTCGTTCTCACAATAGTTCGGGGGAAGAAAGCGCGGGAGTTTCTATTTTTTGTACGAAAAAAGGAAGTCTGGGGTTCAGGCTTCCTTGGATTTTCTTTTTTATGCGCGCCGCACTTCGAACTCTCACCACGAACGTTACTCCTACAGCCTACTCGGCCCAGGCACCCTCACGGCACACAGGAGATTCCACTTAGTGCTGCTGCATTCCTGCCCTGACACGGTTCATGGAGTCCTGTTGCGTAAGACCCAGACGTCAACGTCACTTATAGAAGGCAGCTTCGCAATGAAAGAGCCCTCGGATTGGCATCACCCCCGCTGTAGCGGATTGCGGGTACAGGGCACCGCTATCTCCCCGGCTGCGCATTGTTTAGTATACGAGATTTCGGAGGGGATGTCAAGGAATTTGTGAATTGAAATATTGGTATAGCACGAGTATAATTTATAGTAAGGCCAGAAAATAACGCAAAAATTCAGTACCGCAGAGTGTGAACGACTGCTTTTTTCATTATTTTCAAAATTTGCTATCGATAACTTTTTGAAAATGATATATTTTTTTCTTATAGAAGGAGGGTGGACGAATGATACGAGTTACGGTCTGGAATGAGTTTCAGCATGAGCGAACACAGGAGAAAGTGAAAGAGATTTATCCGGACGGGATTCATGCCTGTATTGCAAAGTTTCTGGGACAAGAGGAGGAGCTTTCGGTTCGGACGGCTGTGTTTGACGAGAAGGAGCATGGGCTGACGGAAGAAGTGCTGGCAAATACCGATGTGCTGGTGTTCTGGAATCATATGCTGCAGGAGGAGTTCTCGGACGATGTGGCCGAGCGGGTTCGGCGTCATGTGCTGGCCGGAATGGGGCTGGTAGTTCTGCATTCAGGGCATTATTCCAAGATTATGCGGAAGCTTCTCGGAACAAGTATGACGCTTCGGTGGCGGCATGGGGATCGTGAGAGACTGTTCTGTACGTGTCCGACCCATCCGATCGCGCAGGGAATTCCGGCATGGGTGGATATTCCGGAGGAAGAGATGTACGGGGAGTTTTTTGATATTCCCAAACCGGATGATGTGGTATTTACGGGATGGTTTGCAGGCGGTGAGGTGTTCCGCAGCGGATGCACCTTTACACGTGGGCTGGGCAAAATTTTCTATTTTCAGCCGGGACACGAGGAATACCCCATTTACCATATGCCGGTGATTCAGAAGATTATCAAAAACGGGGTGCGCTGGTGCGTTCCTGTAGTACGAAGACCGGCACCACTGGATAATGCATGGGTGAATCCATCTACAGAGGAAGTGTATCTTTCTTCACACGAAAAATAGCAACTGCAGTTTACCGATATCTGTATCCCGTTTGATTTTTTCAAAACAGGGGTCTGATTTCACGATCAAAAATGTTCTGCAATACGCGGATGGAATCTGCGTACACATTGCATAAATCAGGAGGAAATGTTATATGAGAAAGCTTTCCGTTTTTTACGAACACATTCTACAGGCGTGTGAGCAATCCGGTAAGACGATTCCGGAAGTGCTCGCGTTCTGCAGGGATCAGGGAATTTCGGCTGTTGAGATGAACTACAGTCTGTTTGCATCAGAAAAAGAGGTCATTGCCCCGATGCTTTCCGATGCGGGGCTGGTGATCAGCTGTATGCATGAAACCTTTGATTTTTCCCATGATACGGATCTTGGCAGAGCACAGCAGATGCTCGATACTGCGGCATCGCAGCAGGTTTCGCGTGTCCTGTTTGTTGCAGGCGCGCTTGAAACTGCCGAAGCGGCAGAGCTTGCAGCCTGCAGCAGCACCTATGAGGCAACGAGTACTTTTATGGCCGAAAACAAATCGATTCAAAATATGGTACATGCGCTTTCCTCACTCGCCGAATATGCGGCTTTGCGTGGCGTTACGATTACCTTAGAGGACTTTGACGGTTTTTTACAGCCGTTTGCACGCACATATCCGCTGCTCTGGTTTATGGAGCACGTGCCGGGGCTGCGGTATACGCTTGATATCGGAAATTTTGCTTTCAGTGATGAGGATGTTTCGTATGCTGCCTGGCTTCTGAAGGATTATATTGTCCATGTTCACTGTAAGGATCGTGCCGAAAGCCCGCTCGTTCACGGACGTTTCTGCCGCGGCCTTGGCCAGACACCGGCCGGAACGGGATATCTGCCGATGGCAAAGCTTCTTACAGATTTAGAAGCGTGCGATTACGACGGTTATCTCGCCATCGAGCATTTCGATGCGCCGGATCAGTTATCGTTCATCGAACAGTCCGCAGCGTTTCTGCGCCAGTGGGTTTCCGAATAATTCCGCCTCTTTCATAAGCGCTCTGATTTTCGGAAAAATTCGTATTTCCGGGGAGAATTTCAGCAAAAAAATTATGTCGAAAAAATTCTTTACTATCTTTGGTTTTTTCGTATCTTTTCCTTGCTTTCCATGGAAAACATGGTAAACTAAATTTGAAGCTTTTTGAGAAGGCGTGATTCGAAAAGCAAATCTAAAACAAGAGGGTTTTAAAGTAATGGGAGAAATTATTATTCCGCAGGGTTACAAATCTGCATTAAACCTCCACGATACACAGGTGGCGATTAAAACAGTAAAGGATTATTTCCAGCACGAGCTGACACATCGTCTGCATCTGCTCCGTGTAACAGCTCCGCTTTTTGTACAGCCGGAAACCGGCTTGAATGACAATCTGAATGGCGTAGAACACCCGGTTTCTTTTGAGTTAAAGGATCAGGGTACCAAGAAAACCGCTGAAATTGTTCAGTCTCTGGCAAAATGGAAACGGTACGCGCTTCACAAATACGGCTTCTCTGAGGGAGAAGGCATCTACACCGATATGAACGCCATCCGCCAGGACGAGGTGACCGACAACATTCACTCCGTTTACGTGGATCAGTGGGACTGGGAAAAAATCATGTCCCCGGAAGAACGCAATCTTGATTTCTTAAAGAGTACCGTAAAAGATATCTATGAGGCACTGAAAAACACGGAAAAACATATGGCAGACCAGTACGACTACATCGAAACCATTCTGCCGGATGAAATTTTCTTTATCACTTCCCAGGAACTTGAGGATCGCTATCCGGATCTGACTCCAAAGGAAAGAGAGTATACAATCACCAAAGAAAAAGGTGCTGTCTTTATTATGCAGATCGGCGGCGTGCTTGCTTCCGGAGAGCGTCAGGACGGACGTTCCCCGGACTACGACGACTGGTCCTTAAACGGCGATCTGATCGTTTATTATCCAGTGCTTGACATCGCCCTTGAGCTCTCCTCCATGGGTATCCGCGTCAACGCAGATGCTCTCCGCGCCCAGTTAAAGGAGTGCGGATGCCAGTCCCGCGCGAAGCTTCCCTTCCAGAAATCTATTCTGAACGGCACTCTCCCGCAGACAATCGGCGGCGGTATCGGACAGTCCCGTATCTGTATGTTTTTCCTGCGCAAAGCGCACATCGGAGAGGTACAGTGCTCGGTATGGCCGATGGAGACACGAGAGGTGATGGATGTGATGAATATTCAGCTTCTGTAAGATTGGTTTTGAATAGACTATTACTGTAAAAGGGATACGTTTCCTGTCCGCCCGTTTTCAGGGTATGACAGAAACGTATCCCTTTTATATTTTCCTGCATTGCTGCTGCATTTCGTCCTTACATCAAATCTTTTTCTGCTTTTTGCGGTTTCAGAACCGTTCTTCCAAAAGCTCAAGCAGTTCCTCTCTCTGAAAGGATGCTGTCTTAATTTCATCACCGGAAAGGATCTCTTCCGCCAGCTCTTTTTTCCTCTGCTGAAGCTTGATGATTTTTTCCTCGATGGTTCCTTTTGCAATCAATTTGTATACCGTCACAACATTTTTCTGCCCAATACGATGTGCACGGTCTGTCGCCTGATTTTCAACTGCAACATTCCACCATGGATCGTAATGGATGACGATATCCGCGCCGGTCAGGTTCAGGCCGGTTCCGCCTGCTTTTAGGGAAATACAGAATACAGACGTGTCATCCCGGTTGAACTGTTCCACCATTTGTGCACGCTGCTCTTTTTTCGTGCTTCCCTGCAGGACAAAGTAGCTGATGCTTTCTTCCTGCAGACGCGCGGTCAGGATCTCGATCATCGAAGTGAACTGGGAGAACAGCAGGATTTTGTGGCCGGATTCCACGGCACTCTGAATCAGCTCGATGCAGAGATCGAGTTTTGCCGAACCGCCTTCGTAATTTTCGTAAACAAGCGCAGGATCACAGCAGAGCTGACGCAGCCGCGTCAGTTCAGAGAGCACCTGGAACCTGGAATCGGCAAATTCTTCCTCTGTCTGGTTCTGCAGCATAAGCGCCAGCCGCTGGGCATGTGCATGATACAGCTCCTTCTGCTTCTGTTCCATGCAGGCAGCCATATTTTTCTCAATTTTATCCGGCAGATCCTTCAGCACTTCCTTCTTCAGACGGCGCAGAATAAACGGACGGATCATCTTTTGCAGACGTTCTAATCTTTCTTCGTCGCCGTTTCGCACAATCGGAAGTTCAAACTGCTCGCGGAATTTCTGATATCCATAGAGGAATCCCGGCATCAGATAATCAAAGATGCTCCATAGTTCACTTAACTGGTTTTCTACCGGTGTTCCGGTTAATGCCAGGCGGAACGATGCATGGATCGTTTTCACAGCTTTTGCTCCCTGCGTTGCGTGATTTTTGATGAACTGCGCCTCATCAATGATCTCGCAGAAGAACGGGAGATCCTGATACAGTTCGATATCGCGGCGGAGCAAATCGTACGAGGTAATCAAAATATCCTGCATACCGGCATTTTGGATCATCTCTTTCCTCTGTTCCTGTGTGCCGGCGACGAGTCTCGTCTGCAGCTCCGGAGCAAAGCGGGCACATTCGCTCTCCCAGTTATAGACGAGAGATGCCGGTGCAACGATCAAAGAACGACGATTTGCATCTTCGGGTGCTTCCTGCATTTCAGATAAGAGAAAGGCGATGGTCTGCAGCGTCTTTCCAAGTCCCATATCATCCGCCAGAATACCGCCAAAGCCGTTCTGGCATAAGGTTTTCAGCCACCAGAATCCTGTTTTCTGATATTCACGGAGCTGTGCCTGCAGATTGTCCGGAAGTTCAAAATCGTTCTCCTCTGCAGTTTTCATATTTCGGATCAGCATACGGAACTCGCGGTTTTTCTCAACCTGAAGATCATCCTGCTCTTTTAAACGGGTATCGAGGTAGAGTGCTCGGTATTTCGGAATTGTGATCTCGCCGCTCTTCAGCTTTGCCTCGGAGATCTGCAGATTTTCCCGCAGTTCCGAGAGAACGCGGATACCGTCCTCGTCCATATCCATAAATTCACCGGTCCTCAGGCGGTAAAATTTCTTTTTCCGGTCATATTTTGAAAGAATCTCTGCCAGTTCCTCCATACCAAAATTGCCCGGATTCAAATGAAGTTCCAGTACATTTTCTGCGAGGGATACACCGACAGAAACTTTCGGGGACGGGATGACACGGATCGCTTTTAACCGGTCAGAAACAAAAATTTCGCCCAGTTTCTGCAGATCTTCCATACCGCTGCTTAAAAACTCATACATCTCATCGGCTCCCTGGAGAAGCATCTGATGTTTCCGCGCATCATAGGCACTGAAACAAGATCGAACGAGCTGGTTTGCCGCCGCTTCTTTCCGTACATCACGGCCATGGGAAAGCTGATGGATATCGTTTGCATCTGCAAAAACATTGTATTTTTTCTCGCCATAGACAGCCAGAAGTTCGCAGGTAATCATATCATGCTGCGGCGCATCCAGATAAATCTGAAATTCCACCTGCGGCGGAAGATACTGCTGTAATTCCAGCTTTTCTTCTTTTTTTACCTTAAAATGTTCCTCCAACACCGGAAGAAGTCCCTGGCAGAAGGTCGGGATATCTTCTTTTGCAATTTCACAGACTCCGTCCGGACATCGCTCCATATATTCCAGGAAGTCGCAGACTTCTGCTATCTCTTCCCTTGGGATTCGGTAAATTGTATTTTTTTCTGAAAGAAAATACAAATATTTTCTGCCATAAAAAATGGGATCCGCATACATCTGTACCTTTAGGCCATCTGCTTTCCGTAAAAGCTTCATTTCATACTGCGGCATCCCCTCCTGGCAGTGCCACAGTTTTTCTTCTCTCCAGTTCGTACGACAAAAGAACTCCTGGCTGCCAACAGCCTCAAAAAATTCATCCATATTCTGCACAGAAATCATCACATAACGGTCATCAAAACAGGACGCATAGCTGCCGGTACCTATCTGATAGCATGAGCCGCATTCCATGGTATATGCACTCAGAAATTCTACCATCGGACGGCTTTCTTCTTCAAAAGCATCCATACAGTGCAAAAAAGAAAGCTGCGCACCGTAGCTGACCGTTTCCATATTTTTTACAGCTGCTGTCATTTTGGAAACACTTTTTAATACATACATCCTTTTGCTTCCGATTTTAAATTCTGCCCGAAAGGAATCGTCAAACTGGCTCTCCAGATGAATTTCCAGTTTAACCTGACCTGCTTTTGCTTTCGGCAGAAAAGCAACCTGATCCCGCATCACATAATGTGAAAGCAGTTCAGAAAAACCGGGGCTTGTCTCTGCTTTTGGTGTTGGTTTTACTACTTTTCTGACAATTTTATGTTCTCCCTGGAATTCTTCCATTCCTTTTTTCACGCCGACAGCACGAAGAAGCTGCTCCAGTTCCTGATGTTCTTCGTCATTTCTCACTTTTTCTTCCAGTTTTTTTCTCTCTTTTTTCCGCCATTCAAGATAGTACAGCAAAACAGCGACACAATGTTTGCACAATCCCCAGTACTGCTCATGTGCCGGACAATCACAATCATCTTCCATAATTTCAGACATTTCTTCATCTACAGAAACGCTGACACAATACATATTTTTTCCGCTTCCGTCTACGACAGCTGTAATTTTATGCAGTTGATATCCGAAAATATCTTTCATTTCCTGTACCTGAAAAGCATGCACTTTCTGTTCTTCATAAATCTTTTTTCCACGGTTATATGATACGGAATTCGTCTCCTGTTTGATGTCCGCCTTTGTAATCATGCTGGTAAAATCCTTTCTGTTCTATCTTTTCCCATCATTCACAATTCGTATTTTACAGATTCTGGTTTTGATCACATCCGACAAGCTTCTCGGAAAGCTCTTTTAAAATATTTTCCTGATATCCCGCTTTTCCTGTTTTCCTTACCAGTTCCGCCGTTTCTCTTAATAACGGGTGCCAAATGTGTTCCAGCTTTTTTCTGCCATTTTCTCCAAATACTTCTTTTGAAAGACTGTTCCGGTAATCCTCTGGTGACATTCCAAAGAATTGGATTCTGTTTCCGAACCGCTGCCAGAGTCTGTCGGCAATTCCGATCCCATCCGGCTCAAGATCTCCACTGTAGTAAATGGGAATCCCACTCTGTACGATCAACGAAATCAGTTTTAATGCTGCATACCGCGGCTGTCCCGACGTACACAGCAGCGACACATACTTTCCCTGCACCTGTTCCATAAGATAGCTGAATACCATTTCGTTTTCCACAATGTATACACACGTTCCGACAGGCTGTACTTCTGTAATACCCTTCAGATTTTCCATGGTAAGCACATACGGTTCCCCGCATCGGCAAAAGGCTTCATATGCTGGATGCCATATCTCCTGTTTTTTCAAACGAATTCCAAACGCATGTACCATGGAAGAAATATTATCCGGCACAACTCCCACGCACTGCAGCAGTTCTCTCCATTGCATTCGGTACTGATAAATAAGAGGTTTCATCAATTGCCTCCAAGTAGTCCATCCTTTTTTCCTTTCTTATTCTCTTTTATTTCAACTAATAAAAATTATATCATATCCTGCTATATATGATAAGTTTCTTTTGGTTAAAAACAGAAAAACCCCGGCCGCCTTACGGCGCCGGGGTCTCTTACGTTTGAGCACAAGTATCTTTCGATACAATTATATTTTATTTCCCGCAGTGCTTTCCTCGATTTCGCTTCGCTCCATCTCGGTCGGGCTGTCGCCCTATAAATTCTCCGACTAATGCCCTTGTGTGAGCAAGCTCCCACCGGTCATTACTCTCCGAATTTGCACTGCTCATAGATAACCGAAATTAGTCGATCAGAGTAGCAACACGGCCTGATCCAACGGTACGGCCACCCTCACGGATAGCGAAGGTAAGACCCTGATCCATAGCGATCGGGTGGATCAGTTCGATGGTCATCTCTACGTTATCGCCAGGCATGCACATCTCAGTTCCTTCCGGAAGAGTGATAACACCTGTTACGTCAGTTGTACGGAAGTAGAACTGCGGACGATAGTTGTTGAAGAATGGAGTATGACGGCCACCCTCGTCTTTTGTCAGAACGTATACCTGAGCGGTAAATTTGGTATGGCAGTGAACGGTACCTGGTTTAGCCAGAACCTGTCCTCTTTCGATCTCTGTTCTCTGAACACCACGAAGCAGAGCACCGATGTTATCACCAGCCTGAGCCTCATCGAGGAGTTTACGGAACATCTCGATACCAGTTACAACAGTTTTCTTGGTCTCTTCTTTCAGACCTGCGATTTCAACTTCCTCATTCAGATGAAGAACACCAGCCTCAACACGGCCAGTAGCAACAGTACCACGACCAGTGATGGTGAATACGTCCTCTACAGGCATGATGAAATCTTTATCAGTGTCACGCTGCGGATCCGGAATCCAGCTATCTACTGCATCCATAAGCTCCATGATTTTATCTCCCCATGGGCCAGCCGGATCTTCCAGAGCTTTCAGAGCAGAACCCTGGATGATCGGAGTGTCATCTCCCGGGAAGTCATACTCGTTCAGCAGCTCACGGATCTCCATGTCTACCAGCTCAAGCAGCTCTTCGTCGTCTACCATATCGCATTTGTTCATGAATACAACGATGTAAGGTACACCTACCTGACGGGACAGAAGGATGTGCTCTTTTGTCTGAGCCATAACACCGTCTGTAGCAGCTACTACAAGGATAGCTCCGTCCATCTGTGCAGCACCAGTGATCATGTTCTTTACATAGTCAGCATGGCCTGGGCAGTCAACGTGTGCATAGTGACGCTTGTCTGTTTCATACTCAACGTGAGCTGTGTTAATTGTGATACCACGCTCTCTCTCTTCAGGAGCCTTATCGATGTTAGCGTAATCAACGAAATCAGCATCGCCTTCGAGGTTGAGAACCTTTGTGATAGCAGCAGTAAGTGTTGTTTTACCATGGTCAACGTGGCCGATTGTACCAATGTTAACATGGGGCTTATTTCTTTCAAATTTTTCTCTTGCCATTGGAAATTTCCTCCTTATTGTTGTAAAAAGAATTTACAATAGATTTAATCATATTGTATCAATTTTTTCTAAAAAAATCAATACATTTTTGAAAAAAGTGCTTTAAAAGGTATGATTAGTCCTTTTTAGCTCTTTCACTCATAATCTTTTCAGCAATGTTCTTCGGAACCTCTGCATATGTGTCAGGCTCCATAACATACTGACCACGACCCTGAGTCTTGGAACGCATGTCTGTTGCGTAACCAAACATCTCTGAAAGCGGAACATGAGCGATAACTCTCTGAACGCCGTTGTCAGCTTCCATGCTCTGGATCATACCACGACGAGAGTTAAGGTCGCCGATTACATCGCCGAGGTATTCCTCAGGAGTGATAACAGTAACCTTCATGATCGGTTCGAGAAGTACAGGATCTGCCTTCTTCATAGCGTTCTTGAATGCCATTGAACCGGCAATCTTAAATGCCATTTCTGATGAGTCGACTTCATGATAAGAACCATCATAAAGCTCAACCTTAACATCAACTACATTGTAGCCTGCAACAACACCGCTGAGCATTGCGCCCTGAATACCCTGGTCAACAGCCGGAATGTATTCCTTTGGAATAGCACCGCCGACAATGTTGTTAACGAACTCATAGCCCTTGTCCTTGTTAGGATAGATATTGATCTTAACGTGACCGTACTGACCCTTACCACCTGACTGACGAGCATACTTTTCGTCAACAGAAGCTTCCTTGCGGATAGTTTCCTTGTATGCAACCTGTGGAGCACCGATGTTTGCTTCTACCTTAAATTCACGGAGAAGACGGTCAACAATGATTTCGAGGTGGAGTTCACCCATACCTGCGATGATTGTCTGGCCTGTTTCTTCGTCTGTATAAGCCTTGAAAGTAGGATCTTCTTCTGCAAGCTTTGCAAGAGCGATACCCATCTTTTCCTGACCTGCTTTTGTCTTCGGCTCAATAGCAACACGAATTACAGGATCAGGGAATTCCATAGACTCAAGGATAACAGGAGCCTTCTCATCACAGAGAGTATCACCTGTTGTTGTATTTTTAAGACCAACGGCAGCAGCGATGTCACCTGCGTATACGCAGTCGATATCTTTTCTGTCGTTAGCGTGCATCTGCAAGATACGACCGAGACGCTCGTTGGTGTCCTTAACTGAGTTGTAAACAGTTGTGCCGGCAGAAACTGTACCGGAGTAAACTCTGAAGAAGCAGAGCTTACCAACAAACGGGTCAGTAGCAATCTTGAATGCGAGAGCTGCGAATGGCTCTTTATCTGATGACGGTCTTTCAACCTCATCGCCTGTTTCAGGGTCAACACCCTTGATAGCAGGTACATCTGTCGGAGCAGGCATATAATCAACGATAGCATCAAGGAGCATCTGAACACCCTTGTTACGGTAAGAAGAACCGCAGGTTACAGGTACCATTGTGTTGTCAATAGTAGCCTTTCTGATTGTGCTCTTGATTTCGTCGATTGTAAGCTCTTCGCCGCCGAAGTATTTCTCCATAAGATCCTCATCGAGTTCAGCAACTGATTCGATAAGTTTCTCATGATACTCGTTAGCGAGATCCTGCATCTCTTCCGGAATTTCCTCTTCACTGTAGTCTGTGCCGTCTTCGTTGTGATAGATTTCGGCTTTCATAGTAACGAGGTCAACGATGCCTCTGAAATCACTCTCAGCACCGATCGGAAGCTGAATCGGAACAGCATTACATTTAAGTCTGTCCTTCATCATCTGAACAACATGGTAGAAGTTAGCACCCATGATGTCCATCTTGTTTACATAAACCATTCTCGGAACGCCGTAGTTATCAGCCTGACGCCATACTGTTTCAGACTGAGGCTCAACGCCGCCTTTTGCGCAGAGGACTGTTACAGAACCGTCAAGAACACGAAGTGAACGCTCAACTTCAACAGTGAAGTCAACGTGACCGGGGGTGTCGATGATGTTGATTCTGTGCTTGTCATACTGATGCTTGCTGCCGAACCAGAATGCAGTTGTAGCAGCAGAGGTGATTGTGATACCACGCTCTTTTTCCTGAACCATCCAGTCCATTGTGGAAGCACCGTCGTGTGTCTCACCGATTTTATGGTTTACGCCGGTATAATACAGGATACGCTCAGTTGTTGTGGTTTTACCGGCATCAATGTGAGCCATGATACCGATGTTTCTTGTTTTTTCAAGTGAAACCTGTCTTGGCATAAAATCCTCCTAATAAACGCTGATGATAAAATTACCATCTGTAATGAGCGAAAGCCTTGTTAGCTTCAGCCATCTTATGAGTGTCTTCACGCTTCTTGAAAGCACCGCCGGCACTGTTTGTGGCATCAAGGATTTCTCCTGCAAGTCTTTCCTTCATTGTCTTTTCGCTGCGAGCTCTTGAATAAGTAGAAATCCAGCGGAGACCGAGTGTCTGGCGTCTTTCAGGACGAACCTCCATAGGTACCTGATAAGTAGCACCGCCGACACGACGAGCCTTAACTTCGAGAACGGGCATTACATTTTCCATAGCCTGTTCAAAAACCTCAAGCGGGTTGTTACCTGTCTTTTCAGCAATAATATCGAATGCACCGTAAACAATTTTCTGAGCAACGCCCTTTTTACCGTCGTACATAATGTTGTTGATAAGACGAGTTACGAGTTTTGAATTATAAAGCGGATCCGGTAATACGTCACGCTTCGCAATAGAACCTCTTCTTGGCACTTTGCTTCCCTCCTTCACAATAATTGAGATATCATAGGTACTCGAAAGCGACAAACTCCCGTATGCCAACAAGACATTCTACCATAACATATATATAGTAAAATTCCTGCCGCATAGCAGAACTTAAATAATTTAAGTCAAGAGAGTTTTGTCAATTCCTTATTTACCCTTCTTCGGACGCTTAGCACCGTACTTTGAACGGCTCTGCATACGGCCCGAAACACCCTGAGCATCGAGTGTACCACGAACGATGTGGTAACGAACACCAGGCAAGTCCTTAACACGGCCACCACGGATAAGAACAACGCTGTGTTCCTGAAGGTTGTGACCTACGCCGGGAATATAGGAACTGACTTCAATACCGTTAGAAAGTCTTACTCTGGCAATCTTTCTGAGCGCTGAGTTAGGCTTTTTAGGTGTAGCGGTCTTTACTGCAGTACAAACACCTCTCTTCTGTGGGGAGCTCTGATCAATAGCAACACGCTTTTTTGAGTTCCAACCCTTTAAGAGAGCAGGTGCCTTTGCCTTCTTCTCGGAAACCTGTCTGCCCTTGCGTACCAACTGGTTAAATGTAGGCATTATTTGTCCTCCTTTCAAAAAATATAAGAATTGATAAAACTGCTTTGCTTTTGCAAAGCCCTGTGAAACATCAATAATATCCCCAAAAACGGGCGCAATTACAGAATGTCCCACGATTAAACATTATAAACTATCCGCTCACTTTTTGTCAAGCATTTTTTTAAAATTTAAGCGGGCTTATGCTTGATAAATATTATACATTCCCACGAATGTGTTTTGATATTATGAAAGCTGTATATTAATCACAGCGACTAGCAAAAAATTGTCTGCACGAATTGACAACGGCGGCACACCGTAATGAAAAAGAGGCTGTAAAGAATGAAGTTTAAAACTTCGTTCTTCACAGCCTCCGTTTTCATTTTTATTTAGGAGAGAGGAAAATATATCAAATAAAAAAACTTATACACTGTTTAATCGGAACGATGTTCGCCGTTCCATTGTGTTGTGACTTTATTATACCACACCAATATTGACAACTGTGTGACGAAAACAAGAATGTTTTCGGAATTTTCAATTTTTATCATTTGTAGTAACAAACAATGTATTTGAAAATTTAGTAAATGTCACAAATCAGTAGGGGCGTTCATTGGACGCCCGCCTTGATGATACTGTTTGCTTATTCACATAACTTTTGATGTGATGAAAATTATGTATTCAATTTTGCACGCAATGCGTGCAATCGTGTGCATTGCACACGAACGGGTGAACACGGTGTGCAGTGTAGTAACATAGTATACAACAGTGCAAAGACATAGTATACAGTTTTA
>OLQM01001500.1_pt1 | contig 25868 bp, 23 predicted proteins | sample 1673161 | NCBI WGS metagenome assembly OLQM01 (sample SAMEA3136761, study PRJEB25190) | human gut metagenome | reverse complement strand
GGGAAACCTATCATAGAAATATGACAAGGCGCCGGGTACTTAGCCTACATAATCAAGTTGTGAAAGCCATCAATTCTCACTTTTCCAGCGTCGCGATCCCGCATCAGATCGCCGCATTGGAACAGCGCACGAGGGAATTAAAGGCTCTGAGTATCGAGATTCTGAACCTCGCAAAACAAGCTAAGGAGTGGTTGCGAATATAAGATCGGGCTCCTCGCCCAGTGGAGCGTTGTATTATAACAAGGAGAAAGTGGATAAGGATGAAGCCGAAGTGCTCCTCTGGCAGAAGATACTCGAACCGTTCGATAAACACGGGCGAATGGATATCGACGCTTGTATGGATAGTTTCCGGCCATACTTCGAAGCCAACCGCAGAACGACCAATACGGTATTCCATGTTTTACTGAATCCTTCGCCCGAAGACAAACTGACAGGCGAACAGTTACGGGAAACCGCCAAGGAGTATATGGAACGTATGGGATATGGAGATCAACCTTATATTGTTTTCAAGCATAATGACATTTCCAGAGAGCATCTCCATCTGGTATCGTTGCGTGTCGATGAGAACGGACATAAGCTGTCGCATGATTTCGAAACAGAATAACGGAGAGCAACGGCAAAGAATCGGGACTGTGGCTTTTCCGCGGTTCCGTTTTTTGCGCAGCGGGACATTATAAGATCTTCGACATCAACCTGCGGCAGCATTTCTATTCGTCGGAGGTGGTCCACGACTCGCTCTGCCGCAGCAATATGCAGCAATATTCTGAAAACAAACAACGAGGAGTTGACCGTCGTAAGCCGGATGTTCGGCATACAGGCGCAGTGCCGCGACCTGCTCGAAAAATACGGACTCCGTACCGTGATACTCACCTGCGGCGCCGTCGGAAGCCATGTATTCACTCCGGACGGCATGTCGTACGTCGCCACGCCGCACGTCGAAGTGGCCGACGGTGTCGGCGCGGAGGATTCGTTCACGGCGCAGATCAGGAAGGAATAGGCGGCGGTCAGTTGACCGCCGCTTGTTCTGATGAAACACCCGGAGACTTTCGTTTGCAATAACGTTCGCACTGCCCGGCGATGTCGTAGCCGAGCATCGCGCCGAGCATGAAATCCTCCTCGGCGGAGAGTTCGTTGAGCGGCTTGTGGATGAATGTCGCCACGGTCTCCAGACACATGCGGTTGCCGAAGTAAAGATTCACCTTGCTGTCGGTCACCGACTGAATCCGGTAAGCGATACCCAGCCTTTCCAGCCGCTCGGAGAGCAGAGAAGCGCAGGTGCGGCACATCGTGCAGAGCACCAGACTCCGTACACCTTTCTGGAACTCGTAAATCTGGTGCAGGAACAGCTTCATCGAATCGTAACGGCTGAACTCCTCGGCGCTCATCGTTACTCGTTTTTAATCTGTTTGCACCATGCGGCAACCCGCCGGTCGGTCTTGTCGGGCGCGCTTTCATCGACGGCAAGTCCCACGAACTTTCCGCCGCGGCAGACCAGCGAACCTGTTTCGTCATACCCTTCGGGCGCATAGGCTCCGACGAACGTGCAGCCGCTCTGCTGCAAGCCGTCGTAAATCAGCCCGACGGCATCGCAGAACGTATCGGGATAGGAACCGCTGTCGCCGCAGCCGAAAAGCGCCACCTTTTTACCGCTCAGATCCTGCGCCTTCAGCTGATCCAAAAAGCCGTACCAGTCGTCCTGCAGTTCGCCTGCGCCCCACGTCGAAGAACCCAGCACGAGCAGGTCGTATTTCTGCACTTCGCCGGCCGGCGTATCGGCCACATTGTGTACATCGGCGTCCGCGACGCCCAATTGTTTGGCAATATCCGCAGCCACGGCCTCGGTCGTGCCCATCGTACTGCCGAAAAAGATACCAGTCATAATTTCGTCGTTTTTGGTTTACGGCAAAGAAACAGCATTCCCACCGGACCGTCAATACCGGATTTTAGGGGTTTTGGCGCGGCCGGATAGCATTATGATGGGATGCCGCACGAACGCAACTCATTATTATTGGTGATGATTGCAATGCAATTTACCAAGATATGGCGATTGCCGCATATGCCGGGGCGCTATACTTTTGTCCCGTGAAAACAGAACTATGCGGCTACTCCTGAAATATTTGCTATTTATCCTGCTGCCTGCGTACACGTACGGGCAGTCCGGCCGGCCCGACGCCGGGATCACGTTCGAAGTTACCGATTCCCTGCACAATCCGCTGGCGTATGCTACGGTGGCGCTGACTCCTATGTCGGGGGGGGGAAAGGCCTACGCGACGACGACCGATGAGGAGGGCCGGGCACGTTTCACCCTGCCCGCGAATACCTACAATGCGGATATCTCATATATCGGATATGTCTCCCAACGGATGGAGGTACGGACCGTCAGCGGCAGCGACATGCTGCGGACCGTCCGGCTCCGGACAAGCGACACGCAGATCCGCGAGGTCGTAATCACGGCGACCCAAGTGCGGGGACCGGTCTCGGGCGTGCATATCGGCCGGGACGCGATGAACCACATCCAGCCGTCGAGTTTCGGGGACCTGCTCGAACTGCTGCCCGGCGGACGGGCCTCCGACCCCTCGTTTTCCTCCTCGAACCACATTCATCTGCGCGAGATCGGCACCTCGAACAGCGATTACCAGACTACATCGCTCGGCGTTTCGTTCGTCATGGACGGAATTCCGATGTCGAACGACGCGGGCATGACATACAATTCGGGAACGACCGTCGGCAATAATATTTCATTGAACAGAGGCGTCGACATGCGCACGATGCCGACCGATGAAATAGCTTCGGTAGAGATTCAGCAGGGCATTCCGTCGGTCGAATACGGCGATCTGACCAGCGGACTGATCAAGATCAAGCGCAAGGAGGGAGGCCGCAACCTCGAAGCCCGCTTCAAAGCGGATCTGAGTAGCCAGCTGCTCTATGTCGGCAAAGGATTCGAATGGGGCGCTCCGGCCGACCTGCTGACGATGAACGTCGGCGCGACATGGCTCAACTCCCACGACGACCCGCGCAATACGCGCCAGAACTACCAGCGTGCGACCGGATCGTGGCGCATGAAGAAACGCTGGGAAAGCACCTCGGCCTACCGTTACACGTTGGGCGGATCGCTCGACTACACCGGCTCTTTCGACCGCCAAAAAAGCGACCGGGATATCGACGAAGGCCCAGCGGGCATCCCCCTCGAACGCTACAAATCGAGTTACAACAACGTCGTCGCGGCGGTGAATTTCACCGCCGAATCCAAGGGTGCGAATTTTTTCCGCAGCTTCGATTTTTCCGCTTCCGTCTCTTCCGAATTCGACCTGATCGACCGCTGGCGTTACCGAGCGAACAGCGGCAACGTCCCTATACGCACGGCAGTCGAAGAGGGCGTCTTCGATATGGAAGTGCTGCCGGTCCGCTATGAAGCGACCCTGCAGGTGGACAACAAACCGTTCTACGCCAACGCCAAGGCGGTAGCCCTGCTGGGAGCCGACACCCCGCTGAGCCGCAACACGATCCGCATCGGAGCCGAATGGAACATGTCGAAAAATTACGGCGGCGGTCTGCTTTACGACGTGACGCGCCCATTTACCGACCTGATGAGTTCCCATCCGCGGCGTTACGACGCCCTGCCGGCGCTGCACCGGCTCTCGGCGTTTCTGGAGGACAATACGACGATTACGGCCGGCGAGTGGCGGATCGAGATAATGGCCGGACTGCGTACGACGGCCATGGCCAATCTCGGAAGCCGTTACACCCTGCAGGGCAAATTCCATTTCGATCCGCGTGCCAACCTCTCGGTGACGCTTCCGGCGTTCGACATGGCAGGCGACCCGATGCGCATCACATTCGCGGGCGGCGCGGGATGGCACACCAAAACGCCTACGCTCGACCAGCTCTTCCCCGAACCGGACTACTCCTATTACACGCGGCTCAACTATTTCCCGGCGGACGACGAATCGAAACGCCGTATCAATGTGGAAGTCTTCAAGCACGACCCCACCAATTACGACCTGAAGGCGGCGCGGAACTTCAAATGGGAGGTGCGCGGCAATGCGGAGTGGAACGGATACGGATTGTCGGTAACCTATTTCCGGGAGAATATGACCTCGGGATTCCGCACCTCGACCGACGTACTCACCCGGACCTACCGCGAATACGACACCGGACCGCTCAAGGATATGGAGTTCACCGGACCGCCGCAGCTCGAATGGCTTCCCTACAAGGACAAAACGGTATTCCAGACCGTCGGCGTCAAGACCAACGGAAGCCGCACATTCAAGCAGGGCATCGAATTCTCGCTCTCCACGCGGCGCATCCGGGCGCTGGCCACGAAACTCATCGTCTCGGGCGCCTATTTCAAAACCCGCTATGAGAACAGCGAACCCCAGTACGTCCTGACGACCGTACAGCTCGCAGAAGGGACGCCCTATCCTTACATCGGGCTTTACGATCAGGACGACAACACGTTTCACGAAGTATGCAACACCAATTTCCTGCTCGACACCCAGATTCCCAAACTGGGGCTGATTTTCTCCACGTCGTTCCAATGCCAGTGGTTTTCCGGCATGAAGGCCGAATGGTGCAATCCTGCGCCGACCAGCTACCTCGACCTGCAGTTACAGGAACATCCGTTTACGGCCGAGTCGGCAGCCGACGGTATTTTGCAGCATATGATCCACGACAACGTATCGAAAGAAGCCTATCTCTACCGTCTCACGCCTTTCAGTATGAACGTCAATCTCAAAATCTCGAAACGGCTTTACCGCGACCGGCTCAACATTGCGATTTTCGTAAACCGGCTGTTCACATACAGTCCTTCGTACAGAAACGAGACCAACGCACTGGTACGCCGCTATTCCAGCCCCTATTTCGGCATGGAACTCAACTTCAAACTGTAATGCGATGATGATGAAATCTACCATACGGACCCTGTTTCTGCTCTCCGCACTGCTGTTTTCGGCCTGCGAAAAAGACGATTCGATTTTCACCGAACTGTCCATCCGGTTCGTGATGCCGGACAGCCGCCCCGTCGAAAAGCTGGAAATACGCACGGACATCTCCTACTTCGACAATATCAACTCCGGAGAGCGGGTGCCATTTCCCGCCGCCGAACAGAACAGCGCGACAATACGGCTCCGCAAAGGGGTTTACACGTTCATCGTCGAAGCCGACGCGACCTATTCGACCGGAGAAAAGAAGATTCTGCGCTGCACGGATTACAATCAGATTCCAGCAGCAATGACTTGGGTAGAGGACAGCGAATCGATCGTGTTGTTACTAAAATCGATCTGACGATGATGAAGGCCCTTTTCCTGTCGATACTGGCGCTGCTGCCCGCCGCCGCTTCCGCCCAGCGCGATACGCTCGGCGTATTGGAGCGTTCTTCCGTTTTCAGCGCGGAGGACGAACGGGCCGTAGCCGGATTTCATACGGAGTCGCCCGCGATGATGCTCTACCGCAGCGAACAGTCGCTTTCGCAGATCTCGCTCCGCATCGACCTGCGCCGTGAGCAGGAGGCGCTGCTGCAGCCGCTGGGCGACGGAGCCCTCGACGGGGGATTTTATGCCGAAAGCTACCGGCGGCTCAGCGAGCGGTCGGCAGCGTGGGCAGACGCCCGGTACGTCCGCGGCAACCGCCGCAACGTCTGCTGGAACTCCACGGCCGACTACCTGCTGCTCTATCCCTGCATCACGGCGGATTCCGCCGGAGGAAACCTCTCGACCGAGGAATATGCTTTCGGCGGCGGCTATGTCCACCGGGTGGGACGCTTCGACCTTGCGATCCGGGGCGACTACCGCGCCGGACAAGAATACCGTCAGGTCGATCCGCGGCCCCACAACGTCGTGTCGGATTTCACGATCAAACTCGGCGTAGGCATGCAGTTCCCTCAGTACGTTTTGGGGCTGGACCTGCAGGGGCGGCTCTATAAACAGGATCAGGACATAGACTTTTTCTATCCGCCCGGCGCCAGCTCTTCCGAGCTGTATATGACCGGACTGGGCAGTTATTACACCCGCTATTCACTGGACAGCGAGAGTTTCAACATCGGCTATGACGGAAAGGGTTGTCTGCTGGCGGCACAGCTCATGCCGCGGCACGCGAAAGGCTGGTATGCCCGTGCCGCATTCGAAAGCCTTACGACGGAGCGGCTCAACAAATCCAACAACACGGTCCCCATAACCCGGCTCAAAACCCGTCAGGCGACCCTCTCCGCAGCCTACCGCAGCGGCCGCTGGAGCCTGCGCGCCGGAAGCGGCTATGAACTGCGCCGCAGTATCGAAATGATAGCCGACCGTACGGGACACAGCGTCATCGTCGATGAACAGGCGATGTATAAGAACCGTATCTGGCACGCCGACGCCGAAGCGACCGTCGAATGGCGGCGCGGCACGGTGAATTACATGCTCAGTCCCCGCGCGGAATGGCGGCAGTCCACGGCCACGTACGCCTATCCGGCACGGCGGATGCGGCTCGCGCAGTTCTGCGGAGCGGTACGCGGCAGCGCAGAATGGCTCCGTCCGCAGTGGCGCGTGAAAGCGACGGCAGGAATCGGCTGTTACGTCTCGCCCGACGAGGAGGTTTCGCTCAGCAACGTGCTGAACAACATTTCGGAATACCTGACTTACACGGCGGCGCGGCTGAGCGGCCGGGCCGTCGCCCCCGAGGTGTCCCTGCGGGCCGAACGCCGCCTGAGCCGGAATCTGGCCTGCTTCGCCGAGGCGGGGTGGACGCCCCGGTTTTACAGCGGAGGATTGTCCGAACACGTTCTGACGGCGACGTTCGGCATCCTGTTCTAAACGATCGAACCAATATTTGTCAAACCAATAATAAAAACCAATTATGAAAAAGCTTTTCTTAATTCTCACCACGGCCCTCTTCGCAGCGGGCTTCGCATCCTGCACCGACGATCCCGAAGAAACGGTCAATCCCGTCGTCGTATCCGAAATCTTGCGCGCGCTCGGCGGCAATGTGCTGGTAAACGTGCCCGAGGAAAATTTCGACGTGAATATTCCCGCCGATGCTGCGTCGTGGGTTCAGATCAATGAAGCCGAATCTTCGGGCAAAGCGCTGGTGCTGTCCGTCGATGAGAACGAAACGGGGACGGAACGTTCGACCGTCGTGAACGTGACGCGGAGCGGCAAGAGCACCGTTCTGGCGACCGTAACCATCAAACAGAGCGACATCACGCTGCAAGCCGGCGAATTCGTGATCGAGGAGATCTACTTCACAGGCACGGCGCTTCCCGAAACGGGAAAGCCTGACAGGTGGCTGGGCGACCAGTACATCAAGATCCGTAACAACTCCGACGAAGACCTCTATGCCGACGGCATGATGCTGATCCTTTCGAGCGGACTCAATTCGGGCATGAACAGCGAGATGATCGAAGGCAAGGACTTCCGCAAGGAGTGTTGTGCGGGCAATGCGTTCTACTGCATTCCCGGCAACGGACAGGATGTGCTGGTCAAAGCCGGCGAGTCGCTGATCGTCGTCAACAACGCCCAGAACCACACCATCGGCAACCCGAACTCGTGGGACGCCACGAAAGCCGATTTCGAGTGGTACGACGTTTCGTCGAACGAGAACTATCTGGATATCGACAACCCCGACGTGCCCAACCTCGACAAATGGTACGCTTCGACATTGACGGTCCAAGTGCTCCACAACCGCGGCTTCAACGCCGTGGCTATCGCCATGCCGCCCGTCGGCCTGACTGCAAAGCAGTTCCTCGCCGAATACCCGCTCGAAGACGCCCAGTATATCTTCCACTCCCCGAACGGCTCGGACTACACGATGCCGCTGCGCAACTGCTACCGCGTGCCTAACGAATGGGTGCTCGACGCCGTGAACACGGGCTGCCGCGACGAATACTACATCGCCCCGTGGGACGCTTCGCTCGACGCAGGTTACGCATGGTGCGGTACGGCCGACGGAGATGCCGACCGCTTCGGCAAGTCGGTGATCCGCAAGACCGGTTCCGACGGCAAACTCATCGACTCGAACAACTCGACCAACGACTTCGAGTCCAATACGAAGGCGTCGCTGATCAAGTAAGCCGGAAGAACGACCATTCTTTATGACCGATTCTGTCATCGAATGCCGCAACCTCACCCATTGTTACGGGGAGCGACTGATATACAAAGACCTGAGTTTCGAGGTTCCGCGCGGGCGGATCCTCGGACTTTTGGGTAAAAACGGCACCGGAAAAACCACGACCATCAACATTCTGAGCGGCTATCTCCAACCGCGCGCCGGACAGTGTCTGATCTTCGGCGAGGATATCCGCACGATGCGGCCCGAAACCCGCGCCCGGATCGCCCTGCTGATCGAGGGACACGTGCAGTACGCCTTCATGACCATCGAGCAGATCGAACGGTTCTATGCGCGGTTTTATCCCCGCTGGAACCGCGACGCCTATTACGGACTGATGGAAATGCTGAAGGTGGCGCCCCGGCAGCGCATCTCGCGCATGTCGTGCGGACAGCGTTCGCAGGTGGCCTTAGGGCTGATTCTCGCCCAGAACGCCGATCTGCTCGTGCTTGACGACTTCTCGATGGGACTGGACCCCGGTTACCGCCGCCTGTTCGTAGAATACCTGCGCGACTATGCGCAGAGCGAGGAGAAGACCGTTTTCCTTACCTCGCACATCATTCAGGACATGGAAAAGCTCGTGGACGACTGTATCATCATGGATTACGGAAGCATTCTGGTACAGATGCCCGTCGGCGAACTGCTCGGCACGTTCCGGCGATACACCTTCACGCCGGGCGCCGACGTCACGATCCCCGCCGGCGACGGCCTCTACCACCCGAGCGTCGTGAACGGGCGCGCCGAACTCTATTCGTTCGACTCCCCTGCGACGGTACAGGGCGTGCTGGAGCGCGCGGGCATTGTCTGCAGCGACCTGCGCGGCGAAACGCTGAACCTCGAAGACGCTTTCATCGGACTGACCGGAAAATACTAAACCCGAATTATGATCAAAGCCATATTCTACAAAGAGTGGATCAAAATGCGCTGCTTCTATCCGCTGAGCGCATTGTTCCTCTTCGGAGCCACCGCCTATGCGCTGCTGCGCGTCCAACGGGTGATAACCTTCAAGGGTGCGGCGCACGTCTGGGAGGTGATGCTCGAAAAGGAAGTTGTCTTCATCGACATTCTCCAATACCTGCCGGCCCTGCTGGGCGTATTGCTCGCAGTGGTTCAGTTCGTCCCCGAAATGGCCCAGAAACGGCTGAAGCTGACGCTTCACCTGCCCTTTCCACAGTGGAAGATGATTCTGCTGATGTCAGGCATCGGGCTGGGAGCGCTGGCATTGCTGTTCATCGTGCAAACCGCCGTGCTGTGGGGGTACTTCCACGCCCTGCTGGCGCCCGAACTGGTCGCGCGGATTCTGCTGACGGCGCTGCCGTGGTATCTGGCCGGGCTGACGCTCTACCTGCTGACGGCATGGATCTGTCTCGAACCCACATGGAAACGGCGGCTGGCGAATCTGCTGATCGCCGTGGGCGTCTGTCGGATCTTCTTCCTCTCCGACACCCCGCAGGCCTACGACGGCATGCTGCCGTGGCTGGCGCTGCTGCTGGTATGTTCGCAGTTCTTCCCGCTGCTTTCGGTATACCGTTTCAAGCAGGGATGTCAGGATTAACCCGCAAAACGACAAATCTATGATAAAGAGTATCAAAACCGGAATAATCCTCCTTGCGGCGCTTCTGCTGGCATGGCTGCTGCCGTGGTGCTACGCGTTCGTGTTCGCATCGCCTTCGTGGTCGCCGTTCACGCTCTACAGCTGCGTGACGCACGGATTCGCATCGGTGGATTTCGACCGCGAAAACAACGTCGCCGGACGCGATCTGCAGGGCAACACCTACACCCAGCAGCAGTTCGACAGTATCCTGCCGACGTTCTATTACCGCCAACTCGCCGCCGAAGGGAGGTTTCCGTCCGAAATCGAGGGCGTGGCGGTCGAATCGCGCGACGTGGAGCGCACGAACTTCATGTTCCGCACGTCGCCCGGCGAAATCAACCGCCGCAGACCGACGGTCTATCAACTGCTGGAATCGATGCCCGACCGCATCGATTTAGAACCGGCGACGGACGTGTTCCGCATCACCGGCGAGGGAATCGAGTTCGTCGATATGGAGACCAACACCATCGACCAAAAGAAGAGCGCGGCATTCACCAAAGTCCTGCGGGACAAGGGATTTTCGTTCCCGGCCCGCGTCGTCTCCGGCAACCCCTCGACGCGCAAGCGGTACGACAACGGCTACCTGCTGGTGGACGACGCGCAGCGCGTCTACCACATGAAGCAGGTCCGCGGCCGCCCGTTCGTGCGCCGTACCGACGTTGCGGACTCGCTGCAAATCGGCCAGATTTTCGTCACGGAGTTCGCCGACCGCAAAAGTCTCGGTTTTCTGGTGGACAGCGAAAAGCGTTTCTATACGCTCGGTGCGGAGGATTACAAACTGCACGAGATTCCCGTCGGGAAATTCGGCCCCACACGGGAGAACATGATGATCATCGGCGACATGTTCTACTGGACGGTCACCATCCAAGGCGCCGAATCGAAACGCTATGTCGCCGTGAACGCCCGCGACTATTCACTGGCGGACGAATACCGCCCCGAAGAGAAACCGCAGGCATGGGCCGAGTACGCAAAATACCTGTTTCCCTTCGAACTGTCGTTCACCTCGCCGCTGGACGGCTACGTAAAGCCCCGGATTGCGGAGGTGTCGTTTCAGGCCCTCTGGCTGGGACTCGTGCTCGGCGCGTTCTATGCGCTCATCCGCCGCAGATCGCCCGGCGGACGGCTCTGGCAGACCGTCGGCGTCGTCTTGTTCGGACTCTTCCTCTTCGTCCCGCTGCTGGTATTCGGCACGGCAAAACGATGACAACAAACCCATACGCAAGAGAAGGGCGGACGTTTTCGACGTCCGCCCTTTTATCACACGCAGTTTCCCGGATCAGGTCAGGAAAATAAACAGCAGCGGAATCAGAATCCCCGCGATCAGCTCGACGCCTCCGCGGCCCCGCAATCCTTTCGGGCCGCGCATCATCACCAGCCCGGAAAGCACGATTACGATCAATCCCGCTAAAAAGACATCCGAAAAGACCGTCCACCAGCGCGACGGATTGTAATGCAGCCGGTTCAGACTGCTCAGCACGGGCCGCTTACGGATCGACTCGTAGACGGCGTGTCCCGACGCCAGATCGACCGTCAGCGAACTGCCGCCCCGGATAAAGACTTTCAACCGGTCCGGTTCGGGAAAGTAATGTTTCAGGTAATTGCCCTCCTCGCCGACGCGCAGGAGCAGTTCCTCGGCCCGCGCACGGGTCCACTCCTGCTCGGCGCGCGGTATCTCCTGTGCGAAGACCAGCTCGGTCCGGCGCACCGAATAATCGGAATTGAAATCGCGTTTGTGGTTGAGCATGAAGCCCGAAACCGCATAAATCAGCAGTACGCCCGAAAAGAAAAAGGAGAGGTCGCGGTGAACGGGCCTGCTCCATTTCCTCACGGCGGACATAAACGACCGTGTCCCCATGACGTGCAAAACTTCTTATTTCAAAACTTCATAACTCCCGCCGTCCACATGGTAGAACGAAAGGTATTCCTTGCCTTCTTTGGCTTTGCGGTCGGCGATACGGGCACGGAAGTCGGCGATACGCTTTTCGGTGCTGCTGGCAACCGATTCGCCGCGGGCCTGATGTTCGGCGCTGCATCCGGCTTCGCCCTCGCCGTGCTGCCGGGCGATCTGGTCCTTGAGCCGCAGCTCCCACTCGGCAAGGTAAGCCTCGTCGATCCGGTCTTCGACCAGCGTGCCCGTCACCCGCACGACGTTGTTCACGCATTCGGGCTTGAAGCTGCCGATCTTCTCTCCGGCTTCAATGCGGATCACCTGCGTATCGTCGGTTCCCATTAGGAAAATCTTGCGGCCCCCGTGGCGGCAGATATGCGTGCAGACGCCCTCGACCGTCACCTTGCCGCCGGTCAACTTCTCAGCATCGGCGAGCAGGTTATCGACCTCCATGACGGAACTCTGCGTTTCTGAGGTTTGAGTCTCCGAAGCGTTCTTTTTATTCGGGTTCCCGCCGCACCCAGCAAGGAAAAATACGGCGGCTGCAAGCGCCGCACAATAAACGAAATGTCTCATAATCGGTTTGAATTTTTTCTTCGTTTTCCGCATTCGGCGCAACGGGCCGTCCCGCAGCGTCTCGGCAGATTTTAGTAATACAAAGAAACGACATTACGCCGGGAACGGCAATACCTAATTTTAGGGGTTTTCAGGAGCCGCAATACCTTTATAGATGGATAGCGGCCGCTCCGAGACCGGGGTTTCAACGCTCCGTGATCTTATAATCTTCGCCCAGCACCCGCTGCAATTCGGCCAGCTCCGGCTCCCGCCCAGTGAATTCGACCGTCGCGGCAGGAGGATCGAGAGTAACAACGGCACGGAGACCTTCGATGCCGTTCAGGGCCTTTTCGACATGCATCCGGCAGTGGTTGCACATCATTCCTTCGATACGATACTCTTTTTTCATGGCTGTTTGTTTTTTGGTTATAAATTCTGTATTTATTTTATGGACGGCTTTCGTGCCGAGCCGTTTTGTACTCAGCTGCAGGCTATTGGCCACAACGCTCACACTACTCAGGGCCATGGCGGCCCCGACGAGCATCGAATTGAGCAGAAACCTGGTCAGCGGATAGAGCACGCCAGCGGCGACAGGCACGCCGATCAGGTTGTAGATAAACGCCCAGAAAAGGTTCTGCCGAACGGTGCGCACGGTCGCGGCCGAAAGGCGGACCGCCGCGGCGATCTTCGTCAGGTCGGACGAAAGAATCGTGACCTTCTCCACGTCGATCGCAATGTCGCTCCCCTGCCCCATGGCAATGCCCAGATCGGCCTGCGCCAGCACCGCACTGTCGTTGATGCCATCCCCGACCATTGCGACACAGCGACCATGGCAGCGAATTCTTTTGTCATAAGAAAATTGCAAAAACTATCGGTACAAAAGTATGTTTTGTCGATTCATATGCTTCCCCTGACAGAAAAGGGGCAATTGAAAATCAGAATAAACCATCAGGCAATATATACTGAATGGGGCAGATTTCTTTGTGTTAACGGAAGAGTTTATTAAACAAGTGCAATACAATGAACAGAAGACATCGGGAAAATTAAAATTTTCTTCGTCTAAAAAAGTTCTTTAAACTAATTTCTTAAAATTGCACTCGCCGGTTGACCCTGCCTAATTTGCCCATCTCGAAAATTTTTCGTATCTTGCGATAGGTTATTTGAAATGCGGTATTTGAGCGCAAGAAGCTGAAAACAAACCGTTGCCTTCTCGTTACCTACTCTCCTATACAAAAATGTAACTACCATATAAATCAAGTCGTTACATTACTTTAATCCCGCACCCGCGATAGGTACGGTGCGTATCCTTGTCGTAAACCACCAGGTAGGGCATGCGTTTGGCGGTGATGCCGATTCCTGCATAACGGTCTGTCTCCCAGAATTGACCGTTGAAATAGGTGTATTCGTCCCTGTATTGTTTTATAAACCTTTCGAAATTGCCCCTGCACAGTTTTTCATAGTCGCCGGGAAGCGCATGGGAAGGAATGTCGAAAATATATTTTGCATATAATTTTTTATCCCGGAGCATGTATACTGCCGGCCGGAATGCCTTTTTGTAGATAACATCTTCGTCGAAGCCCTGCAAATCGTATTTATTGCTGAAATCCATCGAGTACTTGTTTTTATAGACTTTTGCCCGAATATCCCCCTCGGGGCCTATCTCGAGCAATTCGTAGTTTTTCAGCGAATCGCATTTGGAATTATCCCCGCCGACGGCATAAATGGCAGAACCGTCGCCGCCCGACTCTATCTCATAAATTGAGTAGGGCAGGCGTACCGATCTTATAAATGTTCCGTCGGGATTGTAATAGAGAAGTTTATGGCCGAACATGTCGAACACCGTTACGGTCGAGTCTGATACGATGAAATCCGTCGGTTCGATAAACTCTCCGGGGCCGCGGCCTCTGCGTCCTATACGATTGCGGAATTTACCCTCTTCGTCGAATACGAACAGGGCTTTTTGCAGGTGCCGATCCAGTATGTAGTACTTTTTATTCCGGCATGATAATTTATAAACTTCGCCGACAAGACATTCTTCCGATGTCTCGAGGAGGGTGAATTTATGGTTGCGGACAATACTATCCAAATCGGGTGTGCCGTTGTTTGTGGCTATTTTAATTGTAGTAGCCCGGCTCTCGTCGATACGATCCGCTGATTGTGTCGAATCACAACTAATAAGACAGATAATTATAATGCTGGCCGAAATAATAACCGATATCCGATTCATAATCTTTTTTATTTTAAATCTCCTCACTTAAATAAAAAATTCGAAATGAGGAGATTTGAATAAGAGATAAATTGATTCGTGAGAGTTTTTGAACCCACGTTTGCGGCCCTTCGGTTATTGCCCGGCGTCATTCCATCGTCACGCACATATTTTCGAAGTCGATCCGTATCCGGCGCACATCGACGATGTTGTTCATCTGCCCGTCATAACCGGGCACCTCCGCCGTATGCATGTCCTCCGTGTCGAAAACGACCCGCACCTCCGGCAGGATCACCTCCCGCGATCCTATCTTCGCGCAAATGCCGCCGAGTGCATGGTAACGGTATTCCGCTGCCCCGGCCGCGGTTATTTCCGACCCCTTGCGGACAGAACCCAGTTCCGGGAGCGACGATGCGTGTTCCGCATAGAACTTGCCCGATAAGCGGGGTTTGGCGTTCATCCCCGTGTCCCAGTGCATCATTGCCGGGATACCGTTCAGTTCCAGCCACAGGTAGGGGATGTTGTCTTTCAGCATGAAGTTGGCAATCCCGGTTTGCGGTTGCTTCCCGGTGTCGAACGTGATGGTTCCGTGCTCTACATCCACGGTCAGGGCCGACAGCTTCCTCAGCGTCGAAATCCCCAGCATCGCCCGGATCCGTGTGATGCCCGAATCGGCGGTCGCTTCCCGATTCCGTGCCGCCAGACCGTCGGGGAAGACACAGCAAATCTCGTTTTTGAGGGTGATGGATCCGATTTGCAGGGAGTCGAGAATTCCCAGTTTCATGTAAGATGCCGGGGACATCCGCAGTGAATCCTGAAATATCCGGACACCCAGTTCGTCGGCCAGGCTCTGGTCTATCGAAGTATATTCGGCCCCGATATCCAACAGGGTTTTCACGCTTTTGCCGCAATAGCCTGCGTTCAGGTAAAATAGGCCGTCCTCCAACTCCATGCCGACCGTGCCGGGGGAACCCTCCCGCGAGCGGTCGATCACCTCCATCCGGGGCAGCCTGGCAATTTTCCGGCATTGCTCCAGCCCCGAGGCGATCCCCTTCCGGGTCTGGTCGTCGAGGTAGGGGGCGTCGTAGGCCAGCATATAGGTGAATACGGAGTCCATTTTCGCATAGGCGCGCAAGGAGGCGAGGTTTTTGGCCATCAGCATCCTGTACATGACGGCTTGTCCCCCGAGCTGTCCGCCGTATTTGGCCAGCAGCTCTTTGACAGCGGCCACCCCTTCGGCCGGCCTGTTGAAATATGCTCCCAGGAATGCGCCGGAAATCAGGCGGATAACCTCGGACAGGTCGTCGTGGCGGGTGTCGTAAAGGGATTTGGCATCGAACCATTTTTCCTGGTTGATGTATTGGAAAATTTGCTGGTCATACTCCTCCTGGGCATAAGTATGGACGGAAGCACCCAGAATCGGGAAAATGAGCAGCCCGAAAATTTTTCGTAACATGGTCGACCTTGTTTTAGTTGCAATTTACTGTGTAGTACCGATTTTCGTTATGAAAATCCGCAATCGTCCGTCAAAAACCCGAATCCGGTTTGAGTCTAAATTTAATTATGACGGGATTATCGTATTCATCGAGTTGCGAAGTTATGGCTTCAAACCGCTTTTTTACTTTGGCATCCTTAACTTTATCCAAATCGAAAATCATAGGGATGAATAAATAATGGGAGTTATAACAAGCTATCAGATTGTTGTCTTGAATCACATAGTCATTAATCAGCAGACCACCCAGAGCCGAAGCCTGCATCGTATTTTTATAGGCGGTACATTGCATAGTCGATTTGTTGCATATCGCATATTTCGGCCGGCCTTGATCCGTATATTCCAGAATGATGCTATTGGGGGTCTGGTTGATGGCGGATATACCCCTTATGACATTCGGTTCTTCGGAATATCTGTTGTATGTTACAGGAATATCTTCATAGCGTTGTGAAATTTTGAACCGGTATTTTGGTTCGATACCACTGGCCGTAATATCATATATCAGGTTGCAATATGAGTATATAAACAGGCAGGAATCATTGAGTTTTGCGAATTGGCGGTCTTTCTTTATCGGCAAAATATCCGGGTTCTGGGCTGTATATTCCAGATACTCTGTCAACTTATGTGCTTGGGTGTTATACTGGTATAATTGGTAATTTCTTTTGTTATAACCTATGAAATTCGAGGATAGCAATAAATTGTCGGCTAAAGATTCTATTTCTAAAATGGTGCTCTGTAACGGAATACTTTCCGTATTCATCAGATTTGCGTCATAACGCATGATCTTACTTCCTGTATTGTCGAAAATCCAGATATCCTGGCCGATGACGGCAAATGATGTCAGCGACAGATATTCACCAGGGCCGCGTCCCAATTTCTCGAGTTTAGTCACGAATTTTCCTTGTGCATTAAAAATATATATGCATATTTGGCTCGAGTTAAGAATATAATATTGATTGTTGGCGAATACGATTTTTTGAATTTGCCCTAGCATACATTGGTCATCGGTTTCCAACGCAATGATTTCGAAATCGGGTTCTATATCGGTGGAAATATCGTAGAAGTCCTGCTCTTTCGACAGGTCGACATAGATTTCTGGTAAATTTTCATTTCTATTGTCTGGTGTTTTACATGCAGCCAAATTCACTGCTACGAATGTAAAAACGAGCATAAACTTTTTCGCTGTTTTCATATTCAACTTTTATTAGAGGTTTTCAATTCATGGGGAAAACCCCATGAATTGAAAACCGAAGATTTTAGAAATGAAAGGTACAAGAGATACTCACGCTTACTTTAATACACTCCCAGCTCGATTGCTTTACGAACGCTTTTAGTTGTATATCCCACTTTTCCGTTTCGACTAGGACGGCTTGAAGTCCCTCATGAGGTTTCTTGGGTTCTTTAGGATCAAGAGGGTCGATATATTCCCCATGCGAAAGGGATTCGTCTTCTGCAAGTGCCTCAATATTGGCTGAAAGAAGTTCATTTTGGATGACTTTATTACAATAGATGGCACTAACCGTCATAAAAGCTGTTATTGCAGCAAATAATATAACCATTACCCGTTGGTTGAATTAAAATAAAGCATCTTTAACAAGACCAATTTTACGATGGTTACAGAAGTTGATGTATTGCAGCACGGTCATAGCAGCGATTTTTGCGGCAGTACGTGTAAACAGTCCGCCTGTCTGCTTTGCATAATTGCGTACCATCATGAATTGGTCGTTAAGTTGAGAGAAAACGGTTTCGATTCGCTTCCTGAAACGCCTGTAAGCCCACGAAGGATTTCTCCAATTCTTTTGGTTCAAGCGATACGGGACTTCAAGCTTGATATGAGCCGTTTCGAAAAGGTCTTGTTGCACCTCAGCACTTAAATACCCCTTATCTCCAAGCATAAGACAGTCGTGATAATCCCACTTTGCATCATCCAGATAATGTATATCATGAACATTTGCAGCCGTTATATCATAAGAGTGAATAACACCACTTATTCCACAGATAGCGTGGAGCTTATACCCATAGTAATACATTTGTTGGGAGGCGCAAAAGCCTTTGGAAGGTGCGCTTTGCGGATTATCATTTCCCATAACGCAACGCTTGGCTCGTGCCAGCTGGCATACTTTGACAGGCTTGGAGTCTATCACAAAGACATTTTCCCCACCGTCTATGCTCTTGGCAATATCCCTGCGGATGTCTTCTGCAAGACAAGCCGTGAGTTTGCGACGGACGTTGAACTGTCTTCTGGATATAAGGTTAGGGATATGTTCGGGAGATTCAGCCAATCTCTTAAAGAGGTTGTTCTCGCTGTCATAACCGAATGCTTCGGCTGTAAGAGAAAGAGCTATAACTTCCAAATCAGAAAAGGTGGGAATAACTCCACGGCGAGATACATTGCCATGTTCATTTACACGATTTCCTGCAAATTTCTTGCAGATGTCGTTGATTTTTGTGAATTTTTCGATGAAGTTGTGCATACGACGGTTTGAACTCAATAGTTTGGATGCTATTAAGTTACTAAAAACCAGAAATATGCACAACCTTTCATTTGTCATTTTACTAACTTTTTAATTCAACCAACGGGTTATTATTATAGCCTGACACAGTTTATTTTACACTCTCTTATAGAGGACATGCATAGATATACCGCCTCTATTGGAAATTCCATTTCTGGGAAAGCCCGCTTCCAAATCAAGCACGTTCATTTTTTGTAACAAAAACATCTCACCAATGACATTTTTCCGCAATACCGAATCTCCATCTTTGTAATTAGAAAATAGATGATAAATTACGTTGCGAATGTCATTGCGAAAAATTCTGCTTACAACGCTGTTTTTATGGGCTTCCGGAATCGCCGGAGCCGCTTCTCTCAAAGGTGTGGTCGTCGATAAGATGACGCAGGAAGCACTTGTCGGGGCCACCGTCACCGTGGACGGCACGACGAAAGGTACGACGACCGACGCGTCGGGACGCTTCGAACTCAATCTCGTTTCGGGTTCCTGCACGCTGCTCGTTTCTTATGTCTCTTACATTGCCCGCAGGCTCGACGTCCGGATTTCGGCGGAAATGCCGGAATTGCATATAGAACTGGAACCGGACAATCGGGTTCTTGCCTCGGTGACGGTGACGGCACGCAAGAACCTCGAATCGGAACGTAGCCTGCAAACCGAACGTATCGCCTCGAACGTGGCCATCGAAAACATGGGTGCCCGGGAGATGTCGCTCAAAGGTATCTCCAACGTGCAGGAGGGCGTTCGCAAGATGACCGGCATCTCCATCGCGCAAGCCGGGCAACTGATCGTCCGCGGACTGGGAGACCGATATAGCATCACCACGCTTAATGGGCAGCCCATCGCTTCACCCAACCCTGACAACAAATTGATCCCATTGGATATTTTTCCTTCGTCGACCGTAAAGAATATTACAGTAAGCAAAGTGTACGAAGTCAGTTCCTATGCCGACTATTCAGGCGCACATATCGACATCGACACCAAGGAAAACTCCGGAGAAAATTTCTTCTCGGCGAATTTTCACATGGGCGGGCAATTCAATACGCTGGGCCGTGACTTTTATCGCATGGATCACCGCTCGCTCTTCACACAACCAGCGGTCGACGGCAAGGCTCTCTCATCGAGCCTGCCTGAATTTCGGGAGTATGTGAAAACAAAGGAAATTTTCGATACGGATTTTTCGATTTCGAAGAAAACAGCGCTGCCCGTCTTTGGCGGTAACCTGGCCTGGGGGCACGATTTCAAGGTCGGACGGCAGATGGTGAGCCTGCTGGCTTCGGGTGGCATGAGCAACGACCGACAGACGATGAACGACGCTGAATTCCGGAAGCTCGAAGCGACGGGAACCGTCACCGACGAATACTCTTATGATAGCTATGCAAGTGAACTGAAAATGGCGGCTCTAGCGAGCCTGAGTACGACTCTGCGCGATGCCGACCGCATCAGTTACACTTTTTTCTATGCCCGCAACGCCGTGGATACCTATATGCGCAGGGAGGGATACGACCAGGAGAGCCACCGCCTCGTCAGCAGCAACGACGTGATGCACGTCTACAAACTGATGACCCATCAGTTCAACGGCCTCCACGAATTCGGCCAGCGGTGGCAACTGCGCTGGAGCGGCTCTTACTCGGCCACTGCCTCCGATGAGCCCGACCGCCGACAGGTCATGTACCTGCATAACGAGGACGGTTCGGTCTCGCTCTTTAAACTCAACCAGCAGGAGACCATGCGCTACTTCGGAACGCTTGACGAAAACGAATGGAACGCCCACGCTGCTGCCGATTACGGATTCGGCGCCGGGCACAGACTCACGGCAGGTGTCTCTTTTAAGGACAAGAGCCGCGACTACGAGGGAACCCGTTTCTACTACGATTTGTCGAGGTTGTCGCCCGCGATCGACGACATCTACACGCCCGACGACTACCTCAATTTCGGGAACGTGGCCAACGGTATGCTGACGATCAACCGCCAGAAACAGCCCAAGGATAGCTATGAGGCTGGGAACCGGATTTTGGCGGGCTATCTCTCGCTGGAGTTGAAACCGCTGTCGGCATTGCTCGTCAATGTTGGGGTGCGCTACGAAGTGTCGAAGCAATGGGTCGACTACTACAACGACCAGAGCATCCGCCAGCGGCGCAATCTGGATAAAAACGACTTTTTCCCTGCGTTGAACGTCAAATACGGCTTCAACGGGAAACACCAACTGCGTCTGGCGGCCTCGCGCACGATCACCCGCCCGTCATTCATCGAAATGGCCCCGTTCCTCTATCAGGAATCCTACGGTTCGGTACAGTTGCGCGGTAACGAGAATTTGCAGAACAGCTACAACTACAACCTCGACCTGCGTTATGAATTCTTGAATCAGCACGGCAATATGGTTTCCGTAACGGGTTATTACAAATACCTCAATGAACCCATCGAGCGCGTACAGATGCTTGCTGGAGGGGCTGCCGTACATACGTTCCGCAACGCCGACAATGGCATGGCCGCTGGCGTCGAAGTCGAGGTGCGCAAATCCCTGACGCGGACGCTGCGCATCGCCGTAAACGGCACTTATATGTACACTAACGTCAAGTTACCTGAAGGCGGTGCCTACACCAACAAGAAGCGGGCCCTGCAAGGTGCTTCGCCCTACCTGGTCAACGCCGATCTCACATGGTCGCCCCGTTTCGGTGCAGAGAGGCAACTCAACCTGGCCTTGCTTTACAATCTGCAAGGTTCTCGGATTCATGCGGTCGGGATCTCCGGGCTGGGCGACATCGAGCAGCGCTCCGTGCATACGCTCAATTTCTCGGCCGGATACCGTTTCAGCCGTCGCGCGGAGCTGAAAATGCAGCTGACCGACCTGCTAGACCGCGCGATGGTCTTCGATCAGGAGGTGCCGCAGACCGGGGAATCCGTCGAGGTCGAGCGTTACCGGCAAGGGATGGGATTTGAGATCGGAGTAAACCTGAAATTCTGACAAAGTAAATATAATATCCAACATTCAAATTTCAATCAGATGAAAACCTATTGGAAATTTCTGGCAATGGCGGCAATCGCCAGCATGACGTTCACGACTGCCTGTAACGACGATGAAGGCGGCAATGACAATCAGGGCCTGAAAGGCAACATTCCTGCAGGAACCACTCTTTCGGGCAACATTACCGCCGACGCAACCTTTACCGAGGGTAGTACCTATAAACTCAGCGGCGGCCTGCATGTCAAGGCCGGCGCTACACTCCGGATCGAAAAGGGGGTTCGGGTCATCGCCGTTGACGACGAACTGCCCGACTACATTCTGATCGAACAGGGGGCTAAAATTGATGCCCGGGGTACGGCTTCGAGTCCGATCGTAATGACCGCTGAACTGAAACAGTCGGGGGCTTGGGGAGGCATCCACATCTGCGGTTACGCCCACACCAACGCCGGCACGGGCGTACTGTCGGAGATCGGCAACGCCCCCTATGGCGGCAGCAACGACGGCGACGATTCGGGAATGCTCCGTTACATCCGATTGGAGTACACGGGCTTTGCACTCGACGAAGAACACGAAGCCAACGGAGTTTCATTCTACGGTGTGGGCAACGGTACGACGGTGGAGTATTTGCAGGCTTACAAGGGAGCGGACGATGGTTTCGAGTTCTTCGGCGGCTCGGTCAATGTAAAATATCTGGTCGCGACGAGTTGCTCCGACGATTCGTTCGACTGGACTGAAGGCTGGAACGGCAAGGGACAGTTTCTCGTGGCTTATCAGGAGGCTGAATCAACGCTCGGATACGATTGCGACTGTCTGATGGAGTGCGACAATAACGGCAACAACGCAGCAGCGATACCCGTGGCGCATCCCATTCTGGCCAATGTAACGTTGGTAGGCAACAACTCGGCAACCGGCACGCGCGGCGTACGGCTGCGTGCGGGTACCGAGGTCGAACTTTACAACGCCATCGTCACCGGCAAATCGAAATGTATCACCGTGGAGACTGCCGAGACCGAGAACTCTTTTTCGAAGGTTCAGAATCCCTCGAAACTCGAATACGTTTCGATGAGTACACCTCTCGACTCGAAAGAAGGCATCTACACCAACGACAAGTTTGCAGCGGCAACCAGTAACATTACGGATTATGCCAACACGTTGACAGATCTGTATATCGGAACCATCGCCGGCGGCAGGACTCTTTCCGACAGCTTCTTCACGGCAGCTGCTTACAAGGGCGCCGTTCCGGTCGGTAACGACTGGACGGCCGACTGGACACTATAATTGATTTTGTTAACTATAAAATACCGAGGGAGGAACTGAATATTTCAGTTCCTCCCTCGGTGGATAAGTCATCTGCGAGATGTAATACAACAACTCTCTCAATGTTTGCCGATTTTGGAAACGTTAGCATAGTGCAAAAAGAAGCAACCAAAAATTCCATGAAATAACTTGATTATGTTTGCAACACAATTTAAAATTGAATGCTATGGTTGCCCAACCTGATTCCATCGAAATATCCGTTGTCGTCAAAGGGAAAGTCTTGTGGGACATGTTGCCTGAAGGCCGCAAGATCGGTGACGCACCAGCCAATTTTGCTTACCATGTATCTCAATGCGGTTTTACGAGGTTATCGTATCAAAACCGAAATGATAAGAATTGTAGGCAGAAACATTGAAGTTGCATTCGAGCATGAAAGTTGCTGCCTTAGGAGGTGGTTGCTATGGAGAGTGTCAGGGAATAGAGATATCAGGCGATGCTGAAATACCAGTACTCGGAATGGTTAAATCACGCATATGGGGGCGGTTTAACTTAACCGATTGAGGAATAAACTTTTAGCGAATTATTTGAAAAATAGAGGTGACGATTTAGCAACTGTGCGAATTTCAGCGTTTTGCGTTGCTATGCTGTCAAATAACTCTTCCATTTGCAAATATAATATCTTTTTTCCGAAAGTACGAACTATCGGCGGCAATTTTACTAAAATCGGCTGGCAAAAAAAGAAAATCAATTTTTTCATTGTATATTAACTTTTGTCATTATAAATTTGAGTAATTAAGACATCAGAGTATGGAATAAGTCCGACGTTTCATTGGTCTGCGAGACCGTATAAGATGTTCTGACCCCATGCTCTTTACATCAGAATCCGGATAGTTCGTAAGGTGTTTGAACCCGTATTTGCAATGAAGGACCAAGATGTAAGCGATGTCATTAAAACTAAAAACCGAACGGCCATGAGGTACATTGGAATCGACGTAAGCAAAGCTACGTTTGTGGTAGCTTACTCCGCTGACAAAGGCGGGAAGATCCGCACTTTCGACAACACGACCGCTGGTATCAAGCAGTTTATCGGGACTCTCCCAAAAGACGGTAGTATCCACTGTGTTATGGAGGCTACTGGAAACTATAGCGCAATGCTGCTGTACTTGCTCAATGTCGCCGGAATTACTGTCAGCATGGAGAACCCGCTGAAGATAAAGAACTTTGCCAAAGCCATGCTCTCCACGGTCAAGACCGACAAAAGCGATGCTCGGCTCATAGCCCTGTACGGGGAGAAAATGAACCCGCAGCCTTTCAAGGTGCAGGGGGAGGCCATCCTGCGGCTCCGACAGAAGAGAACGGTCATACGTCAGCTCACCAAGCAAATTACGGCCATGTCGAATCTCCGAGGCTCCCTCGTATGCCTGCCTGTTCCGGACAAAGGAGCGACCCATACCGTAGACGAAACGATCAAGTTCCTTGAAAAGAGGCGTGACAGGCTGCAATCGGAACTCACGGAGCTTGTCGAAGTCGAGTTCAGCCGACAACTCGCGCTGCTGACAACTATCAAAGGTATAGGCATAACGCTCGCAACAGCACTTATCATCACTACCGGAGGCTTCACCTACTTCCAAAATGCCAAACAAGTGTCCCGGTATCTCGGTATCTGTCCTACTTACGAACAATCCGGAACTTCGGTAAACATCAGAGGGCACATCAACCGAAACGGAGACGCATACACCAGAGGACTTATCTATGTCGCCGCATGGAATGCCAGCCGGTTCAATGCCAAATGCGGGGAGACATATACTCGGCTTAGGCAAAACGGAAAACCCGGTAAACTCGCTATGATCGCTGTTGCAAACAAGCTCGTCAGGCAGGCTTTCGCTGTCGTTGCCCATGATAAAGAGTATGTCGACGGATTCGTCTCCAACAGACATTAGCAGGACCCATACTCCGATATGTTTACTCTTTTTTCGCATTTTTTATCATAGTTCGTTGTATATACTTTTATCATCATTTCTTGTGTTTTCATCGTTTTGATATAATAATTAGATTTATAATGTTTGTATAAATATTTTTACCAAGTGTGCGGATTTCGGCGTTTTGCGTTACTATACTGTCAAATAACTCTTCTATCTACAAATATAACATCTTTTTCCAAAAGTATGAACCATCCAGCATTTTTGTAAAATCGGCTGGAAAAGAAAGAAAATCATTCATCCCATTTATAAGCTGCAATGTTAATATATTGTCCGCTCTATCATTTGGTTATCGAGATTTGTCCGTCCAAATCAGGATAAGCGAAATTCGATATTTGATTTCATTCACATTTTGTCTGAACAATAGAATTATATTAATTATGCAAAAATAGGGCGGTAGTTGTGAAACTGCCGCCCTATTACTTCATAAGCAAGTTATTTCTTATCTCCCAAATAATTCCATGCCACCGCACTCAAAGCAGCTCCCACAAAAGGAGCAATGATGAACAGCCACAACTGTGACAACGCTTCGCCGCCTTGGAACAATGCCGGAGCAATGCTACGTGCCGGATTTACAGAGGTTCCTGTGATAGGAATACATACGATATGTACCAATACGAGAGACAAACCGATAGCCAGTCCTGCTAAATTACCCGCCCCTTTCTTGGGATCGGTAGAACCTAATACTACCAATACAAAAATAAAAGTAAAAATAGCTTCTGCAATGAATGCCTGAAACATCTCTCCTTCGCCAAAACCGTTTGAGCCCGTAGCCGTAGGCCCATCATGCGCACCCGTAGATACTAAAGCAAACAGGACAGCCGAGCCGATAATGGCTCCAATCACCTGGAAAATCATATACATTCCTGCATCTTTTCCTGTTATACGTCCGGTAAGGAATACTCCCAAGGTGATGGCAGGATTAATGTGACATCCTGAAATACCTCCGATAGCATACGCCATCGCTACTACTGAAAGACCGAATGCCAAAGCTACGCCGATCGTTCCCACACCAGCACCTACTGTATCTGCTACACTACCGGCAAAAACTGCACTTCCGCATCCCATAAGAACGAGTACCATCGTTCCAATCATTTCTGCAATGTACTTTTTCATAACTACTAATAAATGTTTTATTTGCCAAATATATAGAATTATCCCAAAGAAACAAAACATATCTACCTAATTATTTGTATCTTCGGGGACGGCAAGCAGCCGTCCTCGCGGGGAGTGCAGAGGGGCTTGCCCCTTGCCTTATTGGGGAATTTTCAGCGTTGCTTGCAATGCGGCCCGGAAAATTCCCTAATAAGCTACGGTATTTTCTCCGTAAATACCCTGCGGCGTGC
>OLQM01001489.1_pt1 | contig 25975 bp, 21 predicted proteins | sample 1673161 | NCBI WGS metagenome assembly OLQM01 (sample SAMEA3136761, study PRJEB25190) | human gut metagenome | reverse complement strand
TTAATATTAATGAATATCTTTTATAGTCAATGAAGCTTTAATGGTGCAATTCTTTCACACAACACCTACTCAATTAACCAAAGTTGTTAATTGAGTAGATGTTTTTCGCTCCCCCAAAAATCAACTAGCAACTTGAAAAGCACACTAATCTTAGTAATATATGCTATATAGTAAGTCTTTTTCCCACCATCTCATCTCCCAGCTAATAAATTCCAACAATTTTCTATAAAAAAGACCTACCAACATCCTTATAAAAAGCATGTTAGTAGGTCTTCTCCAATATCTAATTCAAATCTCACCAGAAATATGCCTACTCAACTCTTGAAAACAACATAATTAGTAGGTCTTCTCTATTAATGTTCATTCGGATGATAAGTAACAACCACCTTCTTAAGTGATTCTCTTATATTACCTGTTTCTGAATAAGCTTCTTCCTTAAGCTTCTCAAGGTTATCAAAGAAATTCTCTTTATCAAACTCAATTGGCTTTCCAATGTGGATAAGCTTATTGTCTGTCTCCTGAAGACCTTCTTCTTTCATAAGAAGCTCCTCATAGAGTTTTTCGCCAGGACGAAGTCCCGTGTATTTGATTTCCATATTGACGCCAAGTGTATAACCTGACAATCTGATAAGGTTCTTTGCGAGGTCATCAATCTTAACAGGCTCACCCATATCAAGAATGAATATCTCTCCACCTTTGGCATATGCACCTGCCTGAAGAACAAGTGAAACCGCCTCTGGTATAGTCATGAAGTATCTTATAATATTAGGATCTGTAACTGTAACCGGTCCGCCAGCCTCAATCTGTCTCTTAAAAAGAGGAATAACCGAACCATTGCTTCCAAGTACATTACCGAATCTTACGGCAACGAAATCTGTCTTGGATATCTCGTTATATGTCTGGACAATCATCTCACAGATACGCTTTGTTGCTCCCATTACATTAGTTGGATTAACAGCCTTATCTGTACTTATCATAACAAACTTCTTAACCCCATACTTATCAGCCATTCTTGCAACATTCCATGTACCGACAACATTATTCTTAACAGCCTCATCAGGACTGACTTCCATAAGCGGTACATGCTTATGGGCCGCTGCATGAAATACAACTTCCGGGCGATAATATTCCATTACACTTTCAATTCGACTCGTATTACGGACAGATCCAATTAATACTTCCAACTTCAGATTTGGATATTTTCGGATCAGTTCCTGCTGAATCTCATATGCATTATTCTCATAAATATCAAATATAATCAGAAGCTTCGGATTATGCGCAGCAATCTGACGGCAAAGCTCACTGCCTATTGATCCCCCTCCACCAGTAACCAGTACTCGTTTATTACTTACATACTGTCCAACACTTTCCATATCAATGTTTATTGCATCTCTGCCAAGTAGATCCTCAATCGATACTTCTCTCAGATTTGATACTCCAACTTCATCATTGATAAGCTGATACATGCCCGGTAAAATTTTAAGTTTACAATCTGTAAGATTACAAATTCTTAAGATATCACGGGTAGCCTTATTTCCTGCTGACGGAATTGCAAGGATAATTTCTTCTGCATCATATTTTTTTGCTGCTTCCTGAATCATATCTCTTCCACCGATAATCCGAATTCCATGAATATATTTTCCCTTTTTCGACGGATTATCGTCAATAACACATACAACCTTTTGATTCAGATACTTACTGCTTTTCAGTTCTTTAATGATCATATTTCCCGCTTCACCAGCTCCGATTACGATCGTATTACGGGAATGCTTCGCTGATTTTTTGATTCCATTCTGCATCGTGTGCAAAATCCGATATGAAAAACGAGTGATCAACGTAGTAATACTAAGCAAAATAAAGTAGAAGAAATAATAACTTCTTGGAATCGGCAAATATAATAAACTGAATCCAAAAGCCTGAAATGCTGTCGAAAGCATTGCGGCACACACAATCAATAGCATCTCATATAAACTGGCATAAGACCAGACACGATTATACAGATTCAACAGTAAAAAGATAATTACCGTCGTAATCACATTTATAATCATGTAGTGTTCTACACTGCTCATGTACTCCTCTGGTACCCAGATGTTATCCAATTTAAAGCGCAATATAATCGCTAAATAAGAATCCAAAACCACAGTAAGCATGTCCACGATAAACAAAGCAATCATTCTGCTTCTGGAATTTTGAAGTCCCCATCCTTTTTTCATATCTAACCTCCATTTTTATAATATAAATTTCAAATCTAAATTTGAAATTTATATTATAATTTATCAAAATTATTTTCCATATTTTTCATCCGCTTTATTTGTCAAATAATTTACAATCATTTTCGCTTCAATCGCAGCATATGGAATCAGAAGTAAGAAATATGTAAATGCATATTGCCCTTTACCTTCCCATATCATATGAAACAAAAATCCACCAATAAAGACTGTTCCTGGAAACCAAATAAATATATTTTTTCGTTTTCTATTAGTAATCACATACAAAAATGCCAGCCAATATACAAACGACTGCAAAACATCCAGTACTTCAATTACTATTTTTTGTAGTTTTCCACCATTTAATATGCTATCCAAATATCGAGAAATAGTAACATTCTTTTCAAACTGGTTAATCCAAATTCCTCCAAATGTAGGTTCACACCATTGAGACAGCATTTTCTTTGTATAAAACTTTATTGTATATATAGGATTTTCAGCAAAATATGTCATTCTTTCCCTAATATATTTCTGAGCCTCTTCAGCTGTTTTTTCAGAATCACAATCATTATTTAAGTATGTGTCTGCATTATATCCATTATACCAGCCTGGTGCCATACCTGTTTCTTGCATTCCCATAGCAATCCAAGCAATTTTAGGAATTCCTTTTCCTAAATACACATTTTCCTGAATACTCAACAATTTAACCGGACCAGATGTTGCTATTATATAGGAACAGATTACAATTACTGCAAAAATAATATTTTTCTTTTTTAAAGATATAATCCAATCTATGCCCAAAAAAATCAACATTGCCAATAACACAATCAAATAATTTGACTTAATCATTAGAGCTATTCCAATAAATACAGTACTTAATATCATATTGCAGACTTTATGATTTTCAAAATACTCAAATTCATAATACATAGCCATCGTTGAAAACGCACATCCCATTAAATTTCCATACAAAAAAGATGTATAAAATACCATCGGGAAAAATAATATCAAAAAAAGAATTCCTATTTTCTCCGCATGAACTGGTGTGATTTTTTTTAAAACTTTCATTAAATATATGTCAATCAATACTACAGAAACTACATTTAAAATTTGAAATGCTATATAATTATTTATACCAAAAAGGCTATATATTATCTTAAATACTAAAATAATTCCTGATTGAAATGGGTATTGATTCAAATATCCGCCCTTAAGGAAATCTGCTTTATCATACGTTGCTGAAAAAAGATTAGCTGCTATTGCCGAACAAAATCCTTGATCTGCTCTAGGTGTCAATTGCGTACAAACAACCCATCCTATTCCTAATATGCAATGCATGCAGATTAAAAGTTTATATATGTCTATTTTTTTCCCATATTGAGATTTATATTTAATAATTTTATTGTTCCTTTTCAAAACAATATATATTTTATACATAACTATCATTCCTATTATGATAATCACATACTTAAAAATATTATCTTTATTGTAAAAAGTAAATTCCCATAAAGTGTCCGTATCACATAACTTGCAAGTATATACAATTGAAGCTATCGATAATATAAATAATATTATTCCTAATACAATTTTTATAATATCTCCCGCAATATTCACAATAAGTTTTCTAAAATTATAGACTTTTCTTTTATTTTCAACCCTTTCCATAAATGATTCCTCCAATATTTATCACAGCATACGCCTTATGTAATATAACATGTTTCACATAATATCGCAATATTTCCACTACTCAAGTCTACATTTAAGTAAATTCTTATTGTCTCTTAACGGAAAAGGATTTTTCAACATACATATTTAATCCTGAACATCATCTGTAGTTTCACTAATAATATATCTTGGTCTTGCCTTTGTTTCCAAATATATTTTCCCAATATATTCCCCAATAACACCAAGCGAAAGTAACTGAATCCCTCCGAGAAACGCTACTATGCAAACCATACTTGCCCAGCCAGCAACCGTATTTCCCATAACCTGCATAATAATTGCCCATATAATAGCACAAAATCCAAGACATGAAATAATTGTTCCAGCTGCTGTAATCATTCGGATAGGTTTAATGCTCAAACTGGTAATACCATCAAATGCAAGTGCCAACATTTTTTTCAACGGATAATGACTTTCACCCGCAATTCGTTCATGCCGTTCATAATATACTGAAGTACTGTTAAAACCAACTAACGGAATCAATCCACGTAAGAAGATATTTACTTCTTTAAAATCAGAAAATGCATCTAATACTTTTGAAGAAATCAGTCTGTAATCTGCATGATTAAATACAACTTCTGCTCCCATCCAATTTAACAAATGATAAAAAGATTCTGCTGTAAATCGCTTAAAAAATGTGTCTGTTTCTCTCTTGCTTCGTACTCCGTAAACAACTTCAGCCCCTGCCATATATGCATCTACCATCGCATCCATTGCATTAATATCATCCTGTCCATCGCAATCAATCGAAATTGTAATATCCGCTGCTTCTTTAGCTGTCATCAATCCAGCCAGAACAGCATTTTGGTGTCCACGATTTCTGCTCTGTGCAATCCCTTTATAATGATATTCTTCCTTTGATAATTTTTTAATTAATTCCCATGTACCATCTTTGCTTCCATCATTAACAAATAAAATACGGCTTTCATCAAGAATCTTTCCTTCATTGACTAACTGATGAATTTTTTCCAAAAAAAGCGGCGCTGTAATAGGTAACACTTCTTCTTCATTGTAGCAAGGAATAACAATATATAAAATTGGTACTTTTCTCATTATTTTTATCCTTTCAATCTTACTGTAATTACTCAACTATTCTAACACTTTGAGGTATATTTTACAATCTTCTGCTGATACCCTAAAAATAAATTTTTATACTTTTTAGTTCAATTATCTAGAAAAACCCTTTGAAATCCCGATTTTCACCAAGATTCCAAAGAGCTTCTTCATTTTTCACCTTTTACAATATGTACTTACTTTTCAAGCTGGTTCATTAATTTAATAATCCCCTGGCCATACTCTACTCCTGTTGCCCAACCAGCTCCTATCGGATTTTCATGGGTGCCAAGCCATTCCACGTATTTTGCTGAGCCTTTGTTTACTAAACGAAATCTAGGATCAACACATGTATATTTTAAATCTTTCTCTGTTAAACCTGAAACTGCATATGCTTTAAGATGCTGAATCTGAGCTCTGACGCCCATTCTTACACCATTCTCTCCATATTTACTAAAATCAGCTCCGGAAGCTCCGTTATCAGTAGCTCCTAAACCAGCGAAATTGAACTGTTCTATTTTCACCTGTCCGCCAAATTGTAACCATCCTGTTTCCTTCATACTCTGGCACCATGCAACCGCTGGATCTACACCTTCCGCTGTTGCTTCTTCATAATAAATACTGGCAAATTTTTCTATACTTTCCGCTCCACCTTTTTTTAATTTTTCAGTTGGATACGTTTCGCCTGTATTTTTATAAAACTGTACCATCTGCGTCACATTTGTGGTAGATGTATTTACAATCAGATGGCTTGCTTCTTGTTGTTTTTCTACTCTTTTACCTGTATTATCATAATAATGTCCATTTATGGTAGTATTTTTTACCATTGCACCTGTCACAGCATCAAAATAATAATAGTAATTTCCTATTTTCTGTTCTTTATAGAGCATTTTTCCATCCGTTCCATAATATACAGTTTTTCCCGGCAAATTATAGAATCCCGTCGCCATCTTTCCAGTTATCGTATCAAAATAGTACCATGCATCACTGATCTTCTGTTCTCCATACTGCATGACACCACTTCCATTATAGTACACAGTCTTTCCTGGTAACTGGACGAATCCCTTCTGCATGACTCCATTCTTATCAAAATAATACCATCTTCCGTTTTCACAATATTCGCCGATCTTACTTTGTCCATTACTTTGATAATACCTTGTTTTTCCGTTTACTGTCTTCCATCCAGAATACATGCTTCCAAATACTGTATCAAAATAATAATAGTAATTCCCTATTTTTTGTTCTCCATAAAGCATTTTTCCATTGCTTCCGTAATATACCCACTTTTCAGGTAACTCACAAAAGCCAGTTGCCATCTTTCCGGTTATCATATCAAAATAGTACCATGCATCATTTATCTTCTGTTCTCCATACTCCATGACTCCGTTTTCATTATAGTATACAGTTTTTTCTGGCAAATCAACAAATCCGGTCTGCATAATTCCATTCTTGTCAAAATAATACCATTTATCATCAATCTTGTACTCTCCTATTGTACAACATCCATTTTCCTGGTAATATCTTGATTTTTTATTAACTGTTTTCCATCCTACATACATACTTCCAAATGTAGGATCAAAATAATAGTAACAATTGCCTATTTTCTGTTCTCCATAAAGCATCTTCCCATCTGCTCCATAGTAAACTACTTTTCCTGGTAAATCATAAAATCCTGTAATCATTTTACCAGTAGAAGTATCAAAACAATACCATGCATCATTGATCCTTTGTTCTCCGAAACGTTTCTTTCCGTCGGTTCCGTAGTAGTATATTTTTCCCGAAAGATTATAGAAACCAGTTACTCTCGCACCCGTAATTGTATCAAAACAATACCAGGCATTATTTATCTTCTGTTCTCCATAGCGCATTTGCCCATCTGATCCATAATAGACCGTCTTACCCGGTAAATTGTAGAACCCAGTAATTCTTGCACCCGTAATTGTATCGAAATAATACCATGCATTATTTATCTTCTGTTCTCCATAAAGCATCTGTCCATCTGAATTATAATAAACCGTCTTACTTCCCAGATTCACAAATCCAGTCTGCATTACTCCATTTCCATCAAAATAATACCAGTGACCACCAATTTGTCTTTCTCCTGTCACTCTCTGATTATTCACATAGCAATATTTCTTTCCATTTACGGTTTTCCATTCTACTTTTTCTTTCGATAATCCAAGATAATTTGCAATTCCAGTCGCATCCGCAACACCTAATCTTTTTAGTCCAGCCTCTGTATTTAAGACATTATTCACATCACCACTATTCGTGATAAACGCATGTTCAACAATAATACCAGGAATTCCATTGTACTTATTAGCAACCTGTACTGTAAACCAATCTTCAAGTGAACCATCTGGATACTTGTACTCCGGCTCTGTTCCTGTCTTATAATACAGTCCTCTGTTATACAAACCAAGTGAAGTCAGTTCACTCAAAATCTTTGACGCAAGCTCTCTTCCCTGTGCACCTACATCTGATTTCCAGTTATAGTTTGGAATAATAACTTCTGCCCCATAAGCCGCTGTTGTAGCTGCCGCATTCAGATGAAAACTCACAAAAATCTTTGCACCTGCTTTGGCTGCTGCATTTGCTCTTGCGGTAATACAACCTCCTGCCGGCGTTTCATTTGGATACGGGCAAGCTGAAGAAGTTCTTGTCATGTATACTTCTACACCATAATACTGCTCCAGTTCTGCTTTACAATAATTCGCAATTTTCAGTGTAAGTGCTTCCTCTCGCAAACCATTTGCTGATGCTCCGGCATCTCTGTTATCATGTCCCGGATCCAATGCTACAACTATTTTTCCAGATTTTGCAGCATATGTACTGATTCCTGTATCATCATCAAGCGATAACGTTGCTGGTGTTGACGCAAGAATATCTGTCTGTGCAGCCTGAAGTGCATCTTCGATACTGTTCTGTTCTTCAATTGTTCCATCTTCATTAATAGTAGAAATGGATACATTTGCTGCATCCTCAGCTACCGCTTCTTCCTGTTCTTCATCAACCGGCTGAAGCTCATCAATACCATCATATTCTTGATTTACTCCGAACCTCGCTTCCACTCCAAGATCTGAAAGCGCATAATCTGTCGTTTCTCCATTTTCTGTTACACTGATTGAAACGACTTCATATGTTCCACCCTGATACTCATCTTCATAATACTTTTCAAACAGGTAAAGATTACCTTCGGATCTGCTGATGTACCAGTCTTCCCAGGTATCATCATCTTTCCGAACATGAAGTACCATCTGGTCTATGTATTCATCTTCCTTGCCCCAGGATACAACGATTCTCTGTGTATCCGGAGTTTCCAGATATGGACTTTCAACATAAGCATAATTCATTTTGCTCTGTTCCGTCTGATCTTCCTGTTCTGCTGCTTCCTCCTGTTCCTGAACTACTTCCCCTTGATTATTTTCACTGACTGACTGCTGTTCTTCTGTCGTCTGCTCTTTTTCTGCAGGCTGTTCTTCTTGTTGTTGTGACTCATCTGCCTGTGGCTCAGAAGCCTGTCCTTCTGTCTGCTGAGATTCTGTCGTTTGTTCTTCTGCAGCTGGCGCATCCGCCGCATATACCGGCATTGTTGTACCAATCATTGAAAAGACCAGCAATGCCACACTGCATTTTTTCAACCAGTTCTTCATTATATACTCCTCTTCTCTTACTCATCTACTGTCATGTATCCTTTGATCACGGTATGTCCGGTCTCTAAAGGCTGTCCGTTTTCCGTAATCTTCAGTCGTTCACATCCGTATGTTTCCAGAAAAGACTTTTTAATACATATAAGTATTTGTTCTTCTCCTGTCGTCCCCATACCTCTGATGTAAGAACCAGTTCCAGAATCCACATCAAGATCGATTGTTTTCTGTTCCTGATCAACATTACAGCTGTTCATCTTGCATTCACTGCTAAGAACGCCTTCCCCTATTAAGCCGTTCCAGATATCGGTTGTCTGAAGCAGATTCGTTCTGATCTCTGCGCATTCGATTTCTTCACTGTCGGATATATAATATAATTTCAGAATCTGATCCTGAGCTTCATGGTCTCCGCTGTCTTCTTCTTTGCTGTCATTTTCTTCCACTTGCTCATCCTTTTGTTCTGTTTTGTCCTGCGTTGGTTCTGCCTTTTCCTGACTGGTATCTTGCTTGTCCTCCTGGCTGGTATCCTGCGTCGTATCTTTTGCTTCTTTTGAAGTGTCTGTACCACTGCATCCCAAGAGCATAACACTTAGACTCAATGCCATTACAAATACCAATACTTTTCTCATCTCACACCTCCTTTCTTAATCTTATCTATTATACAATAGTTCACAATTTTTGTCTATTTTCGACACGAAATAATTTTCCGAAAATGGATATTTATTAAAAAGCAGGAATTTATCTCCACCCTTTTTCAACGAACATTTTGTTTTATGCCATATTTCCCTTCAAAATCAGCAAGGCAAGCTCCATAGTCTCATCCCATGTTGCTTGCCTTCTTAATTTCACACTATTTACTTCTCCGGATACAATCCCTTTTCAACCAGCGCCTTCACTTCATTCACAACCAGTTCTTTATCTTCTTTATAAGTCACCCCGAACCACTTATCATGTGATTTCAGCACTTTTACTTCGACTTTTCCTTCTTTCAGAAGATCTCCGATAATCGTTGGAAGCAGATACTCCCCTTTCAGATTGCCTTCTTCCTGTGCTGCCACAAATTCTGCAAATCCTTTTTCGAGGATCTCAAAGAATTCTGGTGTGAGTCCCCACATATTCATGGAAACCGGCGTGTCTGCATCGATCGGTGTCTCTTTTCCATCTGTTGCAACTGCTGCACTTGCCTGTGTCTTGATGATATTGGATGTCTCCACGATTTCTGTAAGCATCTGATTCGCATCAACCTTGCACACTCCACGGGTTACTCCGCCATTTTCACTTAATGTGTTCTTCAGTACGAATCCAACCATGCTGATCTGCATTTTATCTGCCTGCTTTTCCGGTGTTGTCAGTTCTTTGAATGCTTCCACATAAGCTTCTTTTCCATAATAATCATCCGCATTGATTACCAGGAATGGTTCTTTTACCACATCCTTACAGCAGAGAATTGCCTGACCGGTTCCCCATGGTTTCGTTCTTTCTGCAAATTTTTCTTTAAATGCTTCCGGAATATCATCAACTTCCTGGAATGCATATGCAACTTCAACTTTCTTTTCAATCCGGTTTCCGATAATTTCACGAAAATCCTTTTCCAGATCTTTTCGAATAACAAATACCACTTTATCAAATCCGGCTTCCATTGCATCATAGATCGAATAATCCATGATAATTTCACCATTTGGTCCTACCGGCTCCAGCTGCTTGATTCCTCCTCCGAAACGGCTTCCAATTCCTGCTGCCATAACAACTAATGTAGCTTTGCTCATCTTTTCTATACCTCCTGATTCGCTTTTCCTGCTATTCTCCAATCCCACTCTCCACCAGTTCTACCATCGCTTCAAGTGCCTTCTCTTCATCTTTTCCCTCACACACGATCTCAATCGTATCTCCGGACTTAATGCATGCACCAAGTACGCTCAGAACACTTTTCGCGTTTCCTTCCGTATCCCGGTAATGAAAAGTGATCTTACTTTCATATTCCAGTGCCATCTTGCAGAAAAGTCCTGCCGGTCTCAAATGTAATCCCGTCGGATTTTTGATCGTTACCTTTTTACTGATCATTTTCTCCTCCACTGCTCTTTGTCAATGTGATCTGTACATTGATCGTATCTTCAAGTTCAATTCCGTCAGGAAGTGTAACCTGGATCGGAACATTATAGGTTCCCGCTGTCTTGCAATCGTTCAGATTGATTGACACGTTTCCTTTTTCAAGAGTAAAATCATCCAGATCCTCTTTAGAACCACGCACAACAATTTCCAGATTGCCCTGTTCTGCATATGACACCTTGTAATCCTTTGGTGCATTCAGCAGCGCAATGGAATTGTATGGGAATTCGACTGTCTTAGTTCCGAATTTCTCTACCTGGATCTTTATAACGATCGGTACGCCTCCTGCGCTATCCTGGTCTGTCTTTGCCCAGTACGGAAGATAATTGGCGATATCTACTGTCTTCTCTATTGTCTGGTCCAGACCATCTTCTGCCAGCTCTTCTGCCGGAATTTCAATAGAATCCACCGTTTCCAGTTGCTCCTCTGTGCCTACGATCTGAATACTTTCCGGCTGGATACTGATTCCGCTGAAATGATATCCGCTCGCAGTACCGATCAGTGAAGTATCAAATTCTACCGGAATACTCTTTGTCTGAAGCATGGTGATTTTTACCTTCAGTCCTTCGTCTCCCAGGTTATTCTCAATCTGTGTCGAATCTATGATCTTTCCATTGTTATCATAAAGAATCAGCTCTGCTTCTTTTTCCTCATCTTTAGACTGTCCTGAAACATCGACAAGTGCTACCACCTTATCGATTGAATCGATTACTGATTCTGGCCCGCTGATCTTAATCTTCTCCGGATTTGCTTTCAGCTCACCCACCTGATATCCGTCTCTCGGTGTTCCCGAACTGGTTGCAGTGATCGGGAAAGTCTCTGATTTTCCAAGTTCAATGCTTACTCGCAGATTGATCGGGTTGGCAGTTGCCTCAAACCTTCCTGCATAAGAAGGGATCGATATATCGATCGGGATCAGGGATCTGGTTCTGACATCCAGATTCTTCATATCCGCTGTTGCCCTGATATCATCAGTTTTAATTTTATTTAAAATAGAACGTTTTGCCTTTACTGTTACGGATATCGTCCTGCTGTCATCCAGAATCTGATATGTATTTCCCGGATTTGTTACGATTTCCGGATGTGTCACTGTCACCTGGATTCCGGAAAATGTCCGTTCGTCCACCGGATCTTCAATATTCATAACAATTATCCATAAAAGGACAGAGAATACAAATGCCAACAACTTAAGACCCCAGTTTTTAGTCAACGCCCTTTTCATGCGATCTCCATCCTTTCCATATTTTTTTCAAACGTCCGATCTCCACACTCTTCTTACTGATAGATTCCAGACGTTTTTTCAGATATTCCGGTGTAACATTGCGCACAAGCTGTCCGCCCATCGCTACAGATACATACCCGGTCTCTTCTGATACGGTGACGATCAGAGCATCACTCACCTCACTCATTCCGACTGCTGCACGATGTCTGGTCCCCAGCTCCTTACTGATTCCCATATTGTCTGACAGTGGAAGATAGCAGGTCGCTGATACGATCCTGTCTCCACGGACAATGATCGCGCCATCATGAAGTGGTGTGTTGTGTTCAAAAATATTGATCAATACCTGCGGTGATACAATACAATCCAGCGCGATTCCGGTACTCTCGTATTCTGTCAGCATGATTGCCTGCTCTACGACGATAAGCGCTCCTGTCTTCACTGCTCCCATCGCAAAGGATGCTTCTACGATTCCATCGATCGTTTTCTGGCTGAAACGTACATTATCTTTTCCTCTTTTATCCAATGCTACCATATTGGGAACAAATTGTTTTTCCCCCAGTTTTTCCAATGCTCTTCTGAGCTCAGGCTGGAAAATGATCACGACTGCGGTTGCCATGACCGGAAGCGAATTCTGTGCAATCCACAAAATCGTATACATTTTAAAAACTGCAGCCACCAGAATAAACAATGCAACAACCAGAATCCCCCTCAGCAGCATCCAGGCTTTTGTATTCTTTATCCAGAGAATAATCTGATAGAATAAAAATGTAATAATCAGTATCTCAACAGCATCTACTACCCGGATCTGCGGGAAGTACCACGATTCTGATACAAATTCTTTTAAAACCTGTGTTAATACTGTGTTCAACAGTGTACCCCCTTTTTCTATCCGTTATTTATACCCCTGTTTTTATAATATTTCCCTATTTGTTATCGCTATTCAGTTCATTTTCCACAATGCTCTGAATATCCAGTTCTTCCTTCAGGCTCTGTGCAAGAAGGATTTCATCTGTATTGCCCCCAACTCTTGTCGGTCGCTGAACTGCCGGACTCTTTGGCCGTTTTACCTTAGAAGCCGTTTTTGTTTTGCGTACTGCCGGTTTTTCCGTCTGCCCACTCTTCGACCTCTGTCTTCTCTCCGGCTCTGTTCCCGCAATCTCACCTGTTTCTTTCCGCTCATTGATATGTTTGACCGTCTTCTCCGGAGCTGTCACCGAAATCTTAGGGATGGCTTTTACATAATAGTAATATTCATCATCCTCAAACTGGAGACGTTCTGTTCTGGAATAATCCACCGAGAACAGGAAAAATTCCATGATAAAACCAATCACGACTGCTGCAATATTTCCAACGATCAGCATATTATAAGAGGTATGTATATCGAATACAATATCTCCGATCACAATTACAACAATATTCACAACCGCACCGGATGCTGCTGCGATTTTCCACGCATGATCTACCGAAAGCCGGCGCACTGTATACACCACAAAAATAGAGATAATAAATGCGATCACAGTGATCCACAGAGTCTTATCCTGGAATACCGTCTTCACAAACAGCGAAATCTGCCTGGTAATTCCATCCGCACTGGTGATCGCTGTTGCCGAAGTTCTCACACATTCGATCATATAGTAAATGATCGTTCCAAATCCAACCGGTACTGCTGAAATCGGTCCAAGTACAAGCGCACAGGCAACCGGCACCACATACGGAACATGAAGCATAAATGCTACCGGTGTGACCAGCAGAAGAAGTGCCTTTTTCGGAGTAAATCTGCAGTAAAAGATAAACATTACCACAAAGATCAGTGCCGCTGCCGCTGCCACTCCTATAGACAGTTTGAACAGATGCACAATTACAAGTCCTGCCGCCACATACGCCGTTACAACCGGTGGAAGAAAGGTGCAGATTACTGCCAGTGCCACCGCTACAACCGGTGTCGCCACCGCTTTCATCAGTCCAATATTCTGGTTGATCATAAGAAATGTAACCAGTGCCAGAACAAACTGCACAGCTTTATCAATATAGATTGATTTCATCGCGTATAATTCCTGTAATTTATCTCTCCATACTATCAGATCATTCATTATCGTTTCTCCCTTTCATACATTCTGTTCAGTCTTGTAAGATCGTGATTGAATTGTTTCACACGCTTTCTTGCTTTTTCATGTTTGGTTCCGTAAAAATGGGAAGCAACGATTCCATAAAAAATAACAAGTACCAGATATCCAATTATCACAGCTGCCGCAAGCATCACAAGAAACTGCATATTCAGATTTCCCATCAGTTCATCCAGAAAAGCAATAACTCCGATTCCCACTGCAACAGCATAGCCGACCGTGACCCATATGATCGTAGCAATGGTGTGAAAGCTCCGGTAATCTTTCTTATAATAAGAACTGATCTTAAAATCTTCCTCTCCCTGTTTGCTTTCGTACATCGCCATCCTTGTCATCAGCTTAACTTTGCTTTCATTTAACATTTTGTCACCTCATACGTTTTATTCGTATATGCATTACTTTCAGTATAACAAATATCAGATTCCTTGTCCAATACTTACCGTCAAAAAGTATACATTTTCGGCTCCTGCCTTTTTCAGCACTCTCGCCGTCTCGTCTAAGGTACTTCCTGTCGTATAAATGTCGTCGATCAAAACGATATTTTCTCCTTTTATATTTTTCTGCACTGCAAATGCTCCCCTGATATTTCGTTTTCTCCCTTTATCGCCCAGCTCTTTCTGAGGACTGGTCGCCTTAATTCTCTTAACAGCACCTGCATCCATGGCAATTCCGGTATTTTCTGATAATACCTTTGCTACAATTTCTGCCTGATTAAATCCCCGCTTTCTTTTTCGCCGGGGATGCAGCGGAACCGGCACGATCAAGGTGATCTTTCTTTCCCATAGATAAGAAAGAAAATGCTCTGCCATTTCTTTTCCGAACGTTTGTCCGTAAATCCTCCGGTTCTGATATTTCATTGCATAAACTGCATTTTCCACTGCATCTTTATGCACCCAGAGACTTCTGCCATCAACAAAAAAATGCTTCTGCCTGGTACAGTCATAGCAATATTCTTCAGCCGGATCTGTCAAAGGCTTTCCACAGCACATGCATCTTACTTCACCAATATAAGGAAGTTTTTCACGGCACGCCTTGCAGATTCCATTGTGTTCCGTAGAATGTTTCTTTCCTGCACTTACAATTTCTCCACAAAACGGACATTTTGAGGGATAAATTAGTTCCAGAATTGTTTCTTTGACCTTTTTTAAGTTTTCCATCCGCTTTTCGGATTTGATTTTCTACATTTTCTGTGTATCTATCCGCAGAATTCCCGGATCCGTTCTGCCAGACTGGTATTCCGGTTGTGTTCATTGGTATTCCGGATCATCTCCTGGAAGGTCTGGTCACTCCCGACAATTGTCACACATTTTCTGGCTCTTGTGATCGCCGTATAAAGAAGATTCCTGTGAAACAGCTGTCTCGGTCCGCTCAGAAGAGGGATGACAACCGCCGGATATTCGCTTCCCTGCGACTTGTGAATGGTGATCGCATAGGCAAGCTCCAGTTCTTCCAGCAATTCAAACGGATACTTTACTTTTCTCTTTTCATCGTATTCAACTTCCAGTGTTTCAGTATATGTATTGATCTCGGTGACAATTCCCATATCGCCATTAAAAATCCCCATCCCTTTATCCACCGTCAGTCCATACTTGGTTGTGATCTCCCATTCAAGCTGATAGTTATTCTTGATCTGCATCACCTTGTCGCCCACGCGGAATTTGTGATCGCCATATTCTTTTTCCGCTTTTCCCGGCTCCGGTGGATTCAAATACTCCTGCAAAATACTGTTTAACCTTTCCACTCCCAGCAGTCCTTTCCGCATCGGTGTGAGTACCTGGATATCATATGGTTTTGCATTGACATATTTGGGAAGCTTCTTCTGGATCAGTGTCAGCAGAACACTGATGATCACATTCGGATCCTGTCTTTTTAAGAAGAAGAAATCCCGGCTTTTATTATCCAAAAGGACCGGTTCTCCCCGGTTGATCTTATGTGCATTTACCACAATATCACTCTCCTGTGCCTGTCGGAAAATCCGGGTCAGCATGACAACTGGAAAACATTCCGATGCGATGAGATCCTTCAAAATACTTCCCGGGCCTACTGATGGGAGCTGGTTACAGTCCCCTACCAGGATCAGCCTTGTCCCCGGTACAATTGCGGTAAGAAGTGCATTCATCAGAGGCAGGTCTACCATAGACATCTCATCGATGATGATCACGTCGGTTTCCAGTGGATTGTCTGCATTTCTTGCAAATCCGTTCCGGTTCGGGTTCTCATCCTCCTCCGGATTACCGTTCACCTCCAGAAGCCGGTGGATCGTCTGCGCTTCCCATCCGGTTGCCTCTGTCATTCTTTTTGCGGCACGCCCGGTTGGTGCTGCCAGCATAATTTCCATATTCTCACTGTGAAAATATTCGATCATGGCATTGATCGTCGTCGTTTTTCCGGTTCCAGGACCTCCTGTGAGAATCATAATTCCATTCCGCACAGCCGCCATGACCGCATTTTCCTGCTTCTCATCAAGCTGCATTTCGGCTTCTTTTTCAATCTGATGGATCTTTTTTTCGATCACTACATTGGCTTCTTCATATTCCAGATTCAGATCATGCAGCATTTTCGCGGTATTGAGTTCCAGATAATAGAAGTGGGACACGTATACCCGCAGACCTTCTTCAGATTCTTTGAGTACGATCTTCTTTTCCATCGACAGATCCATCAGGTATTTCTCAATATCCTTAATCTCCACTTCCAGAAGTGCAGATGCCCGACGAAGCAACACGTCCTTTGTCAGATAGACATGCCCTTCGGCAACACTCTGCTGTAAGGTATAAAAAATACCACTCCGGATACGGAAATCCGAGTCTGAATGAATGCCGATCTTCGTTGCGATTTCATCAGCGATCTTAAATCCGATCCCCTGAATCTGATCTGCAAGCTGGTATGGATTTCCTTCCAGTACCTGATAGGTCTTCGGACCGTAAAACTGATAAATCTTTGCTGCAAGTGTCGTCGAAATCCCAAATTTCTGAAGGTAGATCATTGCCTTCCGCATATCTTTTTTCTCTTCTACCTGTACAGCGATCTCTCTTGCCATACGTTCGCTGATCCCACGCACCTCCGCAAGTCTTTCTGGTTCTTCTTCGATGATCCGGAAGGTGTCTTCCCTGAATTTTTTCACAATCCTGCCGGCAAGAGATGCACCAACCCCTTTGATCGCCCCTGATCCCAGATAGCGTTCAATCGAAAGCAGATCTTCCGGTGCTTTGATCTCATAATTGAGCACTCGGAGCTGTGTTCCATATATACTGTGAACCACATATTCTCCGTTCACCTCAACCAGCTCTCCCTCTGATAAATAGTTAAAGTTTCCGACACAGGTCAGATCGCCATCATCATTATTCAAATTAAATACGGTATATCCATTGTCTTCATTGCGAAATACAATGTGTTCTACATAACCTTTTACTGTTTCCATACTTTTTTCCTTTTTAAAAAGGCTGTCTCTCTACAGAAACAGCCTTCTCATGTGCTTATCACTAGAAATCTTTTTTTCCGTTCATAAACTCCACATACTGACCGGTACCGATTGCAACAACCTTCATCGGGTCTTCCGCTGTCATCGTATTGATGCCTGTCCTTTCTTCGATCAGTTCTTCCAGCCCGCGAAGCAGCGCACCTCCACCTGTCAGTACAATTCCACGATCCAGAATATCCGCGGAAAGTTCCGGCGGTGTTCTCTCCAGAACCCCAATGACCGCTTCGACGATCTGACTTGTAGTCTCATGCAGTGCTTCTTCGGTCTCAGAAGCCGTTACCGTGACCGTCTTTGGCAATCCTGTTACCAGGTTTCGTCCCCTTACTTCCATTGATTCATCTTCTACAAGAGGATATGTCGTTCCGATCTTGATCTTGATATCTTCTGCTGTCCTGTCTCCGATCAGCAGATTGTGCTTTTTCCGGACATAACGGACGATTGCTTCATCAAAATCATCACCTGCAACTTTTAATGATGTATTCACAACAGTTCCTCCAAGGGAAATCACCGCAATGTCGGATGTACCACCACCGATATCCACGATCATGTTGCCGCATGGTTTTGAAATATCTATTCCGGCTCCGATTGCCGCTGCAACCGGTTCCTCAATCAAATGTACTTCCCGCGCACCGGCTGCAAAAGCAGCCTCTTCTACCGCCTTTTTTTCAACCTCTGTAACACCGCTTGGCACACAGATACTGATATTCGGCTTCTTAAATGTACGCTTTCCCAGTGCTTTCTGAACAAAATATTTGATCATTTTTTCTGTGACAATGTAATCGGAAATAACGCCCTGTCTGAGAGGTCTTACCGCAACAATGTTCCCCGGTGTCCTTCCAAGCATCAGCCTTGCTTCTTCACCGATTGCTTTTATCATATTGGTATCTCTGTCAAAGGCAACGACTGAAGGTTCTTTCAGTACAACTCCCTTTCCTTTCACATAAACGAGGATACTTGCTGTTCCTAAATCAATTCCTAAATCTATTGACATCACGATTCCCCTTTCACATACTCACCTTATTATAATCAAATCTCTAGTAAATAGGAAGTCTTTTTTTCAAGTTCAGGATTTTTTAAGATTTCTGTATCATTTTCTGTCCAGCATCATTTTGATGTATTTTCCTGTATATGAATTCGGGTTTTCTGCCACTTCTTCCGGTGTACCGCACGCAACAACTGTGCCCCCCTTGTCACCGCCTTCCGGTCCGATATCGATAATATAATCTGCTGTCTTGATCACATCCAGGTTATGTTCGATCACGATAACCGTATTGCCATCTGCCGCGAGTCTGCGCAGGATTTCCGTCAACTTGTGCACATCTGCAAAATGAAGTCCGGTTGTCGGTTCGTCCAGAATGTACACTGTCTTCCCAGTGCTTCTCCGGCTCAGTTCAGTTGCAAGCTTGATCCGCTGTGCTTCACCGCCGGAAAGGGTTGTAGACGGCTGGCCAAGACGAATATAAGAAAGTCCTACATCGTAAAGTGTCTCCATTTTTCTACGGATACTCGGTACATTTTCAAAGAAATGAAGCGCCTCTTCTACCGTCATATTCAGAACATCATAAATGCTTTTTCCTTTATATTTTACCTCCAGCGTCTCACGGTTGTAGCGTTTTCCGCCGCATACCTCACACGGCACATATACATCCGGAAGGAAATGCATCTCGATCTTGATGATTCCATCTCCGCTACACGCTTCACAGCGTCCGCCCTTGACGTTAAAGCTGAATCTTCCTTTTTTATAGCCTTTTGCCTTCGCATCCGCGGTTGCCGCAAACAGATCCCGGATCAGGTCGAATACTCCGGTATATGTCGCCGGATTGGATCTTGGCGTCCTTCCGATTGGAGACTGGTCAATGTCGATCACTTTGTCCAGCATTTCCAGTCCTTCAATCCGCTTATGCTTTCCAGGAATCACACGGGCACGGTTTAGCTTTTTCGCCATACTCTTGTAAAGGATTTCATTCACCAATGAACTCTTACCGGAACCTGATACGCCGGTTACACAGGTCATCACGCCAAGTGGGAACTTCACGTCAATATTTTTCAGGTTGTTCTCTGCTGCACCTACAACTTTGATCCAGCCGGTCGGAACTGCGCGGGTTTCCGGAACCGGGATCTTGATCTTTCCGCTTAAATATGCACCTGTGATCGACCGTTCTACTTTCATGATCTCCTGTGCCGTTCCCTGGGCAACCAGTTCTCCACCGTGTTCTCCGGCTCCCGGTCCGATATCGATTACCTGGTCTGCCGCAAACATGGTATCTTCATCATGCTCAACCACGATCAGTGTATTTCCAAGATCACGGAGATGCTTGAGTGTTGCGAGAAGTTTGTCATTATCTCTCTGGTGCAGACCGATACTTGGCTCATCCAGAATATAAGCCACACCCACAAGACCGGAACCGATCTGCGTCGCAAGCCGGATTCTCTGTGCTTCTCCACCGGAAAGAGTTCCTGTTGCACGGGCAAGTGTCAGATATTCCAGACCCACATCCAGAAGGAACTGCAGGCGCGCTTTGATCTCTTTTAATATCTGTCCGCCGATCATCTGCTGCGTCTTTGACAGTTCCAGACTGCTGATAAACCGCTGAAGCCGTTCAATCGACATTGCTGTTACGTCTGAAATATTTTTATCTCCGACCGTTACCGCAAGTGCACCCTTTTTCAGTCGCTGTCCGCCACATTCTCGGCAAGGTGTGATCTGCATAAAACTCTCATATTCTACTTTCATAGTCTCCGATCCCGTTTCACGGTATCTTCGCTCCACATTCCGGATCAGTCCGTCAAATGCAACGTCATAGATCCCTTCCCCGCGTTGTCCTTTATAATAGACCTTGACTTCTTTTCCATTAGTCCCACGAAGTAAAACATCCTGGATTTCTTTCGGATACTGTTCAAACGGCGTATCCAGGTCAAAATGATATTCCTTGCAGAGTGCTTCCAGAATCGCGTGAGTAAAACTGCTCTTATCGGTACAGGACTGCCATCCTGTCACCACGATTGCTCCTTCATTGATGCTGAGTGATTTATCCGGAATCATCAGGTCTTCATCAAACTCCATTTTATATCCGAGTCCGAAACATACCGGGCAGGCACCAAATGGATTGTTAAATGAAAAGCTTCTCGGCTCGATCTCATCAATACTGATTCCGCAGTCCGGGCAGGCAAAATTCTGGCTGAAATTCAGCGGTTCCCCTCCGATCACATCCACAACCAGAAGCCCCTCCGCAAGACTTAATACACTTTCTATGGAATCTGCAAGTCTTTTTTCAATCCCCGGTCTGACAACCAGACGGTCTACAACAATCTCAATATTATGTTTTATATTCTTGTCCAATGAGATTTCTTCGGAAAGCTCATACATATTTCCGTCAATCCTTACACGGACATAACCGCTTTTCTTTGCTCTGTCCAGAAGCTTGACATGGGTTCCTTTTCTCCCCCGCACAACCGGTGCCATCAGCTGGATCTTTGTTCCTTCCGGAAGTGCCATGATCTGATCGGTCATCTCATCTGCCGTCTGCTTCTTGATCTCTCTTCCACACTTCGGACAATGCGGAATCCCGATTCTTGCATACAGCAGTCGAAAATAATCGTAAATCTCCGTCACGGTTCCGACTGTGGATCTCGGATTGCGGTTCGTAGACTTCTGGTCGATGGAAATCGCCGGTGAAAGCCCTTCAATACTTTCTACATTCGGCTTCTCCATCTGCCCAAGGAACTGTCTTGCGTAAGAAGACAGAGATTCCATATATCGTCTTTGTCCCTCTGCATAAATTGTATCAAATGCAAGGGATGATTTGCCGGAACCACTGAGACCGGTCAGTACTACCAGTTTGTTCCTCGGAATATCTACATCAAGATTCTTCAGATTGTGCTCGTTCGCACCTCTGATCTTTATCAGTTCTTTCTTTTCTTCAGCCATCTGTTCTTCCTCTTCTATCTCTTCGCTTTACTCCATCTCATTCAAATGCTTTTTCAGCTCAATCAGCTTATCACGCAGCTCTGCTGCCGCCTCGAAATTTAACTCTGCTGCCGCTTTCTTCATCTGCTTTTCCAGCTTCTTGATCAGCTTCTCCAGCTCTGCCACACTCATGGATTCCGGATCTTTTTCCAGCTTCATCTCTTCTGCTGCAACCTTCTTTGAAATACTGATCAGATCACGCACCGACTTCTTGATCGTCTGTGGCGTGATTCCATGTTCTTCATTGTATTTCATCTGAATCTCACGACGGCGCATCGTCTCATCAATCGCCATCCGCATCGAATCCGTCATGTTATCCGCATACATGATAACATGCCCCTCTGCATTTCTCGCCGCACGGCCAATGGTCTGGATCAGTGAAGTTTCCGAACGCAGAAAACCTTCTTTGTCCGCATCCAGAATCGCTACCAGTGTGATCTCCGGAATATCCAGACCTTCTCGAAGCAAGTTAATTCCAACCAGTACATCAAATACATCCAAACGCATATCCCGGATAATCTCTGTCCTTTCCAGAGTATCAATATCTGAATGTAAATATTTCACACGAATGCCAAGCTCCCGCATATAATCGGTCAGATCTTCCGCCATACGCTTTGTCAGCGTTGTGATCAGTACCTTATTCTTCTTCGCTGTTTCTTTATTTACCTCACTGATCAGATCATCAATCTGTCCTTCGATCGGACGCACTTCTACTTCCGGATCCAGAAGACCTGTCGGTCGGATTACCTGCTCTGCCCGCAGCAGTTCATGAGACTCCTCGTACTCTCCCGGTGTCGCCGATACAAACAGTACCTGGTCAATCTTACTTTCAAATTCCCCAAAGCTGAGCGGTCTGTTATCCTTTGCCGACGGCAGACGGAATCCATAATCTACCAGTGTTGTCTTTCTCGACTGATCGCCGTGATACATGGCTCCAATCTGTGGAATCGTCTTATGCGACTCGTCGATCATGATCAGAAAATCATCCGGAAAATAGTCAATCAATGTACATGGCGGCTCCCCTGCTTTCTGCCCGGTCAGATGCCTCGAATAGTTTTCAATTCCGGAACAAAATCCTGTCTCTCGCATCATTTCTATATCAAAATTCGTTCTCTCAGAAATACGCTGTGCTTCCAGAAGCTTATCTTCCCCTTTAAAATAACGGATCTGCTGCTCCAGTTCTTCTTCAATCTCCCCGATGGCACGCTCCATATTCTCCTTGGACACTACATAATGAGATGCCGGGAAAATTGCCACATGCCCGATCACATTCAACACTTCACCGGTCAATGTATCAATCTCTGTTATTCTGTCTATCTCATCACCGAAAAATTCAACTCTGTATGCAATTTTTTCCGAATACGCCGGGAAAATCTCAACCACATCTCCTCGCACCCGGAACGTTCCACGCTTGAAATCCATATCATTGCGGTCATACTGGATCTCAACCAACTTCTTCAGAACTTCATCCCTGTCTTTGATCATGCCCGGTCTAAGTGAAATCACCATCTCCTTGTAATCAATCGGCGAACCCAGTCCGTAAATGCAGGACACACTTGCCACAATGATGACATCATTCCGCTCAGAAAGCGCTGCTGTCGCAGAGTGGCGGAGCTTGTCGATCTCATCGTTGATGGCAGAGTCCTTGGCAATGTAAGTGTCAGATGACGGAACATAAGCTTCCGGCTGGTAGTAGTCGTAGTAGGAGACAAAATATTCTACTGCGTTATCGGGGAACATCTCCTTGAATTCTCCGTAGAGCTGTGCAGCAAGTGTTTTATTATGAGCGATGACAAGTGTCGGCTTCTGTAATTGCTGAATCACATTTGCCATCGTAAAAGTTTTTCCAGAACCCGTAACCCCTAGTAAAGTCTGGCATTGATTGCCTTCCTTGAACCCTTTTACAAGCTCTGCAATCGCCTGTGGCTGGTCTCCGGTTGGCTCATATGGGGCTTTTAATTTGAACTCATTCATGGTAAATTCCTCCATTTGTGACTTTTAGTACGATCACTATCAGCCAAAAATTCGTAATCAGATTCGTAACGAAATGCTCATTTTTATGGTGAATAGATGTCTTTTTCACCTCGTTACGAATAAAAGTCACAAAACTGATTTTTGCGGATAAAACAGCACTCGGAAATACCTGATGATACCAGGCTCCGGTTCTGTCATATTTTTACTGTTTGTTCTTGTAACAGTCCCTATTATATCAAATAAATTTTTGAAAGTATATAGATTAACGCAAGAAAAAAGTACAAATGTTCGATTCTTATTTGTACTTTTTTCTATCACTACTATTCTATTTTTTATCATGCTGCGTTGAAATATTCCTCCAGGATTAAGTCTATTTCAATCACTTCTGAATAATCATAATACTGATCTTTCCGCTCTTTTGGAATAACTTCTTCAATAAATGGTTCCAATACATCCAGACAGTCTTCTATGATTTCCTGCGTATCTCCATAGACATCTACTGATATGATTTCCTTGGCATGTCCCAATAAATGCGAAACACCTTTTGAATTAAAACTATTCTTCAGCAAAATAGTTGCATAGGTATTTCTCAACTGGTGAAAATGAATATCAGGCAAATCCAAGGATTTCAACAAGTCTTTATAGTATTTCTGATGAAAACCTTTACTCCTTGGATTCCCATATGTAGAACAACAAATATAATTCCAGTCCCGGAACTCTTTTGGTCTGCGTCTGCGGTTCTTCTGGATCGAGCGCAAGTTAAAAGAGTGTTGTGATATTCCGATTTTCCACGATGACCAGCATGGAACCGCAGTAGTAACAATGGCAGCTATGCTCAATGCGCTGAAAGTAGTCGGAAAGAAGATCGATGAGATCAAAGTAGTAACTTCCGGAGCAGGTGCAGCCGGTATCGCGATCATTAAACTGCTGATCAGTATGGGCCTGAAAAATGTGATCATGTGTGACCGGAAGGGTGCGATCTACAAAGGCCGTGAAGGACTGAACAAAGAAAAAGAAGAGATGGCTGAGATCTCCAACCGGAACATGGAAAAAGGAAGTCTGGCAGATGTGATCAAGGGGGCAGACGTATTTATCGGTGTATCCGCACCGGGAACGGTGACACAGGAAATGGTTCGCACAATGGCTCCGAATCCGATTCTTTTCCCGATGGCAAACCCGACACCGGAGATTATGCCGGAAGAGGCAAAGGCTGCAGGTGCAGCTGTGATCGGAACCGGAAGAAGTGACTTCCCGAACCAGATCAATAATGTACTGGCATTCCCGGGTATTTTCCGTGGCGCGCTGGATGTGAGAGCGAGCGATATCAATGATGAGATGAAGGTAGCCGCTGCATATGCGATCGCAAATATTATTACGGATGAGGAGAGAAATGCAGAGTATATCATTCCCAATCCATTTGACAAGCGGGTGGCAAAGGCAGTTGCCGAGGCAGTTGCGAAGGCTGCAAGAGATACGGGAGTTGCAAGAATCTAAGAAATTCAGAAGCTGCTGTGGTGATGGAGTGGCTGTGTGTATAGTTGCTCAGGCGGGAAAGTGATAGAAAAACAGAAAATCAGATGCAGGCTACAGAAATGCTGTAACGGCATCTGATTTTTTACTGCAATAGATAACAAAAATTGATCTGTGGATCGATTTTGACTATTTATTTCTGGTGCTTCTGACGATAGGCTCTTGGAGAGACACCTACCAGTTTTTTGAATGCCTGTGTAAAATAGTTCTGCGAAGAAAATCCGCTGGACTCGGCGATCTGTGTGATGGAATAGTCGGTGTCACACAACAATCGTTTGCTGTGGGTGATCCGCAGTTGCAGCAGGTAGTTGATCGGTGAGACGGAGAAGGCAGCAGAAAACTGATGAGAGAGATAGAATTTATCCCAGTGGACGATGGCTGCGATCCGCTCGAGTGTTATCGGTTCGTGGAAGTGTTCTTCGATGTAGGCTTTGGCACGCTGACATTCATAGGGGATATCGGTTGGCGGCGCAAAGGAGAATTCTTTTCCGGTGATTCGGTGGAGCTGCAGAAGCAGAATGGACAGATAATGCTGGCAGACTTCCTCATAGGAAGTCTGTTTTTTTTGTAGTTCTTCCAGGATCGTGTGCAGGAGTGAGAGGATCATTTCCCGGTGGGAGGAGAGCTGGAAGATCTGGAAGGGGGAGAAGGTTTCTCCTTCGTGGAAGCGAAACTGTAGGTTATCGATTCCCAGCACAATATAGTGCATTTTCTTTTCCGGTGAGGAGCGCTCGGTGTGGTGGACTTTGGGATTGACGATGACGAGGTTGTTTTTTCGCAGGGGGATCTGGGTTTCATCGGTGCACAGCCATCCTTCGCCGTCGGTTACGTAGAAGAGTTCGGTACAGTCGTGGGAGTGGAGGACGCCGTTCCAGTCGGAGCCGAAGGAGGAGGAGGTTACGTAGCGGAGGTGTTGGTGGGGCGGCTGGGGTTCGGAGGATAAGTC
>OLQM01001459.1_pt1 | contig 26212 bp, 15 predicted proteins | sample 1673161 | NCBI WGS metagenome assembly OLQM01 (sample SAMEA3136761, study PRJEB25190) | human gut metagenome | reverse complement strand
ATCTATACCTCCGGGAAATTCCGGTGCTACAAAGTAAGGCTCAAACGGTAATTCACTGCCGTCGGCAGCCAGAAGCTTTCCATCTGTACATTTGTCGTTAAGATATGATTCTTCTCTGCGTAGCTTCCCATCCGGATAGTATCCTACCAATTTTCCTTCCATCTTTCCATCTTTGTAAGTAATAATCAGTTTTGTATTTCCTTCCGGATAATAAGCTATGCTTTGACCTTCCAGACGATTCTCCTTATAGATGTTTACCAGACTGTCTTTGCCATTGGCATACAAAAAAGTGCAGACTCCGTTTCTCACTCTGTTTTTCGGCTCTTTTGTGTAAGCAGAATAGTGACCTATTCCTTTAAGCCTGCCATCAAGTGTGTAGAATTCTACCTTTGTTTGCTTCTTTTTAGCTTTGGAGATCACTGCATATTCTACAGCTTTCTCCTTATCGGTAGTCCATTGGAAGTATTTATCCACATAAACTGTTTTTTGGGCTGAAAGCGTACTGCTACCTGTAAATAGTAGTACTGCTATGATAGTCAGAAATACACCTTTCATATTACCCCTGTTTTTGGCTATTTGGAATTTTGTTTATAATACTTTATCATCTTCGGCACAACCTCTTCGATAGAACCGTTGATTACATAATCGGCAATCGTATTGATCGGAGCTTCCGGATCGTTATTGATAGAGATAATAATACCGCTTTCCTGCATACCGGCAATGTGCTGGATTTGTCCGCTGATGCCGCAAGCAATATACAGTTTGGGGCGGACAGTGACACCGGTCTGGCCAATCTGGCGGTCATGGTCGGCATAACCGGCATCGACGGCAGCACGGCTGGCGCCTACCTCTGCATGGAGTTCTTTGGCAAGCTCGAACAACATGTCAAAACCTTCCTTGCTTCCCATGCCGTAGCCGCCGGCAATCACGATGGGAGCGCCTTTCAGGTTGTGTTTTGCCTTTTCTACGTGGCGGTCGATGACTTTTACCACATAATCCGTCTCGGGCACGTACTTGGCAACGTCGTGGTTGATGACTTCGCCCTTATAGTCAGCGTCCAGTATCTCTTTCTTCATCACACCTTCGCGAACGGTTGCCATCTGCGGACGGTGCTCGGGATTCACAATCGTGGCAACGATGTTACCGCCGAATGCGGGACGGATTTGATACAGCAGGTTCTCGTAAACCTTGCCTTCCTTCTTGTCTTCGTGGTTGCCGATTTCCAGTGAGGTACAGTCGGCAGTCAGTCCGCTGGTCAAAGCGGAAGAAACGCGCGGGCCGAGGTCGCGACCGATAACGGTGGCGCCCATCAGGCAGATTTGCGGCTTTTCTTCTTTGAACAAATTGATGAGGACAGAGGAGTGGGGAAGGGAAGTATAGGGGAACAAGCCCGGAGCGTCGAATACGTGGAGTTTGTCTACTCCGAAGGGCAATACTTGTTTTTCAATGCCTGCCAGATTGTTGCCGGCAGCAACTGCCTCCAGTTGACAGCCCAACTGATTGGCTAATTTACGACCTTTGGTCAAGAGTTCGAGACTGACGTCGGCAACTGTTGTGCCTTCTATCTCTAAATATACAAATACATTATTCATAATCTTATCCTATCGTATGGTTAGCTAACAGTTCAACAATCAAATCTTCCACATCCTTGTCGTTGCCCGTCAGCGTTTTGCTTTCTTTGGCCTGGAATGAGATGTTCTGAATGGTCTTCACCTTGGTAGGCGAACCGCTCAGACCGCATTGTGCAAGGTCGCCGTTCACGTCGGCAACACTCCATTCCGTGATGTTCAGATAGGGATATTTTTCGTAGAGGCCGGCGTAGGCAAGCTCAGCGCCTTCCTTGGTGATGGCAGCTTTTTCCTGGGCACCGAGGGCGCGTTTGTACTTCTGCACCAGTTTGGCATTGCGCGGGCGGCAGGGAGCGGCACTTCCGTTTACGGTGATGACTATGGGCAGGGGAGCCTCAACGGTTTCCACACCACCGTCAATATGACGTTTCACGGTAATCTTCTTGGCGGCTTTATCCACGTTCAGAATCTCTTCTGCGTAGGTCACTTGCGTCAGCCCCAGCTTTTCGGCAACCTGCGGGCCTACTTGGGCGGTATCACCGTCGATGGCCTGGCGTCCGCCAATGATGACGTCATAGTCGCCTATCTTCTTGATGGCTGTGGCAAGGGCATACGAAGTGGCAAGCGTATCGGCACCTGCAAAGGCGCGGTCGGTCAGCAGATAGCCGTTGTCGGCACCACGGTAAAGTCCTTCACGAATAACTTCGGCTGCACGTCCCGGTCCCATGGTCAGGATGGTAACGGTGGAGCCCGGATGTTCATCTTTCAGTCGGAGAGCCTGTTCAAGAGCGTTCAGGTCCTCGGGGTTGAAGATGGCAGGGAGTGCCGCGCGGTTGATAGTTCCGTCGGCTTTCATGGCATCTTTCCCAACGTTGCGTGTGTCGGGAACTTGTTTTGCCAATACAACAATTTTCAAACTCATGCTATTAATTATTAGTATTAGTATTTCTTTGTATGTCAGTACCGGGAATAGGAGTAGTAGAATCCTGCTACTGAAATTGGCCGGTTAACTCATTATCAGCCTGCAAATTTACGGAAAGAGTTGGGTTTGACAAGAAAATGGGGTGAAAAATGCACAAGTTGAGGGATTTTGCGCAAATATCAGTTGGCTCTATATCTGTAAAAAAGGTAATAAAACCGGTAATTTATCTACCTTTCCGTTCCCGTTTCCTCTGTACTTTTGCAGCGTCTGGATGAGGTCTGCATAACGGGCAGCATCGGATAAACAAGCATTGCTACTTAAATGTTATTATAGAATATGTATATTGAAAAAGTAAATTCCCCTGCTGACGTGAAAAAGTTATCAGTCAGCGAAATGAACGGATTGGGTGGAGAAATCCGCCAGGTGTTGTTAAACAAGTTAAGCTCCCACGGAGGACACGTAGGTCCCAACCTGGGAATGGTAGAAGCCACCATAGCCCTGCATTACGTGTTCGATTCACCAACGGACAAGATAGTCTATGACGTGTCTCACCAAAGTTATACCCATAAGATATTGACAGGCCGCCGGGCAGCGTTTATGAATGCGGACGAGTATGACGAAGTCTCCGGATATTCCGAACCGTCGGAAAGCGAGCACGACTTCTTCGTCATTGGGCATACCTCTACCTCCGTCAGTCTGGCAAGCGGACTTGCCAAGGCGCGTGACCTGAAGGGGGAGGCGGGTAATGTGATTGCCGTCATCGGCGATGGCTCGTTGAGTGGAGGTGAAGCCTTCGAAGGATTGAATGTAGGTGCCGAACTGGGCACGAACTTCATCGTCATTGTCAACGACAACCAGATGTCCATTGCCGAGAATCATGGCGGGCTATACCGCAATCTGCAACAGTTGCGCGAAACGGAGGGTCAGGCTCCCTGCAACTATTTTAAGGCAATGGGATATGATTATCTCTATGTGAAGGATGGCAATGACGTGGAGCAATTGATAGAGGCTTTCCGTGAAGTGAAGGACAAGAAGCATCCGGTTGTGGTACATATCAATACCTTGAAAGGTAAGGGATACAAATTGGCGGAAGAGCAGAAAGAACGTTTCCATTACAGTGTTCCGTTCGACCTTGAGACCGGCAATCTGACCGGTGAGCCTGGGAAGGGTGAAGACTATGCCGACCTTACCGCCGGTTATCTGTTGCAGGAGATGAAGAAAGACCCGACTGTGGTGGGTATCACCGCAGGTACACCTACGGTATTTGGCTTTACACCGGAGCGCCGCAAAGAGGCAGGGCGGCAGTTCATTGATATGGGCATTGCCGAAGAGCAGGCTGTTGCCATGGCTTCTGCCATTGCTGCCGGAGGTGGAAAACCGGTATTCGGGGTTTACAGCACCTTTATCCAGCGCGCCTACGACCAGTTGTCCCAGGATCTTTGCATCAACAATAATCCTGCACTGATTCTTGTCTTCTGGGGAAGCTTGTCGAGTATGAATGACGTTACCCATCTTTGTCTTTTCGATATTCCGGTTATCGGCAATATTCCGAATATGGTTTATCTGGCACCTACTTGCCGTGAGGAGTATATGGCAATGCTGGAGTGGGGCATCCGTCAGACGGAACATCCGGTTGCCATTCGCGTGCCGGCCAATGGGGTTGTCCGCAGGAATGTAGAACCAGAGAAGGATTACGGCAAGACGCTGAACCGTTATGAGGTGTCCCATCGTGGAGAGAAGGTCGCCATATTGGGACTGGGCTCTTTCTATCAGTTGGGCGAAGCTGTGGCTGCCCGGTTGAAGGAAGAGAAAGGAGTGGATGCCATGCTTGTCAATCCCCGCTACATCACGGGTGTGGACGAGGCTTTGCTCGATGACCTGAAGCTCGACCATACACTGGTCATTACTCTTGAGGACGGAGTGCTGGACGGTGGCTTTGGCGAGAAGATTGCCCGTTACTACGGTCCGTCGGATATGAAGGTACTGAACTATGGTGTGAAGAAAGAGTTTATCGACCGTTACGATGTGGAGGAACAGTTGAAGAAGAACCGGTTGACGGTTCCGCAGATTGTGGAAGATATCTGTAGGATTTGTTAAGAATTGAAAAAGGAGATGCAGTTTGATGCATCTCCTTCTTTTATTTATTTAATACCCAGTTTCTTGGCAATATCCTTAGGTAGTGCATCCTTGTGCACAATGATGTTCATTGTTTTATAGCGCACGAAAGCTTTGGAAGCATACCACAAACCTTTGTACTTTCCGGCTTCACCCCAAGAGTTCTTTACCATATAGTATTCGTTGCCTTCCTGGTCTTTGGCTATACCGTAAATCAGCATACCGTGGTCGTCAGTAGTTTCCCAGTTGTCGTATGCCAGCTGGCGCTCTTCTTGTGTGCACCACTTCTGCGGTTGAGGCTTGCTGTTCAGTTTCTTTTCTTCGGGTTTCATTTTCAGCCAGTGTGCCATGTCAGAACCGCTCAGTTCTTGCACCTTTTCTGCATCGGGCATTACGGCTATACCGTCGCGTGTGAAGCCTTGTTCGCTTACGTCACTACCCCATGCAATGGTGTAACCCTTATTGATAGCGTTGTCAAACACTTCCATCAACTCGTCGATAGGCAAGTTGTAGGAAGAAGCCCAACGCCAGTTGTCTTGTATTTCTAGGACGAACGGCTGGTAGAAGGGATGGTGGGTATAGGAAGTCAGTGAGATATAGTCATCTGCATTCAGTCCGGTAGATTCATAGAAAGACTTCGGAGTATATTCCTTGCCTTTGTAGGTGAACTTCTCGGGACGTTCGCTCAGATAAATATCGTGGATAGCGGTAATGGCTTTCTTCCAGAGCGGGTTCTTGTCTTGGTCTGTTTGCAGGCTGCGGTGTTTTCCCTTGGCAATGGCTGCCACTACGGCATCAGATACGGCTGTCAATTCGGTGTGGTTGCTCAGCGTGTCGCCATACATAACGCCCGGACGCATTTCCTCTTCGGGCACCAGACCGAAAGTTTTCATACCATAAATTACATCGTAGAACGAACCGCCTTGTGAGAACGAAACGTCACCATGTGTACGCACTGCCTTGTCGGCACGGTCCAGATAGGTGTTGTGTACGATAAACATTTCAGAAAAGTCGTATTCGCCTTTGCCCATGCGGAGCAGTTCGGATTCGATGAATGCCAATCCGGAATAGCACCAGCATGTACCGGCGCGGTTCTGGTTCTTAACAGAAGTGATAGGATTTTCTTTTACGGTCGTAAAGATGAAACCTTCCTCTTTCAGAGTGTCTTGTGCTATTGTGTTTAAACTTAATAAACCCAATGCAGCCATCAGTATTGATTTCTTCATCATAATTAAAATGTTATAGATTTATTGTTGCAACTGCAAATATAGGTAGAATATCGTAAACAAAAGCTATCTTTGAAGCGTTAATTCCGACACTTATGGAGAAAATAATACATATTGATGACCGTAGCGGTCTTGTTTTGGAGGGTGGCGGTATGCGCGGCGTCTTCACTTGCGGTGTGCTCGACAACTTTATGGATCGTGGCATTCGCTTTCCCTATACCATCGGCGTCAGTGCCGGAGCCTGCAACGGACTTTCCTATATGTCCGGTCAGCGCGGGCGTGCCAAGTACAGCAATATCGACTTGTTGGAAAAATACAATTACATCGGATTGAAGTATCTGTTGAAGAAGCGGAATATCATGGATTTCGACTTGTTGTTCCAGGAGTTTCCGGAACACATACTTCCCTACGACTACGAGGCATACTTTCATTGCCCCGAACGCTATGTGATGGTAACTACCAATTGCGAGACGGGCGAAGCGAACTATTTTGAGGAGAAGCGGAGTAAAGAGCGCGTCATTGATATTGTGCGTGCTTCGAGCAGTCTGCCGTTTGTCTGTCCCGTTACCTATGTGGACAACACCCCGATGCTGGATGGAGGTATTGTGGACAGTATCCCTTTGATGCGTGCCCGTCAGGATGGATTTACCAATAATGTGGTAGTATTGACGCGCAATCATGGATACCGTAAGGAAATTCAGGGAACGAAGGTTCCACCTTTTATATATAAGAAATATCCGCTATTGCGTGAAGCTATCAATCGCCGCAGCATTGTCTATAATCAACAGTTGGAGCAGGTGGAACGGATGGAAGCCGCCGGGGAAATTATTGTTATCCGTCCACAGAAGCCGGTAGTGGTAGACCGCATCGAGCGTGACATCAAGAAGCTGACGGAGCTTTATGAAGAAGGATACCGGTGTGCGGAACAGTTTGTTTTTCGTTTTTGATTCTGAGAGAGTATACTATGAGAGCTGGTACAATTAGCATCTGCTCCCATATTGTTTTCATTCTTTTCTATTAATTTGCTGCTAAAGCTAAAGTTTATTTAGCAAAAAACACGCGTAGAATACCTTTAGAAAGGGGATGTATCAAAAATACCACCTTTCGTAACATTTGTTATAGGTGCAAATTCTGGTTTCGCTTAATTTTGCTGACACAAAACTCAATTGCAGAATTGGTTTATTATTAACTTTAAATTGATAGATATGTTGAAAAGCATTAGTCTCAGGCTTTGCACACTAATTGTGCTTCTCTTTGCGGGCATCTCTTCCTTTGCCCAGCAAGTCCAGGTAAAAGGTACTGTCGTTGAAAAATCGAGTGGTGAATCCATTATCGGTGCTTCTGTCATGGAAGTAGGTTCCAACAGTAATGGAACAATTACGGATATTGACGGAAATTTCATTCTGTCTGTAGCTTCCGGTGCCACATTGTCTGTATCCTATATAGGATATAAAACCGTTACAGTAAAGGCACAGCCCATTTTACGCATTGAGTTGACGGAAGATTCCCAGTTGATTGATGAAGTAGTAGTGACCGGCTATATGTCCGAGAAGAAGGCTAGTTTGACTGGTTCGGTGGCTGTGGTCAAGATGAAGGATGTAGCAGATATTCCTACGGGAAATGTGTTGTCGAGCTTGCAGGGACGTGTTGCCGGTATGAACATTACGACTGATGGCACACCGGGCGGTGGAAATACTTCTACATTGGTCCGTGGTAAGTCATCTTTCCGAAATGATGCCAATTCCCCGCTTTATGTCATTGACGGTGTGATGACCCGTGAGAACATCTCGTCTATCCTTTCTTCCAATGATGTAGAATCCATTCAGGTATTGAAGGATGCCGCTTCCGCTTCTATTTATGGTGCACAGGCTGCCAATGGTGTGATTATCATTACTACCAAGCGTGCCAAGAAAGGGGAGACCCGTGTGGATTTTGATATGTCGTTGACTTTGCAGACCTATCAATGTGGTTTTGATATGTTGAATGCAGATGAGTGGGGCCAGGTTTATTGGTCGGCTTATAAGTATGCCAATAATGGAGCTACGCCAAGTAGCGAAATATATGGTAATGGTGCAACTCCCCAACTTCAGGACTATATCGGCCTGAATGGAGCTAAAGTACATGCCGTTGATACGGATTGGCGCGATGTGGTTTATCGCACTGCCTTGATGCAGAATTACAGTGCGACACTTTCAAAGGGCTCTGACAATGGTGCCTTCTCGTTAGCGTTGAACTATCTCGATCATGACGGTCTGGTAGAGAATACGAATTTCCAGCGAATCAATACCCGTATCAGTTCTAACTATCATTATCTTGACAATCGCTTGCGCATCGGCGAGAACGTTGCCATCAATCGTTGGACACAGACCCTCAGTCCGGCCGGTGTAGATGAGAATGCCATCAAACAGCATCCTGCCAAGACGGTTTATGATGAGAATGGTAATTATAACGATGCCATCAATGATGTTTTGGGTGATGCCCCCAATATGGCACGTTTGTTGGAGAATGAAAAACAGAACAAACATGATTATTGGCGTATCTTTGGTAATGCATTCCTTGAAATTGAACCGATTAAGAACCTGGTGCTGAAAACCAATTTCGGTATGAATTATTATGATGAAACCAACAAAACTTTTGAGCCGGCATGGGCACGCGATGAGGTCAATAAGCTGACTCAATCATCCAACAAAAGACTGGATTGGGTATGGACTAATACCGTGACTTATAGCAAAGCATTTGGAAAGAACAATCTGACTGCACTTCTTGGTACAGAGGCCAAGAAGAATCATTCGGAATCCATGTTCGGTTATGGTACGGGACTGGCTGTAGAAGATGAAGATTATATTTATCTCGACGGTGTGACTGCCGGTAAGAATGTAGGTGCCGGTGCTTCCAATTATGGCATGGTATCTTACTTTGGTAAAGTGAACTATGATTATGAAGGACGGTATCTGGCTTCTGTTACAGTACGCCGTGATGCTTCTTCCCGCTTGGCAAAGGGTAATAACGTTGATTACTTCCCTTCAGTGTCGGCAGGCTGGCGCATTTCAAGTGAGAAGTTTATGGAAGCGACCAAGAATTGGTTGGCAGATTTGAAACTACGTGCTTCATGGGGTATCAATGGTAACGATATTATTGATAATGAGGCCCCCTATACTAAATACTTGATTAGTCTGAAGGATGCAAGCTACAACATGAACGGTGATGGAACGACTTTGGCCCCCGGTGGCTACAAAGTGAGGTCTACCAATCCTGATTTGAAGTGGGAGAGTACAAGACAACTCAATATCGGTGTGGACGCCGCTTTCTTGAACGGACGCCTGAGCGCTTCTCTCGATTATTTTGATAAGAAGACAAGTGATATGCTTGTGGAGAAACCGTATATTGCTGTCATTGGCGAGGGTGGTTACTGCTGGTATAATGGTGGTACGATGAACAATAAAGGTTTCGAGATGGCATTGACTTGGAATGATAAGGTAAAGGATTTTCAGTATAATGTAGCATTCAACCTTTCATATTACAAAAATGAAGTGACGGAGCTGACGGAAGAAATTTACTATACTTACGGTGGCGGTAATGGTGTTGACAAGACTTTGGTTGGCCAACCGTTCGGTTCATGGATGGGCTTCAAGACAGATGGAGTGTTCCGTACCCAGCAGGAGGTGGATGAGTATAAATCCAAATATAATGTACAGTTTGGCGCTCCCGGAGTAGGACGTATCAAATACGTGGATGCTGACGGTAACGGTACGATTGATACGAACGACCGTGTATGGTTGGGTTCTGACAATCCGAAAGTGATTGCAGGTCTGAATCTTGGGGCATCTTGGAAAGGCTTTGACCTCAGCATGTTCTTCAACGGTATGATTCGTGATGCCTATAACAACTCCAAATATTATACGGATTTGTTCCAGTGCTGGACCGGTAATCACTCTACCCGCCTGCTCGATGCCATGCATGCTTACGAGAACTTTGAAAAGACGGGTGTTTACAATAGCAGTGTACCTGCTTTGACCACCCTTAACAGCAACAATGAGCACGAAGTTTCTGAGTTCTATATTGAAAATGGTTCGTATATCAAGCTGAAAAGCCTGACATTGGGTTACACGCTTCCTAAAGCAGTTCTCGACAAGATGAAGATGCGTCATGCACGCATTTATTTCCAGGCTCAGAATTTGTTTACGATTACCGGTTATACGGGTGCCGACCCTGAAGGGCTGGGCTATCCTTATCCGCTGCCCCGTACGTTCTCTTTGGGATTATCATTTGGTTTCTAAACTTTAAAACTATACTATTATGAAATTGAAACATTTATATATACTTGGCGCAGTAGCGCTGATGACTGCAAGCTGTAATGAAGACCGTTTCCTGGATTTGAAGCCCCAGGGTAGCTTGAACGAAGATATTATGACTTCTACAGAAGGTGCCGACCTTTTGGTGAATGCCGCGTATGCAGCTTTGGGTGGTCCCGAGGGACAGAGCTGGAGTGTATGGTGTCATCCTACTTCCAATTGGACCTATGGTGAGGTACGTTCGGATAATGCCTATAAAGGCGGTAGCGGTGTCGGTGACCTTAATGAAGTGCACCGTATGGAGACATTTGATATGGATGCAACCAATGGATTTCTGGACAGCAAGTGGTATCATCTATATTGCAGTGTGCAGCGTTGTAACTCTGCATTGCGCGTACTGAATGCTGCAACAGATGAGCAGGTGAACGGACGTGTATCCCGTATTGCGGAGATGAAAGTGCTTCGTGCCCATTATTATTTTGAATTAAGCCGCCTTTTCAACAAGATACCTTATTTTGATGAGAACGTTGAGATTTCCCAATATCCGGATATTCCGAACAATGAGTTTACCCGTGACGAGATTCTGAGTATGCTGGCCGAGGAGATGCTTGATGCCGCCGAACAGCTTCCTGCATCACAGCCGGAGGTAGGGCGTATTCATAAATACATAGCACTGGCCTATGCGGCTAAAATCAAGCTGTACCAGGCGTATCAGCAAGATGAGACTACGCATGCCGTAACTTCCATCAATAAAGAGCTGCTGAGGGAAGTCGTTTCGCTTTGCGACCAGGTGACTGCCAGCAATCGTTACGGTTTGCTTGACGATTTCCAGGGATTGGATTTAGTAGCTAATGAAAACGGTAAAGAGTCTGTTTTTGCCATTCAATATTCCATGAATGACGGTACCGAAAGTGCCGGCCGCATCAATTGGAGCAATCTGTTGAATTCTCCGGGTGGAGGCAGCCCTTACGGAGGTGACGGTTTCTTCCTGCCCAGCCAAGACCTGATTAATGCTTATCAGACAGATGCAAACGGTCTGCCCGATTTTAATTATCAGTCAAAGTCTGATTATAGTTGGGCGGTATTGAACAATGGGGTTTATACTTTACAAAACACGACTCCCAATGTAGACCCGCGTCTCGATTTTGTTGTGGGCCGTCCTACTATAACTTGGAAAACTTACCCGGACAAACCATGTGAAGGATGGGTGCGTGATAAGGAAACTTATGGCTATAATTGCGCGAAGCGCTTCTGGGTTTCTCCGGAAAGTAGTGATATGTTTAATGGCTGGCCTTGGGGGGCTTCACAGTTGAACTGGCAGATTATACGTTACGCGGATATTCTTCTTTGGAAAGCTGAGGCTCTTATTGAACTCAATGAAGGCAATGGACTCGAAACTGCCCGTGATTTGATTAATCAGATACGCAATCGTGCCCGGAACAGCGCCTATGTAAAGGATTTCAACGACCATTCCAACTATGCGGCCAACTACCTTGTCAATCCTTATCCTGCTGATGTCTGGAATCAGGATTATGCCCGTCAGGCCCTCCGTTGGGAAACACGTCTGGAGAAGGCTTTGGAAGGTGAACGTTTCTTCGACCTGGTCCGTTGGGGCATAGTGGAAACAACCATGAACAAGTACATCGCTGCGGAGTCAGACAATCGCATTTATTATGCCAATGCGCACTTTACGGGTGGAAAGGATGAGTATTATCCGGTTCCGAACAATCAATACGGATTTTCTGGAGGCAAGTATGTACAGAATCCCGGTTATGCTCCGTTCAACTAATTATATTTTGAAATAAAAACGGAAGGGAGGGGAAACAAACGTTTCCCCCTCTTCCTTTAAACAATCTTTTATTATGAAACACTTTGCCTATTCTATATTGGGCTGTCTATTGCTTTCTTTGAATGCAGCTTTTGCTCAAAAAACATGGTCGTTTGATGGGCAGGACCCCTTACTCTCCAGTGACGGCAAGTCATTGTTGAATTTGTACACTATAAAGGAAATACCGGAATTTGTTACCGGAGTCGAAGGTAAAGCCCTTCGTACAGACGGGTATTCCACTTGGATGGATACAACCACGGAAGGAGATGTTTCGTCGTTGTCCGGATGGTTTGCTCTGGAATCTTATCCGACGGATACTGCTGCCTTTATGGGAATCAGAGACATGGCAGGAACATCTGTAGCGGTATGTGTAGACCGTTATGGTGAGCTGCTGTTGGGAATGGGGCAGAATGGCTCATACTCTTACTGTTCATTAAAGACAAAAGTCGACCGTTTCAAGTGGCTGCATGTAGTCCTTGATTTGAATAATGAATCGGTTTGCCTGAATGGGCAGAGGATGAGTGTAGAGGTATGGCCCCGGAACTTGCAAGATGGTGAAATGATGCTTCGGGTAGGTAAGGATTTCAGGGAAAAGAAGGTTTGGATGTACGATGTTACGGCTATAAACGGGTTGATTGACGGGATAAGCCTCACTCCCTTTTCCGATGATTCGTCTGCATGGAGAGACGAGATTGCCTTAGGATTGAAGAAGACTCCGGTTTTGGCTATTCCGGAAACCCGTTTTGCGAAGGACTTCAACCGTCCCCGCTATCATCTGTTACCGGCTGCCAACTGGACGAATGAGACGCATGGTTTACTTCTTTATAAAGGTAAATATCATATATTCAATCAGAAGAATGCTTCTGCAATCTTCCTGGGACAGATAAATTGGGGACATTTCAGCAGTCCCGATATGCTTCATTGGACGGAGGAAAAGCCGGCTTTGACTCCTGATGCTGCTTATGACAAGAATGGAATATGGTCCGGGCATGCTGTTATCAATGATGACGGTATCCCCCAGCTGATATATACAGCCGGTGGAGACAAGATGGGAGTGGGTATTGCTTTTCCAAAAGATACTGCGTTGATAGAATGGGAGAAATATGCGGGTAATCCGGTTATTGCCGAGAAGCCTGCCGGATATACCCGTACGGACATGCGTGACCAGTATGTCTGGAAAGAGGGTGATGTCTGGTATATGATTATCGGTTTCGGCATTGAGCAGACCGATACACCCCACGGGGCTTTGCTGCTTTATAAATCGGCGGACTTGAAGAGATGGGATTTTGTACATTTGCTGTTTGAGGGCAATCCGGAAGTGGATGACTCCGGTATTTTCTGGGAAATGCCGGTCTTTAAGAAGATGGGCGGCAAGTATGTTCTTTTGGTGAATAGGGTTCCTCATAAAGGCATACCTGCGCGTTGCCAGTATTGGATAGGAGATTTCAAGAATGAAAAGTTTATACCGGACAATCCGGTTCCTCAAAATCTGGAGGTCATCAACCGCTTGCTGTCCCCTTCTGTTGTGGAGACTTCGGAAGGGGATGTTGCTGCCATTGCCATTATACCCGATGAAATAGGAGGGGAGGCCACTTATGAACAAGGATGGGCGCATCTCTATAGTATGCCCAGAAGATGGCAGCTGAAAGATGGAAAACTATGCCAAACACCCCATCCCGTAATGAAACAATTGCGTGAACAATCCACGGTTTATTCCAGGCAGGCATTGACTGCTGCGAAACCGCGCATTGTGAGCAGAAGGGAACATCAGCTTGAAGTCAAGGCGACTTTTTATCCCGGTGACGCAAAACGGTTTGGATTTACATTGTGTAAGAATCCGGATAATAGCGAATATAGCCTGATGTATTATGATGTGGAAAAGGAGGAACTTATTGTGGACCAGACGCATTCTTCCTTGCGTGCACACATTCCTTTGAAGCTCCGCAGGGATCGGTATCGGTTGGATACAACCAAGCCGGTGGAGATTCGTCTGTTTATAGACGGTTCTGTGGTGGAAGGATTTATTAATGATGAGGATGCATTCACCACAAGAATCTTTCCTCTGAAAGAAAACAGTACGCTATTGGAACTATTCTCTGACGGAAATACAACGGAAGTTGCTGCCGAAGTTTGGAGACTGAAAGATGCAAGGGTAAAGATGAACTTTTAATGAAAATACAGAAAATGAAGATACCGACTATATTGGGTGCACTTTTAGTGGCAGGAACATTGTCTGCCGGTGCACAAATGAATTCAGACAGTTTATACAAAGAGCCTTATCGTCCTCAGTATCATTTCAGTCCGGAGAAGGGATGGATTGGTGACCCCTCGGGATTCATGTACTATCAGGGTAAATATCATATGTACTGGTGGGGCAAAGTCGAATCTACAGATTTGGTACATTACCAACAGATAACCCCTTATGCCATGACCGGAGCAGATGACAATATCTGTTACTTCACCGGTTCTGCAGTCGTAGACAAGAACAACACTGCCGGTTTCGGCAAAGGTGCTTATGTGGCGGCTTACACCGTTTTTGAGAAGGACTCCAAGAAACAAGCGCAGGGCATCTCTTTCAGTCATGACGGAAAGACATTTCATTATTACGAAGGTAACCCGGTTCTGGACCTTTGGAGTACGGAATTTAGGGACCCTACCGTCTTCTGGCACGAGCCGACTCAAAAATGGGTGATGGTTGTAGCCAAGGCCCTGGAGAAGAAAATCAAGTTTTATACCTCTCCTGATTTGAAAAACTGGACTTGGACCAGTGATTTCGGCCCTGCCGGTGACAGTGAAAAGTCTTGGGAGTGCCCGGATTTATTCCAGTTGTCGGTTGACGGGGATTCTGACAAGAAAAAGTGGGTGATGGTCGTATCTGTAAACTGGGCGCAAGAACAATACTTTATAGGAGACTTCGACGGCACTTCTTTTAAGCTGATGGATAACCATCCTGCAGAGCCTCTATATGTGGACAAAGGGCTGGACTTTTATGCATCCCGTACATTTCAGGATTTTGACGGAACGTTGGATTCCAAAATTTCGATGGGCTGGGTTGCAACCTGGGACTATGCACCGGTAGCTCCATCGAAGTATGGGAAGGGCTTTTGGTCCATTCCCCGCAACCTGGAACTGAAGACATACAAGGAAGGCGTGAGGCTGGTGCAGAAGCCGGTGGAACAGTTGCAAACACTTCGCCATAAGCCTGCATCGGTGAAACGTGCTTTATCGGTGGGGACACAGAGGTTACCCGGCTTTGTTCCCGATAAGAATGTCTACGAACTCGATGCTTCGTTTTCTACTGACGTATCCAACACCTTTGGCTTGAATTTGTGTGTGGGTGAAGGGCGCAAAGTGGTGGTCAGCTATGATACGGATTCACATAATCTGGTGATTGACCGTACCCATTGCTCCGATGTGCAGATTCCTAAATTCAGCCGTATGGCATATGCCAGGGTGGAACCGGTAGATAATAAGATACATTTGCATATATTTGTAGACAAATCGAGTATTGAAATCTTTGCCAATGACGGGAAGGATGTATTCACATTATTAACCTATCCGGGCGAGGCTCAAACCGGTATCGAACTTTTTGCGCAGAAGAAGGGGACGAAAATGGAGTTGGATGCCTGGATGCTTAAATCAATATGGAGATGAGGAATTTATTGTTTGCATTGCTGCTTTTGCCTTTGATGGCCTCTTGTGTGAAGGATACGGCACAAGTGACTTTGGACTCTTTGCTGGATGAAATGATATCTGTAGAAGAATCCGCACGTTATCCGCTGGTGCCATATCGTTGCCTGCAAGTCAGCAGTTATGACCGCTCCTCCGTGTCTCCCGATTCGCCGGGATGGTTTGCCAACAATGATGGCTATGGCATTGTCTGTACGGATACGGTTGATGGGAGAGTGGAACGTGTGATGTTCGATGAAAAGGGCCCTGGAGCTATTACCCGTATCTGGATAACCACAGTTGACAAGCGTGGGACTTGGAGATTTTATTTTGATGGCGAAAGTACTCCCGGATGGATAGTTCCTGCCTATGATTTGATGCGTTTCGGAATACCCAGGTTGGGTAGGGGACTGCTTCAACCCCACACCAGCTATACTCCGGACGGGAAAGGCGGCAATACTCTTTTCCTGCCCATCCCTTTTGCCCGGAGTTGTAAAATTACATTTGAAGACGAACCGGGCATTGCGCCTACTCCCAAATACTATCACATCAATTATCGCAAGTATCCCGAAGGAACTTCTGTGGAAACCTTCTCTGCGGCATCCGTAGCCCGCGTCGGTAAAAAGATTTCAGAGGTAGATGATGCCTTGCTGCATCCTGCATCCCGTTCCGGTTTGCAGGTGGACAAGAAGCGGCAGGTGCTCCAGCCGGGCGATTCTTTGTGGATTGACCTGCCGCAAGGGGAAAATGCGGTTTATGAAATCAGTTTCCAGCTCGCGAATGCAGATTCTACGGCTTATGCCCAACTGATGCGCAATCTTATATTTAAGGCTGATTTTGACGGCCGGTCTACGGTTTGGGTTCCTCTTTCGGATTATTCGGGAGGGGGTATGGGTGCTCCGGCTGTTGATAGCTGGTTCTTGTCTGCAGACGGACAAGGCAAGGTGGTGAGCCGCTGGCTGATGCCCTACAAGACAGAAGGCAGACTATTGTTACAAAATATCTCCGCACACACTGCAGACGTGAGTATGGAAGTGGGAACGGCACCTTTGCCATGGGGAGGGCGTTCCCTCTATTTCCATGCTTCCTGGCGCCAGCAGACCGGACTTCCGGTTTATGAGCGTCCGGATGATGATGCAAATTGCCGGGAGTGGAACTTTGCCACATTGACCGGACGAGGCATATACAAAGGGGATGTCCTGACTCTGTATAACCATTCGCGTGCCTGGTACGGAGAAGGGGATGAAAAGATATGGGTAGATGATGATGTTTTTCCATCGCATTTCGGTACCGGAACAGAAGATTACTACAATAGTTCGTGGGCTCCGGTCGTAATATTCCAAACGCCTTTTGGTGGCGCACCCCGTGCCGACCAGGCGAGTTCTCACGGTTATAATACATTCTTCCGTACAAGGAATTTGGACGGTATACCGTTTTCTTCATTATTGCGTTTCGACATTGAATTGTTGAGTTGGGTAAGGGGAACTGTAGATTATGCAACTACCGTTTACTGGTATGGAGATATGGGAGCGAAAGCTGTTGATACTTCAGGACTTGAGGAAGCAGCCCAAGACTTGCTACCCGTTCCCGGCGATTTATCTAAATATCGAAGAGAAAATAGCATAGAATTTGAGGAAACAACTCCAATAGCCTCTTCTCCATCCATTCATTTTGACAAGCAGAGTATGCTTGGTTTCGTTGACGGGCAATGGAGTGGAGGAACCCAACTCTTGTGTATTGGTGGAAAACCGGGTGATTCTGTAGAGTTTGAGTTCAATCAATTGGAAGACTGTCCTTATCAACTGGTGGTGTATGCCACGAAAGCTCCTGATTATGGCATAGTTTCTTTTTCCGTAAATGGACAAGATACACATATAAAGTGGGATGGATATGATACAAAAGTTACTCTTTCTGACCCTATTTCTTTAGGATGCTATAGTCCGGTGCGTGGAGCATTGACTTTGAAAATATCTTTGTCAGGAGCTAACCCAAAAGCTGTTGAGGAGAAGAATTTGTTTGGATTAGATGCTATACAACTTATGAAAAAACAATGATATTATGAAAGAGAGGATACTGATACTTTTACTACTGGCTACTGTTTGTAGTATGCAGGCACAAAATATTCACATGGCACTACGTCCGGATGATTTACTGATAGATAATTTTGAAGGAGATACTTTTGGAAACTGGATATTGGAAGGAAATGCTTTTGGCAATTCACCAGTTTCTATGGAACGTTTGTCAATATGGGGGGATAATAGGTTTGAAGGAAATCGGATGGCTTCTAGCTTTGTCAATGGAGATGCCGGTACCGGTGTATTGAAGTCACCTCTTTTCAGGATAGAACGCAGATATGTTAATTTTCTGATAGGTGGGGGTGTTGATTATCAGCGGGAGTATGTAGCCCTTTGGATTGATGGAAAGGAGGTGAAAAGAAGTACGGGGTATAATAGACGTGTCATGGAATATGAGTCTTGGGATGTTGCTGAATATATGGGAAAAAATGCCCGGATTGTTTTAGTGGACCAATCAAAAGAGGGCTGGGGATTTATCAATGCCGACTGTTTCTACCAGTCTGATACCAAATTGGAAAAAGAAATTTTTGCGAAAAGAATGTTGGTAACTCACCGTTATTTGAATATTCCGGTAAAGATGGGAGCGGTTATAGAACAGATGGATATATGGATTGGTGATAAAATGGTACGTAATATGGAAGTGGAGCTTGGCGGCGATGAACCTGATTATTGGGTTACATTGGAGGTCAAGGATTGGATTGGGCAAGAATTACGGATAGAGGCGAGTAAGAGTCCTAATGTAGAGCAAGCTTTGAATCAATGCTTTTGTTCTGAAACTCCTAAGGAAGAGAACTTGTTTTATAAAGAACCGTTACGTCCTAAAGTACATTTTACTTCTCGCCGGGGATGGCTGAATGATCCGAATGGTCTGGTTTGGCATGAAGGGGAGTGGCATCTGTTTTATCAGCATAATCCCTATGGCTGTATTTGGGGTAATATGACATGGGGGCATGCTGTGAGCCGGGATTTGGCACATTGGACTGAGTTGGGGGATGTATTACATCCGGACTCGTTGGGACCTATTTTTTCCGGTTCGGTAGTTGTTGATAAAAAGAATACGCTGGGGTGTCAACAAAATGGAGATACAGTATTGGTTGCTGTTTATACTTCGGCAGGTGGATTCGGGTATCACACCCGGCATTTGCAACATTCACAAAGTATAGGATATAGTTTGGATAAGGGGCGTAATTGGGTTACTTTTTCCGGTAATCCGGTACTTCCCACGTTGGTCAGGTACAATCGTGATCCTAAGGTGACGTGGCATACGCCGACTGGCAGATGGATTATGGTATTGTACTTGGATAAGCAGGAGTATGCTATCTTTTCATCTCCCAATTTGATGGATTGGACTGAAACGGACCGTTTTAAATTAGAGGGGGCGGATGAGTGTCCCGACTTTTTTGAAATGTCCGTAACCAATGAACCTACTGTCCGGAAATGGGTCTTTACCGGGGCGAACAGTACCTATTTGGTTGGGAGTTTTGATGGATATCGTTTTCGGCCTGAGACGAAACCTGTAAAAATGGATAGTGGTACAAACTATTATGCGGTTCAAACATATAGTAATGCACCAGATGACCGAAGAATACAAATAGCATGGATGAACGGAAGTAATTTCCCGGATATGCCTTTCAATCAACAAATGTCCTTTCCGCGTGAATTAACATTACATCGGGTTGATAAAGGATATGTCTTAAAAAGTATGCCGGTAAATGAACTCGCTTTATTATATGGGAGAAAGTACATCTGGAAGAGTCTGGTAGTTGAAGAAAAGAATTGTTTCACGACAAAGTTGAATACTCCTGCCTTCTATCTGAAAACGGGTTTTGCTGTAGATAGTGTTGATGCGCAGATATTGGCTTTTGATATTAATGGTTTGAATTTGATTTACGATTCTGTCAAACAGATACTCACTGTTGAGAAAGAGAATGGGGAAACCTTGAAGCAGATGGTGCTAAAGCCCAATGAAGGAAGAATTGAATTGGATATATTGTCGGATATTGCTTCTGTAGAAATCTTCGTCAATCAAGGAGCACTGTCTGCTGCTTTCTATCATCTGATTGAAAAAAACACTCCTTCTGTCACCATATCAGTTGAAGGCGGACAAACAAAGTTGAAACAGTTGACAATTCATGAATTGAATTCTATGTATGTTCCCCAGTGACATACAGATACCTTTTTAAGGATGGAATGTAACATTTGTAGTATGCTTTGAAACAAAAAAGATAGTCTCCTGCTGCTTGGTGGCGTATCTTTGCATGGTAGAAAAACATAATTAATTTAATACCAACAGAAACATGATTCATTTAAAAGACTTTTGGCGGACAATCAGAAGGACGCTTACCGTATTTATATTAGGAACTACCGTGGCTGTCTTCACATGCCAGGCCATAAATCCTCCTTTCGTGATTAAACATCTGGGTGACGGACAGAGTATCGTCCAAATTGACGAGCAGAAGAAGTTTTTGCTGCTGCCGGTGGAAGAGGCTTCTCCGGAGGCAAAATTGTATATGATAGCAGACAATGATGTTGTACGCAGTATGAACGTGCGATTGGCAGTCAATAAGGTTGACTATTTTGTTCCGGTCGATTTGACTGGCTTCGATAATAAACATCTCTCTTTCAACTTCCAGCTTATTTCGGATTCGGCCTTATGCTGGGAAGAAATGAAACTGTCGGATGAATTCGATGTTTCGAACCGGGAGAAGTTCCGTCCGGTGTATCATTTCAGCCCGGCTTACGGTTGGATGAATGATCCTAACGGAATGTTCTACAAAGACGGGGTTTACCATTTGTTCTACCAGCATAATCCCTACGGCTCCATGTGGGGGAACATGCATTGGGGACATGCCACCAGTACGGACCTCGTCACTTGGGAGCATCACGGAGATGCCATTTCGCCCGATGCGCTGGGAACAATATTCAGTGGTTCTTGTGTTGTCGACAAGGATAATACGGCCGGGTTTGGTGCCGGTGCCGTCATTGCTTTCTACACATCGGCAAGCGACCGCCAAGTACAGAGCATGGCCTATAGCCTTGACAACGGAAAAAACTTCAAGAAGTATGCGCGAAATCCCATCCTGACTTCCACGCAGTGCGACTTCCGTGACCCTAAAGTCATCTGGCACGAAGATACCAAGAAATGGATTATGGTTCTTGCCGTAGGGCAGGAAATGGAGATATACTCTTCTGCCGACCTGAAGAACTGGACGCTGGAGAGCAAATTCGGTGAAGGACAAGGTGCTCACGGCGGAGTCTGGGAGTGTCCCGACCTGCTTGAACTGCCGGTTGAAGGTACGGAACTGAAGAAGTGGGTACTCGTCTGTAACCTCAATCCGGGCGGACCGTTCGGTGGCTCTGCCACACAATATTTCGTAGGGACATTTGACGGCAAGAAATTCGTGAACGAGTCTCCCGCAGTGACGAAATGGATGGACTGGGGAAAAGACCATTATGCAACTGTCACTTGGAGCAATGCCCCTGCAGGACGTGCCATTGCATTGGCATGGATGAGCAACTGGCAATATGCCAATGATGTGCCCACCCGTCAATATCGTAGTGCCAACTCCGTGCCGCGTGACCTTTCGCTCTATACCTCGGAGGGTGAAACCTATGTAAAGGTAACCCCGTCTCCCGAATTGCTGAAACTGAGGGATAAAGGCAGCAAGAAGCGTGCTTTCAAGGTAGACCGCACGTATAATCTGGACAAACTGCTGAATGACAATTCCGGAACGTATGAAATCGAAATGACCATCAAGAATAAGGATGCGGATGTGATAGGATTCCAGCTCTTTAACTCGAAAGGCGAGGAGGTGGAGATGTACTATAACCTGGCGGAAAAGACGTTCACCATAGACCGTACCAAGAGTGGTGAGGTGTCGTTCAGCAAGGACTTCCCTGCAGTGACCGTGGCTCCTGTCGAGGGTGGCAATGAAATGAAACTCCGCTTGTTCGTAGACAAGTCGAGCATTGAAGCGTTTGGCAACGACGGACGTTTTGCCATGACAAATCTTGTATTCCCGTCGGAACCTTACAACCGTATCAGTTTCTATGCTAAAGGTGGAAGCTGCAATGTCACCTCGTTTACTGTGTACAAACTCGGATTAAAATAACAGATAATAATCTTCAGCATGAAAAATACTAAGAATTCTTCTTTGGCAAAGCTCTTTCCGGTCATGCTTTGCTTCTTCGCCATGGGCTTTGTGGATTTGGTGGGCATCGCCTCCAACTACGTGAAGGCCGACTTGAACCTGACCGACTCGCAAGCTAACATATTCCCGTCTCTGGTGTTCTTCTGGTTCCTCATCTTCTCCGTACCTACGGGTATGCTGATGAACCGCATCGGACGCAAGAAGACGGTGCTTCTCAGTCTGGTCATCACGTTTGCCTCTTTACTTCTCCCGGTTTTCGGAGACGGCTACGTGCTAATGCTGCTTTCGTTCTCATTGCTGGGCATCGGTAATGCGCTGATGCAAACGTCGCTCAACCCGCTGCTTTCCAACATCGTAAGCGGCGAGCGGCTGGCAAGTTCGCTCACCTTCGGACAGTTTGTAAAAGCCATTGCTTCGTTTCTGGCTCCATACATTGCCATGTGGGGAGCTACGCAGGCCATTCCGTCTCTGGGCATGGGCTGGAGGGTACTGTTCCCGGTCTATATGGTCATTGCGGTGATTGCCATTCTTTGGCTGAGCGGTACTTCCATCCGCGAGGAAAAGGAAGAGGGACGCCCTTCCACCTTCGGGGAGTGCCTCGCCCTGCTGGGCAAGCCGTTTATCTTTCTCTGCTTCCTGGGCATCATGTGCCATGTGGGCATTGATGTAGGTACGAATACCACAGCGCCCAAAATCCTGATGGAGCGTCTGGGCATGACGCTGGCCGATGCCGGCTTTGCCACCAGCCTTTACTTCATCTTCCGCACGGCGGGTTGCTTTCTCGGAGCCTTCATTCTTCAGAAGATGACTCCCCGAACCTTCTTCGGCATCAGCGTGTTATGTATGTTGGCGGCGATGGTAGGGTTGTTCGTTTTCCATGAAAAGACAATGATATACCTTTGCATTGCCCTTATCGGTTTCGGCAATTCGAACATCTTTCCGGTTATCTTCTCCCAAGCGTTGCTTGCTATGCCACAAAAGAAGAACGAGGTTTCCGGCTTGATGATTATGGGGCTCTTCGGCGGTACGGTATTTCCGATAGCAATGGGCTTGGCAAGTGATGCTGTAGGACAAAGCGGTGCCGTGGCTGTGATGACGGTAGGGGTAGTGTACTTGTTCTTCTATATGCTGCGTATGAAGCGGTAATCTTTGTTCGCAAGCTGCGCATACATATCCCAAGGCTGCGGATATCTGTCCCAAGGTTGAGGATGTCTATCCCAAGCCTTGGGATAGAGATAATCCTTAGTTCTTAGAGACTTTTTAATAGATAATAGGCAACTTTTCATTCTATAGTTAGGAACTTTTTTATTAGGTTTGCAGCGGGTAGGACATTGAGTTTGCTGTGAATAAAATATATCATTCATTAAACAATATAATATTATGAATAAGATAATAGTAGGTATGGGCGAGGCTCTGTGGGACTGCCTCCCCGAAGGAAAGAAGATAGGCGGTGCTCCGGCAAACTTTGCTTACCATGCATCGCAGTTTGGTTTCGACAGCCGTGTGGTCAGTGCCGTAGGTGCCGATGCGGATGGGGACGAGATTCTGGATGTGTTCGCCCGGAAGGGGCTGCGCACGCAGATTGAGCGCGTGCCTTACCCCACGGGAACGGTGCAGGTGACGCTCGATGCCGTGGGCGTGCCGTGCTATGAGATAAAAGAAGGCGTGGCCTGGGACAACATTCCCTTTACCGACGAACTGAAGCGTCTGGCACTGAACACGCGTGCCGTATGTTTCGGCTCTTTGGCGCAACGCAGTGAAACAAGCCGCATCACCATCAACCGTTTTCTCGACACGATGCCCGATGCGGAGGGGCAACTGAAGATATTCGACATCAATCTCCGCCAAGGGTTCTATACCAAAGAGATACTCTGCGAATCCATGCGCCGCTGCAACATCCTCAAGATAAACGATGAGGAGCTGGTGACCATCAGCCGTATTTTCGGCTACCCGGGCATCGACTTGCAGGACAAATGCTGGATTCTGCTGGCTAAATATAACCTGAAAATGCTTATCTTGACTTGTGGAACGAACGGCAGCTATGTGTTCACTCCGGGAGTGGTTTCCTTCCAGGAGACGCCCAAGGTACCGGTGGCGGACACCGTTGGAGCCGGTGACTCGTTCACGGCAGCCTTCACCGCTGCCATTCTCAGCGGGAAGCAGGTGCCCGATGCCCATAAACTGGCGGTGGAAGTCTCTGCCTATGTATGTACCCAGAGCGGTGCCATGCCGGAATTGCCGGTGGCCTTGAAAGAAAGGCTGGCATAGATTTTTCTTATTCTTTTCACATTTTTCGTTATCTTTGCTCATCTGCAATCTTAAATCAGAGGAAAGTGAAGATGAGACAGCATAACCTTCGGATTTTATTCTTTTTGCTCGTGCTTTGGGGAGTGGCGGTTGCCTGCTCCCGGCGCGAGGCACGTTTCCGTATCGGCGTTTCCCAATGTAGCGAGGATGAATGGCGGCGCCAGATGAACAGTGAGATACTCCGTGAAGCCCATTTCTACGAGGATGTGGAGGTGGACATCCGTACTGCTGTCGACGATAATGACCGTCAGGCAAAAGACATTCGTGAGCTGATAGCCGAAGGGGTGGATCTGCTGATTGTGGCCCCTAATGAAGCCACTCCGATAACTCCGGTTGTGGAGGAGGCATACAACCGGGGCATTCCGGTGATTGTAGTGGACCGTAAAATCCTTTCGGACAAATACACGGCCTACGTCGGTGCAGACAACTACGAGATAGGGAAAGCTGTGGGAGAGTATGTGGCCAATGTGCTGCATGGGCATGGAGATGTGGTGGAAATCTCAGGTTTGGTGGGCTCCACACCTGCCGTAGACCGTCATCAAGGATTTGTGAAGGCTATATCCGCTTATCCCGGTATCCGGTTGCTGGCCGTTGAAGACGGTGCCTGGTTGCAACTCAAGGCCGGAGAGAAAATGGATACTCTGCTGAGCCGCTTTCCGCATATCGACCTGGTGTATGCGCAGAATGACCGTATGGCGGCCGGAGCCTATGCTGCCGCTGCCCGAGAGGGGCGGGAAAAGGATATGCGGTTCATCGGTATAGACGCCCTGTCCGGCAAAGACTATGGAGTGGAGAAAGTGCTTGCCGGCGAACTGGATGCCACGTTTATATATCCTACCGGTGGCGACCGCGTGATGCAGATTGCCATGGATATCCTGAACAAGCGTGATTTCCCCCGTGAAACTATCCTGGGCACTTCCGTCGTCGACCGCGACAATGCTCTCATCATGAAGATGCAGACCGCCCACATCGGCACCCTGGATGGAAAGATAGAAACCCTGAACGGAAAGATAAACCAGTATTTAGCCAGTTATGCCACGCAGCAGGTTGTCTTGTACGGCAGTCTGTCCGCCCTATTGTTGCTGGTCGGTTTGTTGGTGGCTGTCTACCTCTCCTTGCGTGCCAAGAACCGGTTGAACCGTGAACTGTCCATGCAGAAAAAGAAACTGGAGGAACAGAAAACCCAGTTGATACAGCAGAAGGAACTGTTGGAAGTACAGAAGTCGCAGTTAGAACAGCTTTCCCATGAACTGGAGGAGGCTACGCACGCCAAGCTGGTGTTCTTCACGAATATTTCACACGATTTCCGTACTCCGCTGACGCTGATAGCCGATCCCATAGAGCAGCTTCTTGCCAACCGCACCCTCGACGGACAGCCGCGCCAGCTCCTCGAGCTGATGAAAAAGAATGTGCATATCCTGCTTCGCCTGGTCAACCAGATACTTGATTTCCGGAAGGTGGAGAACGGGCGCATGCTTCAGGAAAAATAACAGAAGAAATATGTGGGAATTCTGTCTTTTTGCAGCTGCAGGAATTATATCTGAAATCGGGCTTTATGCCTCCGCTGACAGATGAAGTGAAGAAAGTATTTTCCGGTGAGCGGGATTTTTCAGAAGTGTTCTTTGCCATGGTGCGGGACGGTGTTCTTGTACGGTTTGACGAGAAGCATTATATGCACTGGGAAATGCGGCAGAAAGCTCTGGATATGGCGTATCTGTTATATGAAGAAAAGGGTATGATCCAGACTGGAGAATTTCGTGACCGTCTGGGAATATCCCGTAAATGTGCGATCATACTGCTGGAGAGGTTTGACAGAGAGCGGATTACAGTTATGGAAAATGGAGGAAGAGTGTTAAAACGAAACTTGCAGCAGGCAGACCGGTCTCAATGAGAAGAGTAAGAATGGAAAGTTGGGTACGTTTTTGGCGGGAACATATGGGAATCGAACCCATCCGGGACGGGATTAGCGCCCCACACTGGTTTTGAAGACCAGGAGGCACACCGGCACCTATCTGCTCCCAGTGAGAGTATAGCGGAGATTGGCGGTTTCGTCAACTTC